>SWBX01005727.1_pt1 | contig 22666 bp, 25 predicted proteins | sample 4693051 | NCBI WGS metagenome assembly SWBX01 (sample SAMN10267272, study PRJNA491770) | bioreactor metagenome | isolation source: DHS bioreactor inoculated with marine | place: Japan: Omine Ridge, Nankai Trough | reverse complement strand
ACATGTGAGAGCCGTTCCATATTAATATGCAGTATTGCGTATAATGTATATTATGTTAAATGACATAAAAGGATGTTATGTTGCATCTACAGCCCGCGCTAAGAGCAGAAGATTTCTAGGCCGATACAGATTATCCACTTTCGAACATGGATGCAGTGAGTTTGGTTATAGGATACCGCCAAGTTTAAGTAACAGATCATAAACCTTGGTCATGCCTTCTTCCATGTTCATATCTATGTCACTCATGGTGATGGGGCCATCCCCTATTCCAGCACCCCAGTTTGCCACTACAGAGCAGTGCGCATAACAGAGTCCTAGTTCTCTAGCCAGGGCAGCTTCAGGCATTCCTGTCATGCCAACAATATCGCAACCATCAGATTGCATTCGACGTATCTCCATAGCCGTTTCTAATCTAGGGCCCTGGGTTGCGCCATATGTGCCGTTGTTAATTATATCCAGTCCAGCTAGATCTGCGGCAGCAATAAGGGCCTCCCTTAACTGCTGGCAGTATGGTTCGGTAAAATCGATATGTGTTACTTGTGATAGGTCGTTTTCGAAGAATGTATGCCCCCTACTCCAGGTGTAATCAATTATTTGGTCTGGGATTGCTATCGAGCCTGGTTTCATATCGTTGCGAATGCCGCCAACTGTTGCCATGCCAACTACATAATCAACCTCTATGTGTTTAATGGCCCAGATGTTGGCGCGGTAGTTCACCCTGTGAGGCGGTATCGTGTGACCAGCTCCGTGTCGAGGCAGAAAGATGATCTCAGTTCCTTTGTACATACCGTGAATTAATGGAGATGATGGCTCTCCGTAGGGAGTGCTTACCACCTCTCTTCGTGTAATCTCAAGTGATTGCATTCTGGTGAAGCCAGAGCCACCAATTATTGCAAGTTTTGTCATTGTATTAAGATATCTTTTGTTTAGTGGAGAAAGTAATGAGAGTTCTAACTCATCTAACTAATAGAGCTTTCATATCTGTTACTGCTTTCGCTAATCCAGAAAACAGTGCACGTGCTATTATCGAGTGGCCGATGTTCAGCTCGACAATTCCATCTATGTGTGTAATTGCCTTTACGTTGTGATAGTCAAGGCCGTGTCCTGCGTTAACCTGTAGTCCAATATCTATTCCATGCTTGACCGCACTTGTTATCTTAACCAGCTCTCGATTCTTCTCATCAATAGAGGTGGCATCTGCATAATGCCCGGTATGAATCTCAATCACCGGAGCTCCTATCTCTTTTGCAGCATCTATTTGTGCTAGGTCTGCATCAATGAAGAGAGATACTCTGGTATTTACTTCATTCAAAGCGGCTGAATAATCTTTCAGATATTCAATATTGCTCAGCACATCCAATCCACCTTCCGTGGTCAGTTCTTCACGTTTTTCAGGCACTATGCAACAATCATGAGGTTGTAACTTTGTGGCAATCTTCAGCATCTCCTGGGTTGCTGCCATCTCCAGATTCATGCGTGTTTGCAGCGTGTCTATCAATATCTCAACATCACGATCATGGATATGACGTCTATCTTCCCGAAGGTGCAGGGTTATTGAATCCGCTCCGGCTTGTTCTGCAACCAATGCTGCTTGTACCGGCTCAGGATAAACTGTGCCACGTGCCTGGCGTACTGTTGCAATGTGATCAATATTTACCCCAAGCAGAATTTCACTTTTTTGTCTCATATCATGTTACCTGAAATGTTTTAAACAACTCGCGACTTTTAAGCGGACGCTCGCCCAAGTAATGTGTAAGTATCCTGCGCATAAGTAATCTTGCCTGGTTTTTTTCCGTTTCCTGGAAAGGTAAATTACCGGCCAGTGCATGTAGTGTACTACCATTGACTGAGTTCTTATTAGGTTGCTTTACCTCTCTTGGGCCGTGTTCTAACTCATAGTTGTAAAACAAATCACACTCTATCTGATTGCCGGTATCGGCCTCATAATCGAGCAGTAACCCGTATCCCAACTCACTCAACAGCGCCACTTCAAATGTGCGTAGCGCAGGCTCTACATTGTCTGAAGAGGATAGATGTCTCAGCGTATCTTCGTAATGCAGAAACAGTTCCTCGTGCGGATCATTTCTGGCAAGAATTCTTACTAACATCTCATTGAGATAAAAGCCGCAATATATGCCTTTACCTTTCAGCGTTAGCCCTCCGTTATCCTGCTCATACCCGGCTAAAGTTTTAACCTCACCCTTCCCAACGATACGAATGTTTAACGGGTTAAACGATTGTAGTATCGCCTGAGCAGAATTCTTACCAGTTCTTGCGCCTTTGGCAATAGCAGGGAAACGGCCATGTTCTTTGGTAAAACACTCAACCAGCAAGCTGCTATTGGAATATGGGGTTCGATGTAGAAGGTAGGCACGATACATAGATGTTAAAAAACCTGTCTGTACACCAAGCAGTTAGTCACCGTATCCGAGCTGGTTGAGCGACTTGCTGTTGGTAGACCAGCTCTTTTTTACTTTAACCCACACTTTCAAGAAAACCTTGCGCCCAAAGAATTTCTCCATTTCAATACGTGCCTGCGTGGAAACTTCTTTGAGTGCCTCTCCATTCTTCCCGATAATAATATTTTTTTGTCCCTGACGCTCCACCCAGATCAAGGCATATATATGGTATATGTCTTTAACCAGCTCGAATTTTTCAATCTCAACAGTCAACGCATAAGGGATCTCTTGAGCATATCGTTGCGTAAGTTGCTCACGTACAAACTCAGCAGCAAAAAAACGTTCAGGCCGATTGGTTAGCTGATCATCGGGATATATATTATCTCCCTTAGGCATGGCTTCAAGTACGCGCTTTTCTAACTCAGCAACATTGGTTCCATTAGATGCAGACAAAGGCATCATCTCAATAAATTTGTGCTTCTCAGAGATCTCTTCCAGAAACGGTAATAATTCCTGTTTATTTTTGATGCGATCAACTTTGTTCACCACAAGGATTGTATCAAGCCCGTATTGTTTAACTGCTGTTAATACCGCTTCATCTTCATCGGTCCAACGCAATGCCTCTATCACAAATAGTAATAGATCAACATCAGCGAGCGCAGACTTTGCCGTGCGATTCAGGTATTTGTTCATGGGCTGGTCGCCGCGTTTATGAATACCTGGAGTATCGACGTAAACTATCTGACCATTCTGATTGGTTTTCACTCCGAGTATGCTGTGGCGTGTGGTTTGAGGCTTGCGGGAGGTAATAGCAAGCTTCTGGCCGATTATCTTATTTAGCAGGGTTGATTTACCAACATTTGGACGGCCAACTATTGCTGTAAAACCACAATGATTTTTCTTTTCAGGCATTTTGCATCAGCCCCTGCAATAGCTTATTTGCGGCTGTTTGTTCAGCCTTGCGACGACTAGGTCCATGGGAAATAGCATCAAGTCCCAAATCATTAACTACACATTTCACAGTAAAGTTTTGATCGTGTTGTTCACCGGTCACTTCAATTACTGTGTATTCGGCTAGCTTATGCTGTCTTGCTTGCAGGTATTCCTGAAGCCTGGTCTTCGGATCTTTTTGCGGCGTTTTGGTTTGAATATCTTCCAGCCTGTTTTTATATAGATCCAGAATAACCTTACGTGCAGCGACATACCCTCCATCCAGATATACTGCTGCAAAAACTGCTTCAAGGGCATCGGCAAGGATTGAGTCTCTGGAATGTCCGCCACTGCGTAACTCGCCTGGACCTAGCAGAAGATATTTACCAAGATCAATCTCACGCGCTATCTCTGCCAAGGTTACTCCTTTAACCAGACTAGACCTGAACCTGCTCATGCCTCCCTCATCTGCGTTAGTCAGATTCTTGAACAGCTCATCAGCGATAATAAAACCCAATATGGAGTCCCCGAGAAACTCCAATCTTTCGTTGTTTGTCCCGCCAGCGCTTCGATGGGTTAATGCTTGATCAATGAGAGCATTGTCCTCAAAGTCATAACCGATTTTACGAATAAGCTGTTCTGTGGGTTCTCTCAATTCGACACCAGCTCTATCTCATCGTCAAATGAAACGATTATCTCTACGTTTCCAACCATTGGTTTGCGAACAAAATATTTAATGCCTATTTTTAATGTTCCTGGCTTCTTATTTATCAAGATAGCATCCCTCTTGATGTCTCTTACACCGTTAGTATTAAGACGGGCCATGATCATCCGGCTGATGTCTCTCTTGCTCTTTTGGGTGATCAACGGTTCCTCCTTGAACGATTCAAGGACCCCCTTTACTGAGAAATGCTCAAGATATATTGGGGCGAATTTAAAGGTGAGTAAGGCAAAGAATCCAATCAAAAAAAGTACGGTCAACCATCCCATCCCTGTCATGCCTTGCTGTTTATTGATATTGCGTCTCATTGCGCCATCCTCCACTGTCTGCATTTGCTCTATCATAGTTCAAATGTGGATTTAAAAAACTAGTTAACCCCTTCGCCAATCCTTTCCCAGGCTATAGGTGGAAAGCCTTCACGGTCTGAATCCCAGCTCATCCATATTCCAAATGCCTTGCCAACCAGGTTTTCTTCAGGAACATAGCCCCAACATCGACTGTCGTTACTGTTGTCTCTGTTATCACCCATAACAAAATAGTATCCATCCGGAACTGTTATGGTGCCACTAGCCAGCATTTGGCAACCAGGAGGAAGATCAGGATAGAGTTGATTTACTAGTATTGAGTGCTCAACCTCACCTAGTGCCTCAATATTCTCCAATACACCAGTAAATTTTTCACCAGAACCAGTTCCACTATATAGCCCTAGCTGTACTTGCTTGGTTGATGTTCCATTTATAATCAAGGTTTTGTTATGGTAATCGATTGTATCTCCTGGGACTGCCACAACACGTTTTATATAGTCTACGGTCGGTTCTTTCGGATAACGAAATACTACGATATCCCCGGTTTTTGGTTCGCCAATGTCTACAATCTTTTTATTAAGCACCGGCAGGCGTATGCCGTAACTGAATTTGTTGACCAGGATAAAATCACCGATCAACAGCGTTGGCATCATTGAGCCTGATGGAATCCTGAATGGTTCAACGACTGCGGAGCGCAACACTAATACTGCCAGAATGACCGGAAAGAATGAGCGTGCGTATTCAACAATAAGCGGTTCGTTTCTATTTCCTGAGCTTAAATCATATCCTTCCGAATGGTTTTTTCTTCTTTTAGCGGCAAAAAATATTGCATCAACTAGCCAAATACTGCCTGTCAGGAGTGTGGCCAATACAAGAATTAAAGGAAAATCTATGTTCATAAAAAACCTTCTGTTGTTTTCGAAATTATTTAACGTGAGTTATTCCGCTTAAACCGTATATTGTTATTCGTACTCAATTATCTTTGCCTACACGCAGAACGGCAAGAAATGCCTCTTGCGGTATTTCTACTTTGCCAACCTGTTTCATACGTTTCTTGCCTGCTTTTTGTTTCTCGAGCAGTTTTTTCTTGCGGGTAATATCACCGCCGTAACACTTGGCCGTTACGTTTTTACGTAAGGCTTTTACCGTCGTGCGGGCAATAATCTTACTCCCGATGCAGGCTTGGATGGCAACTTCAAACATCTGGCGCGGGATGATCTCTTTCATCTTAACAGTCAATTCCCTGCCACGAAACTCTGCGTTGTCTCTATGTACAATCACTGCTAGAGCATCCACCTTCTCTCCATTAATAAGTACTTCAAGCTTGATCAGTGGAGCAGCAGCAAAACGCTTAAATTCGTACTCAAAAGATGCATAGCCACGACTGACAGATTTCAGGCGGTCAAAAAAGTCCAGTACCACCTCATTCATCGGCAATTCATAAGTGAGTTGTACTTGTCCGCCAAGGTATTGCAAATTCTTCTGTTGCCCTCGCTTCTCGATGCAGAGATTTATTACGTTGCCAAGGTAATCTTGTGGGACAAGGATGGTTGCCACGATAAGTGGTTCTCGCACCTCTGCTATCTTACCCGCATCCGGCAATGCTGCAGGGTTATCGATATAAATAACCTGCCCATCACTCTTTTCAACTTCATAGATTACCGTAGGTGCGGTTGATATGAGATCAAGGTTATATTCACGCTCAAGTCTCTCCTGCACAATCTCCATATGCAGCATGCCAAGAAAACCACAGCGAAAGCCAAACCCAAGTGCCTGGGATGTCTCGGGCTCAAAATGCAGTGCCGCATCGTTTAACTTCAGTTTCTGCAACGCATCTCGAAATGACTCATAGTCATCAGAACTTATGGGGTAGAGGCCGGCAAAAACGCGAGGCTTGATTTCGGCAAACCCAGGAAGCTGCTGTTCGGCTTTTCTGTCTGCCAGGGTTATGGTATCCCCGACAGGCGCGCTATCGATAGTTTTGATTCCAGCGATAACAAAGCCCACCTCTCCAGGTCCCAATTCATCTCTTTCTTTGAGTTTTGGGGTGAAGACCCCCACCTTTTCCACTTGATGTGTACGGTCGGTGGACATTATATACATCTTGTCTTTGCGCTTGATGACACCGTTCATCACACGAATCAGCGAGATCACTCCCACGTAGCTATCAAACCAGGAATCGATGATCAGGGCCTGCAGGGGCTTGTCTCTGTCACCCACTGGTGGCGGGATGAACTCAACCAACTGCTCCAGCAGATCAGGGATGCCCTCCCCGCTCTTGGCGCTCACACGCATTGCGTGTTCAGCTTCCAGGCCAATGATCTCCTCAATCTCTGTTATTACCTTTTCCGGATCAGATGCTGGCAGGTCGATCTTATTTAACACGGGCAGAACTTCCAGACCCTGTTCAATCGCTGTGTAGCAGTTGGCGACGCTTTGGGCCTCAACCCCCTGTGCGGCATCGACCACCAGCAGTGCACCCTCACAGGCCGCCAATGAACGGGATACCTCATAGGAAAAATCCACATGGCCGGGCGTATCGATAAAATTCAGCTGATAATCCACACCATCTTTACTGGTGTAGGAGAGAGTTACGCTTTGTGCCTTGATGGTAATGCCGCGCTCTCGTTCCAGATCCATGGAGTCTAGGACCTGCTCATTCATCTCTCTTGCTGTCAGCCCACCACAGACCTGGATAAAGCGGTCAGCAATGGTTGATTTCCCGTGGTCAATATGGGCAATTATGGAGAAATTGCGGATGTGTTGAAGGTCACTCATTATGAATTTCTGGTATCCCATGGCCTTCCCAGACCATTAAGTTAATTAATAGACCTAAATTGAAAAACGGAACTTCTCTCTTGAAAAGTTCCGTTCCCAATAGGCATTGGCAAACACCATAGTTTGTGCAGCCCACCGTTCTACGGTGCAACTCTGTAACCGCTATGATACCTTACTTGTCTGACTGCTCAAATAGTCTCGCAATATGACTTCATCCAGGTAATAGTGGCATAACTCCTCGCCGCCGCCCTCCAGTACTGGAACCAGAGTGCCATACCGTTCCTGTAAATTGCCGTTTAAATCAACATCAATCGTCTCTACCTGAAATTCCGCTGACTGCTGCAACTCACGAAGGTGTTGCAGCATATCCTCGCACAGATGACAATTATCTCTGTAATACAGTGTAACTAACGGTTTTTTCACTGTTTATCTGGTACTTTCAAGGCAAGGAATACAGGTCCGTTAGATCTCAATATCAACACAGCTACACTTTTTCCAGGTTCCAGGTCCTTGGTTGCCTGTTTGAAATCCTTAAAGTTGCTTATCTTCTGATTGTTGATCATCTGGATGACGTCTCCACGCCTGATCCCGGCAGACCTTCCAGCGCCTGATGAGACTTCCGTTACAATCACACCTCCATTCTTCAGCTGCATCCTATCCTGTTGCTCTTCAGTGAGTCCCCTTACCTTTAGGCCCAACAACTTGTGTGTGGTTTTTCCAAGCCGTGGCATCCTGCCCTCCATCTCCTCATCTGATGGCAGTTCACCAATAGTTACATCTATGGCTATATTTTCGCCCTGCCGCAGTATGGATAGGCTGGATGGCTTATCCACCGGACTGGCACCTACCAACGGCGGTAGATCCGATGAATTCTTTAACCTTTTTCCGTTAAACTTCAGGATGATATCTCCAGGTTTTAGTTTTGCCTTTTCTGCAGGGCTGTCCGGCAATACCCTTGAAACCAGCGCACCGCCTGGCTTTTTCATGCCAAATGAATCTGCAAGTTTTTTGGTTACATCCTGTATCAACACACCCAACCATCCCCTGGTAACCTTTCCAGAAGTGCGGAGTTGGTCTGCTACATTCATTGCCACTTCGATAGGTATGGCAAATGACAGCCCCATGAAGCCCCCTGTGCGGCTGTAAATCTGTGAATTGACCCCTACCACCTCTCCGTCAAGGTTAAACAACGGTCCACCGGAATTGCCGGGATTTATGGCAACATCGGTCTGGATGAATGGAACATAGTTTTCGCTTGGAAGACTCCGCCCTTTGGCGCTGACGATACCGGCCGTAACGGAGTGATCGAATCCAAACGGTGAGCCAATGGCCAGTACCCATTCACCAACATTCAGATCGCTGGATTTGCCAATCTTTACCGTCGGCAGGCCTGTTGCCTTGATCTTTAATACTGCCGTATCGCTCCGTTTATCACGACCAATCACCTCCGCCTCAAATTCACGTCTGTCGCTAAGTCGCACGATCACCTCGTCCGCACCATCGACCACGTGATTATTGGTCATCACATAACCATCACTGCTGATAATAAATCCTGATCCAAGCGACCGTGGGGCAAGATCACTGGCACCGTCATCTTCTTGTTCATTTTGTTGCCCTCTTTGCTGTTCTTCAAAGAAGCGGCGGAAGAATTCATTGAATGGGCTATTGTGTGGCAGATCAGGCATTCTGAAGTCACGTCTAAGCCTGCGTTTTGTCGACATCTTTTGTCGTGTGCTGATATTGACTACTGCCGGACTGTACTCCTTCACCATGCCGGTGAAATCCGGTAGATTCGATGCCTGTATGCCCGTAGTTACAAACAGCAGTATCAGTGATAGCAGAACCGTTTTTATATATTTATTCATAAGCAAATCGCTCATTTGCAACTCCTGTAAAACAGTAATTTGGTGAACCTATAGAGCCTAGGATAGATAAGAAGTTCCAGCGTATATTTAGGCTAACTAACAGTGTCTATAGTTAACGGTAAACCTATGCTGGTAATTTTGGCTTTGTATCAAAGACAACCTTCTCTGACGTGGCAAATCTCAGCATAACAGGTTGATAGCGACTGTCCCCATATATCCGTTTCGAGAACACACGCACAAACCACAGACCGGCGAATAATCCAACAGCTCCACCAAAGATAGCGGATGGATCATGTGACATATATCCATAGCTGATCGATATCTCTTGGCCTAGAAGTGCTAACAGAATCATTGACAGAATAGGCACCAGATAAAAAATCATCGATACCCGGGACAATGCAGATTCCTGCAGGCCAATAACCACTTGATCTCCTGGCTTGGCATTAATGCTGTTAATTATTCTGATCGCTGTTGTACGATTACCAAGAACCTTTGAGAATACACCGGTGCCACAAACCCCACTAGAGGAGCAGCCACCGCACGAACTCTGTGGCTTTGTCTCGATATCTGCGTACTCACCTTCGCAGTTAAGAATTAACGCAGTCTCTTCAATCACGCGTTTGTTTACTCCTACTGTGCCCGAACCGATTGGGCAAATCTTTTGATTGTCTGTGCAGGAACTTCTCCTACTGCTATGACCTGAAACCCATTCACCTTGGTTCCAAAAGCATTGACCGCACCCATCTGTGATCCACCTTCAAACAATTTCTCAGAAATAGCTTTTTCGATGTATATGGACATGGTTGCCAGACCATCTGTGAAGACAAAATGCTCAACACTGTTGTTTCCAGAATCATCAGGCCTTTTTTCATGTACGCTCATTTTGAAGCCGTTAGGAAGTGAATCGAAAACCCACTGGCTTTTTTCACTGTCCGACTCACTCTGATTCTGCGTAGGTGCCTGATAACTCCAGGTGTATTTCTTTAACTCTTCATTTGTAACTAGTTCCAGGGCATTGTCACGAACTGTAGGTCCGGTCTTCATGCTGGTAAACATTATCTGAGATACCGGATTGCCTGCATTGTCGAGAAGATCGGATCTAAGTGGTAGTGCAGATTCCATATCCAGAGAAACCCGGTGTCCGTATCTATCCGCATCCTTTGGTATCACCATTATCACCTTGGCAATCCTGTCAGCGATACGCTCTTCTCCGTGAACTATCAGATCGTAATAAGCGGAGATCTTACTTGGTTCATACGGAAGAATATTTGAGATACCACGATGGCCTAATCTCTTCCCCACTGTAACCGTCTTGGTGTCAGGCTGAATGCAGATAACCTCTCCATTAGTTCGAACCACTTCCCTTTGTGCGCCATTCAGAGAGACCAGTCGTTCTCGCTCAACTCCATCCTCGACTGTATGGATGATTCGCATAGTCTCCATGTGCTGGTTGTGCTGGTAGACAAAGGTCCCTGCATAATTAAGCTGTTGCACCGCATTGTGCATCTTTTTCAGCCAGGTATATGCCACGCTTGGTGATTCCACCGCATAGCCTACTGCAGGAAGGTAGGCCAGCAACTGTAATAATATTAGCCTTTGGAACATGGGACGGTTAACGCTTGGCATCATATCCAACGAATGTTGCATATGGCATTACACCAATACCTGCTCCGGGGGAGACGTATTCGCTGTGATCCACCAGGTAGCCGTTCAATCTCGACTCCATAGATGGTTGCTTTAGATTATTCCAGTGTGTTCCGTGGGTGGTTTGTACTATTGGTGGTGATACAGTGCTTATATTGGTTGCGGCAAGTGGTTGTTGTGCAGACTCATCCTGACTCAAAAGACCTGGGGTAGATATCACAGCAACCGTAGCCACTGAAGCAGCTAGTGCAGCCCCGGCTGCCGGTTTAATCCAACCTGACTTCCACACGTTGGTTCTGGCCCTCTTGGGTTTGGAGATGATTGCTGGCTCTGACCCCACCAGTTGTCTGACCCGCTCTGATATCTCAGTTGCCTGGAGCTGGACAGTGTCTCCACGCATGACATCGCCGATTAGATGGTATCTATCCCACCTCTGCCTGAGTTCCGGCTGTTGGGTGAGTTGGTTTAATACCGAGGCGGTTTCTATGTCGGATAGTTCATTGTCCGATAGAGCCGATACCTGTTCATTTAGCTTGTCTTTCATTTTGATACCCGAAATATTATTCCTAGTTAAATGCTCGGTTATTTATGGTTCCAGTAAGGGAGCCAGTTTTGTATCTATAGCCGCTCGAGCGCGAAAAATACGTGACCTAACGGTCCCGACCGGACAGGACATAGCCTTGGCTATCTCTTCATAGCTCAGGCCTTCCAATTCTCGCAATGTTATAGCTGCTTTTAGATCTTCCGGTAGGCTGTCAATTGCATCGCGCACAGTTTGGGCAATCTCATCTTGCAACAACTGGTTTTCTGGAGTGCTGTTCTCCTGTAGCCGCACACCTATATCCATCTGTTCAGCAGTGCTCGCATCCAGATCAGAGCCCGGGGGACGTCGCCCTTGAGCCACAAGATGATTCTTGGCAGTATTTATAGCTATACGATATATCCAGGTATAAAAAGCGCTATCTCCACGAAATCCCGGAAGGGCTCGGTATGCCTTGATAAAAGCCTCCTGCGTCACATCTAGCGCCTCGCTGGGGTTGCGTACGTAGCGGGATACCAGATTAACTACTTTACGCTGGTATTTAAGGACCAGAAGATCGAATGCCTTCTTGTCCCCGCGTTGTACTCGTTCTACCAGTTCATTGTCTACTTGTCGCTCGCCCATGTGGGCCTACTCCATTTACGCGACAAGTGCCGTGTTTTATTCAAACTCATTGACATCCCATACATGAATTAGTTCTTGTATGCTCCGTAAAATTGATAAAAGTTTTTTGGGCAAACAATAATTATTGTTTCTCGTTGTTCAAAAATTAGGTTAGGATTCTGCAAACGATAACGGTTTGCATTTAGTTCTAACCGGCAATTCCGCGATTATGAACTCCTATGAAGCTTGCAGCAAATATTGGTAACCAAATATGGGAATAAGTTATCTACATGACGTACTTATTATTGGCAGTGGTGCCGCCGGGCTGAGCTTAGCCCTGCGCCTTCCCGATGATTTGAAGATCGCTGTTCTCTCGAAAACAGATCTTTCCGAGAGTAACACCTACTACGCCCAGGGTGGCATATCGGCGGTTTTGGATAAAGATGATTCGATCGAGTCACATATTGCCGACACTGTTAATGCTGGTGCCGGACTGTGTAACGAGGATGTGGTCCGCATGGTTGTGGAGCACGGTCCAGCAAATATCGAATGGCTGCTATCCCAGGGCATGGAGTTTACTAAGCGACAGAAGCCGGGAGGTGAATACCATCTAACCCGTGAAGGCGGTCATTCCCACCGCCGGGTAGTACATGCAGCTGATGCTACCGGTCAAGTCATGCAGGCCACCCTGGAAAATCATATACGGGAAAAGAAGAATATCGACCTGTTTGAAAATCGTAATGCAATCGACCTTATAACCGGGCAAAAACTCGGGTTCAAAGACAACCGTTGTATGGGGGCATATGTCTACAACAGAGAGGCTGATCAAGTAGACACTTTTCGCTCTCGCTGTGTGGTCTTGGCGTCTGGTGGGGCGAGTAAGGTCTACCTGTATACATCCAACCCGGATGTAGCCACTGGTGATGGCATTGCCATGGGCTGGCGAGCCGGTTGCAGGGTGGCGAATATGGAATTTATCCAGTTTCATCCAACCTGCCTGTATCATCCACACGCAAAATCATTCTTGATTACAGAGGCTTTGCGTGGTGAAGGCGGTAAACTGCTGCTGCCAGACGGGACCAGGTTTATGCCAAGCTTTGATCAGAGAGCTGAGCTTGCACCCCGCGATATTGTAGCCCGTGCCATTGACCATGAGATGAAACGCCTTGGAACAGACTGCCTATTCCTGGATATAAGCCATAAGCCAGCTGAGTTTATTCAGAAAAGATTCCCGACCATCTATGCTCGCTGCCTTGATTTTGGAATAGACATCACCAAACAGCCTATCCCTATCGTACCTGCGGCCCACTACACCTGTGGTGGGGTTATGACAGATGCCAATGCCCGCACCGACATACCCAGCCTTTACGCTATTGGTGAGGTCGCCTATACCGGGCTGCATGGGGCCAACCGCATGGCCAGCAACTCACTGCTTGAATGCTTGGTGTTTGGCGAAACTGCCTCTGATGATATCGTAAAAAGTCTAAAGAATATCTCCACCCCTCCGGAAATCCCGAATTGGGATGAGAGCCGGGTCACCGACTCGGACGAGGATGTAGTGATATCCCACAATTGGGATGAACTGCGTCGTTTTATGTGGGACTATGTTGGTATCGTACGCAGCAACAAACGACTTGAGAGGGCTAGACGCAGGGTCAATATGCTCCGCCAGGAGATCAAGGAGTATTACAGCAGCTTCAAGGTTAATCACGACCATCTGGAACTGCGTAATCTGGTGGATGTTGCCAATCTGATTATTCGATCAGCTATGCGCCGACGTGAAAGCCGGGGGCTGCATTACAATATCGATCATCCGCAAAGAGACGATAAAGGTCAACTCAGCCCGACCATCATGATACCTGATAACTACACCCCGAAATGAGTAATACCCTCAATCTCCTCAACTGATCAGGATCTACACCATCACCCGGCAACAGCAGCCTGCGCCTGTCGTTATTGGCTGTCTTGAAGCTTAACAACACTAGGTATTGGCTAAGGAAACTTGATGGACTGAGAGTTGCAAATTGCTCCGTCCCGTTATTGTCACTAATGAGCCAGCCCCCCTCCTCGCTCCATTTCACCGAACTTATACTTCCACGGCCCTGGTGTAACAGATCGCGCTTCCAATAATAGATTAGGCTGAGACAGACACAAACAGACATAATTAGGTTAGGAACTAAGGAGAGATGAAGCAACAGAAGCACAAGCAAGGCAGACAAGTGTAGAGCGACAAGATAGAAGGCCAGCCACCTGGAAAAAACCGGGTTGATCCTGATCAGGCCGTCCGGCCCATTTGACATGAGGTCAGCTCCCCATACATGCCCTTATCCGGTCTAACAGGTGGGCGAGTTGTTGGTCGTTTGGATTGGTCTTCCCTGTAAGCATCTCGTACATCTCCTGGTCCTGCATATCAAGAAGGGTCAGAAACTGCCTTTTTTCCTGGTCGGTGAGTTGTTCATAGACCCGGTCCATGTAGGAGTTCAGCAGTAAATCCAGCTCCAGCAGGCCGCGTCTGCAGGCCCAGCGGAGCTGGTTTGTTGTCGGTAGTTCACCGGGCCATTGTCTTGAGGTAGACATCATATGGACTGTTTAAGCATCAATGCCTTGATGTTGCCAATGGCTTCGGTTGGATTCAACTGTTTGGGGCATACCTCAACACAATTCATGATGGTATGGCAGCGGAACAACTTGTATGGTCCTTCCAACGCATCCAAACGCTCGGTTCTGCCCTGATCACGGCTGTCAGCCAGGAAACGCCATGCCTGAAGAAGTGCATGAGGCCCGAGGAACTTGTCCGGATTCCACCAGAAGGATGGACAGGAGGTGGAACAGCAACCGCACATAATACACTCGTACAGGCCATCCAGCTTTTCCCGCTCCTGCGGAGACTGCCTCATCTCTACTTCCGGCACTGGGTCCTTACGTATGATGTATGGCCTGATCTCATGGTACTGGTTGTAGAACTGTTCCATGTCTACTACCAGATCGCGAACCACCGGCCGACCTGGCAAGGGACGCACCTTGATCGGTTCTTTCAGATCCGTCACCGGGGTGGTACAGGCCAGCACGTTTATACCATTTACATTCAGACCATCCGAGCCGCATACGCCTTCACCGCATGAGTGGCGAAAATTAACGGACTCATCCTGTTTTTTAATCTCCAGCAACGCATCACGTAACATCATATCGGAGGTGACATCCACCTCGAAATCCTGCATGTATGGCTTGCTGTCCGTTTCCGGGTTGTAGCGATAGATTCGAAACTTCATGATTATCTCTCAATAAATGCGTTCTTTAGGTGGGAACGTCTCTACGCTAAGAGGTTTGGTGCGAACCGGCTTGGTACTATGCCGGTCTCCCTGGAGATAATAGAGGCTATGCTCCATCCAGTTTTCGTCATCCCGATCCGGGTAGTCCATCCTGGAATGGGCGCCCCGGCTCTCCTTTCTGGCTTGTGCAGACATCATGACGGACATGGAAATATCAACCAGATTTTCCAGTTCCAGGGCCTCAATACGGGCATAGTTGAAGATCTTGCTATTATCTTTCAGCCGCACGCCTGGCAGGCGGTCACGGATAGCCTTCAGCTTGTTTATACCCTCTTGAATTATCTCTTCGTTACGGAATACACCACAGTGCCGTTCCATCACCAACTTGAGGTCTGAGCGCAAGACTTCAACGGATTCACCGTCGCCCTTTTTATCCCAGCGCCGGAGTCTTTGCATGGCTCTGTCGACACTATCCTGACACAGGGGCCGGTGATAACGACTCTTCTTCAGAAACCCCCCTACCCGGTTGGCGGCGGCACGACCGAAGACCAGGATATCCAGCAGTGAATTTCCACCCAGACGGTTGGCGCCATGTACGGACACGCAGGCCGCCTCGCCGATGGCATACAGACCGCTGACAATCCTTTCCGCTTCGTCACCGCTTTGGACCACCACCTCACCAAAACGGTTGGTTGGAATACCACCCATTACATAGTGTGCGGTCGGGAATACCGGGATTGGGGTGTCAACCGGGTCCAGATTCAGGAATGTCTTACAGATGTCCCTGATGCCTGGCAGGCGCTTTGCAACAATATCAACACCCAGGTGATCCAGCCTCAACATGACATGGTCTGCTTTGGGTCCACAGCCGCGTCCTTCTCTCACCTCCGTTGCGATGGCGCGGCTTACCACGTCACGACTGGCGAGGTCTTTGGCTGTTGGAGCGTAACGCTCCATAAAGCGTTCACCGTCCTTGTTGACCAGATAACCACCCTCTCCACGGGCACCCTCAGTAATCAGGATTCCCTTGCCGGCTATGCCGGTTGGGTGGAACTGAAAGAACTCCATATCCTGGAGCGGGATGCCAGCCCTGAGAGCCATAGCCATACCGTCACCGGTGTTGATGGTGGCGTTGGTGGAGGTACGGAATACCTGTCCACAGCCACCGGTAGCAATCAGGGTGGTCTTGGCCTCAATCAGCAGGGGTTCACCTGTCGCAATCTCCATGACCAGTGCACCCAGGGCATTGCCCTCAGCATCGGATATAAGATCAATGGCAAAGTATTCATCAAAGAAGTTGGTCTTGGCGCGGATATTCTCTTGATACAGGCTATGCAAAATAGCATGGCCGGTACGGTCGGCCGCGGCGCAGGTACGGGTGGCCTGACCGCCTTCTCCAAACTTCTGGCTCTGTCCGCCAAACGGCCTCTGGTAGATCTTGCCATTATCCAGACGCGAGAAAGGAACACCATAGTGTTCCAGTTCATACACCAGATGGGATGCGGCGCGACACATGTATTCGATTGCGTCCTGGTCACCCAGGTAATCGCTACCCTTGATGGTATCGTACATATGCCAGTGCCAGTTATCGGCAGAAACGTTTGCCAGAGAGGCATTAACACCGCCCTGTGCAGCAACGGTGTGTGACCTGGTTGGAAACACCTTTGATACGACAGCAACCCTGGCATCATTGTCTGCAAGCTGCAGTGCAGCGCGCAGTCCGGCCCCACCGGAACCCAGGATAAGAGTATCAAACTTGCGAGTTGCAAGTGTCATAGAAGACCTCTCACTTAATTATTTCTAAACCGAGGTGACAGCAAGAAACAGGAATTTGACGGTCCACAGACCGCTTCCGATGAGTCCGATTGCCAAAACTGTTAATATGACTACCCTGATCATTAGTGGGTGGACGTAATCAATGATTATGTCGCGCGTTCCAACCCAGGCGTGAAAGAGCAGAAAGAAGGCGAAGAATATTAATGAAATATTTATTCCGGGGCTGGCTACCCAATCCCTCCATTCGACATATGAAGCTGGAGGTGAAAACATAAAATACCCGCACAGATACGGGATATACAGGCCAAGATACACAGCACTTATGCGCTGAAAGACCCACGCTCTAAAACCACTGGCACGACGACTCATGATGCTAATCCAATCATGATAACCCCTGCGAACAAGGCTACGGAAGCGGCCATGGTAGTGGCCATCCAGGCAGACATTCTGCCATTGATCTTGTCAACTCCTATATCAAAATCAATAAACAGAAAACGTATGCCAGATAGCAAGTGATGCAACACACCCCATCCCAACACCAGCAGAACAAATCTTACAAACCATCCGGATAGATGGGCCTGCACCTGCAAAAAACCATGGCTGCTCTCAAGTGAGAGACCAAGAAGGTAGGCAAAGTATGGAATTGCCAGCACCAACAGCGCACCACTCGCCCGATGAAGTATGGACATGATGGCCATGATCGGCATTTTTATCTGAAAGAGATTTAGATAAACAGGTCTGGATTTTGTGTTCATGCAAGTAATTCTCGTGAACCGGTCTGCAACAGATTGATATCAACAAGCAAATAAGACCTAAAACTTGAGCAGTCTAACAAAACCTGAGCGGCATTAAACCCTTTTTATAGCCGCATAGAATTAATATTATCAATCTAAACGATTGATAATAGCTGTATACCGTTGGTCCTTCTTACTCAATCGCCAACCCCTTGAGATAACTGAATATCTTTTTTGCAGCAGTAGCAGGCTTTGTTGCCTCCAGTTCCTTTTGAGCCGCCCTCACTAGCTGCCGTAGATAGTGTCTATCAATATCAGGGCGAATATGCGCTAGTTCCGCCAACGCGCTGTCACCGTCAGCTATAAGTCTTTCACGCCACTGTTCCAGTAGTTTTATCTTTCGCTGATTTTCCGGATGACTGCTATCCAAGCGATTCAAGGTATCCAGAACCATATCCATATCTTCATCCGACAACAGTTTGCCAATCCTTCGGATGTGCCGGTTCTGAGCTGTACGGTTCTTGATCCTGGTGTACTCTTCCAGGGCATCCAGCATGCTCTGACTGAAGGCAAAGCCGGAAATCTGTGCCGGTTTCAATGCAACCAGTTTCTCTCCTACCTTTTGCAACACCGCAAACTCACGTTTTATCTGGCTTTTGCTCTTCTCCTGGTCTTCCATCTCCAGTTGTTCATTTTCATCATAGTTGCTCATCAAATATTCCACTAACACGTTTGCCCATCAATTGAGTGATTATACCCACTCCAGATGCTCTATGATCATCTGTACGTTTCTGTTGCCACGAAACTCGTTTATATCCAGTCGATATGCTGCATGAAGATCCTGTTCGCTGTTTTGCGGCTGCTTATCTCCCTGGTTGAATGCAATTGCATCCAGCACCTCCCCGGTCTCTGTAGCCAGAACCAGTTTCATGTGTCTTGTACCAACTATACGCCAACTAATCAGCTTAAATCTTCCGTCAAACACCGGTTCTGGAAAACTCTGCCCCCAGGGGCCTGCATCTCGCAACAGTTCGGCAACTTCCATGGTCATCTGGTCTGAGGTTAGATTTCCATCTGAATGGATAACACCGCGAATATCTTCTGAGTTTAGGTGAAGTCTTACTTCCGCATCGAATGCAGAGCTGAATGTCGCAAAGTCTTGTTCCAACAAGGTAAGACCAGCTGCCATAGCGTGGCCACCAAACTTGCTGATCAGATCGGGGTTTTTCACCGCTATGCTATCCAGAATGTCCCTGATATGCACCCCAGGCACCGATCTGGCTGAACCCTTTATCCATCCGTTATCCGCTGCCGCAAAGGCAATAACCGGGCGGTGATAGCGATCCTTTATTCTGGATGCCAGGATACCGATCACACCCTGATGCCATTGCTGGTCGTAGACACAGAGGCCAAATGGCAGATCTGCCTCGCCCTGCATCTCTAGAGATTCCAGATTTGTCATGGCCTGTTGGCGCATTTTATCCTCAATCTGGCGGCGATTCTGATTTAAGCCGTCCAGTTCAACCGCTCCCTGTTCGGCGCTATGCATGTCAGCTGTGAGCAAGGTCTCTATGCCCAGTGACATATCCTCCAATCTGCCTGCGGCATTCAGCCTCGGACCCACTGCAAACCCCATATCAGAGGCAACGAGTCTTTCCATATTGCGTCCCGCTACTCGCAATAGCATCTTGATCCCAGGACGGCAGTGCCCGGCCCTGATCCTGCGTATACCCTGATGCACCAGGATGCGATTGATCCGGTCCAGCGGCACCACATCAGCCACCGTCCCCAATGCCACAAGATCCAGAAAACCCGCCAGATTCGGTTCGTCCAGGCCAGGCTGTGCAAACCAGTCATGCTCCCGCAGTCTGGACCTGAGGGCCAATAGCACATAGAAGAGTACGCCCACTCCCGCCAGATTCTGTCCTATAGCTCCCTCCCCAGACAGGTTCGGATTTACCATAACTGCGGCATCCGGCAGCTCTTTCCCTGGAAGATGGTGGTCGGTAATCAGCACCGGCACCCCCGCCGCTGCGGCGGCCGCAACCCCGGCAACGCTGGAGATGCCGTTATCCACGGTGATTATCAGATCTGGAGATTTGTCCAGGGCAACAGCTACAATCTCTGGTGTCAGCCCATATCCATATTCAAACCGGTTCGGTACCAGATAATCTACATGACCTGCCCCCATCGCCCGCAGCGCCAAAACCCCCAGGGCACAAGAGGTGGCGCCGTCGGCATCAAAATCTCCGACGATCAATATACGGTTGGATCTCTGCATATGTTCATGCAGCAGTTTGGCGGCCTCAGCAGTTCCGGATATGGTGGATGGAGCAGGCAGGTCGGCCAGTTCACGCCTAAGTTCTGTCTCGTCTGCAATGCCTCTAGCCAGATAGATCCTTCTAAGTAACGGATGGATATGCTCAGCTAGTTGGCCCTCTTCCGAGATTGTTCGCCTGATTATTTCCGTTTTTGACTGCAACACGCCTTTTGCCTAGCCCATCTGATTGACATAGTATGCGCCCATGAATAGGTTCCGCACCGAGTCACATCAGCATAACAGAATGGATATTTCCTGTGCAGCTAACACCTATAGCTGATGGCGAAATCCATGTCTGGCGTATAGATCTGGACCAACCTGCTCCTGGCCTGCTTGCCCTGCTATCCCCTGATGAGATCGAGAGAGCCGGGCGCCTCAAACAGACATTAGACAGAGACCGCTTTATCCGGACCCATGGGGCCATGCGCTCTATCCTGGGTGGCTACCTTGGCCTATCTGGTGATTTGCTAAGGTTTGGAGTTGGAGATAAAGGGAAACCTTACCTGATTAGCCCGGACACCAGCCTTGAGTTCAATCTCAGCCATTGCCAAGAGATGGCACTGTTGGCAGTGACCAAGGGTATTCCAGTCGGTATAGACTTGGAACGCATCAGCACTAAACCCTTGCAACTCAAGATTGCCAAACGCATGTTTCCAGAATCGGTATACGCTGAACTTTCAGCCCTGCCACCCGAACAGCTAGGCAAGAATTTTTTGCGGTATTGGACCGAATTTGAAGCCAGGGTCAAATGCCGGGGTTATGGGATATTCTCCAATGGGGAAGAACATGGTAGCACCCAGGTCACACATTTCACCCCGAAACCGGGCTGGATCGCCTGCGTTGCGCTCATGCAACAGGACAGCGGTAGCCTAAACCTACAACATCACAATTTTGGGAGTTGAGCGCCAACACCTGCTATCATGCCGCGCTGAAAACCAAATCTTTATACTTCCCAGGCCATGGACCGGGGCGAGAGAAACGTAGAGCAGATCGAATCACCCAATGGAAACAGTTCACATCCTACTTTTGGCTCTGGTACAGGGGATAACTGAGTTCCTCCCCATATCCAGCTCAGCACATCTTATCCTAGCACCCAAGATCTTCGGTTTTACCGATCAGGGCCTCGCCTTTGATGTGTCGGTGCATATTGGATCATCCATTGCTGTGATCAGCTATTTCAGGAGAGAGCTAAGCCTTATCATCAAGGATTTTACCGCTAGTCTCGGCAGGCCAGAACGTGCAACCGAACACTCGCACATGGGTTGGATGATTATCCTGTCGACCATTCCTATCGTCATCTTTGGTCTGGCGTTAAAGTCCCTTGTTGAAGAGCATCTGCGCACCGCGCTGGTGATAGCCATCCCGACCATTCTCTTTGCGCTGTTGCTCTATTGGTATGACATCAAGGGCAGAAAAGAGCGGCATGAATCGAGCATAATGTGGAAAGATGCACTGGTTATCGGATTGTTCCAGGTCCTGGCCATCTTCCCGGGCACTTCTCGCTCTGGAATAACCATAACCGCAGGGTTGATGCTAGGACTAAGCAGACGAGCGGCCTCCAGATTCTCCTTTCTCCTGGCCATACCAACCATCATTTTATCCGGTGTGCTGGTGCTCTATGACATGCTAAGCAGCACCCATCCTGTTGTGTGGAATGATTTGTTGTGGGGAGCCGTCCTCTCATTCGTGTCAGCCTACCTATGTATCCACCTGTTTCTGAGCTTTATCGAGAGATGCGGCATGCTGCCGTTTGTTATATATCGACTGATTCTGGGCGTAACACTGATCTTTGTTGCGGTAGGATAGAGATGATCACGAATAATCCAATTTCCGGCGCCAACTATTTGCTACGTGGTATCAAACTACTGACCAGACCTGGGCTGCGCCGCTATGTGGTGATGCCGCTGCTGATCAATATTCTGGTATTTTCACTCCTGGCCTGGGTCGGTATTGCCCAGTTCACCAATCTACTCGACTGGATGTTGCCACAGGACTCCTGGCTCTCGTATTTCAGATACATCCTCTGGCCCCTGTTTGCCATTGCCGCCATCCTGGTTACCTTTTACTCCTTCACTATCCTGGCCAACCTGTTCGCTGCGCCGTTTAATGGTCTACTTGCTGAAAAGGTTGAGGCCATGCTGACCGGGAAACCACTGTCCAACCCACAAACAGGGATAATGCAATCGATCTGGCCTGCCCTGCGTTCAGAGCTGATCAAGCTGAGCTATTTTCTAGTCCGTGCCCTGCCCCTGCTGTTGTTATTCTTGATTCCCGGGATAAATGTCATCGCCCCACTGCTCTGGTTTCTGTTCGGCATCTGGTACCTGGCACTGGAATATTCAGACTACCCCATGGCCAATAACGGATTGGCATTCAGAGATCAACATGGTCAGATGAAACAGATCCGTCTGGCAGCACTGGGGTTTGGCGGCAGCCTTACTCTGCTGATGATGATTCCGATTCTCAACTTTGTCGCTATGCCAGCTGCGGTGGCCGGTGCAACCGCCATGTGGTGTGATCGAAACGAAATTAGCGATACCAAGATATAAAAAATAGTCCGCTAATGAACACAAAATTAACGCGAATTCTCATACATAGTTTCGTACGTAAAATCCCTTAAGCTGACCTTGGTGGAATTTTTACGGACTTCTGGAACGTGCCAAATCCGGACGTTTGTGGTTTCGAGATATTCGTCGCCTATGTGACCAAAAGCGACTGTTAGCCGTTACTTATATAGGGTCTTCCCCAAATCGTGTGGGTAGATTATCTTATGTCTGATGC
>SWBX01001483.1_pt1 | contig 22713 bp, 15 predicted proteins | sample 4693051 | NCBI WGS metagenome assembly SWBX01 (sample SAMN10267272, study PRJNA491770) | bioreactor metagenome | isolation source: DHS bioreactor inoculated with marine | place: Japan: Omine Ridge, Nankai Trough | reverse complement strand
ATATCTCGCTGGAACCGCCGGATATTCGACATGCTGCTTTATCGGATCCTCGTGGATTTCTTGAGATGTATCCGGCGCCGGTAATCCTGGATGAAATTCAATACGCGTCGGAACTTTTATTCTACATTAAAGAAAAAATAGATAACAACAGGGACCAAAACGGCCAATATCTTCTGACGGGATCCCAAAATTTACTATTACTGAATCAAGTTTCGGAATCCCTCGCCGGTCGAACAGCAATACTGCAACTTCTGCCGATTTCACAGCGTGAAGCAACGGGTCAAAAAGACAAACCATTTCCTTGGGAATCCCGGTGTTTAAAAAATTCCGTTCAGAAATTTTCTCTCAAAGAACTATACAAAAATATTGTCAGAGGCAGTTATCCGGAATTGGTGAGCAACCCCAAACGTGACGCTTTGTTATGGAGCCGTAGCTACATTCAAACCTACCTGGAACGCGATATTCGAACTCTCAGACAGATCGGAGATTTAACTCAGTTTCAAAATTTCTTAAAAGCATTGGCTGCTCGGAGCGGACAACTTCTGAATCTGACTGAAATTTCTCGCGATCTTGGAATTGCCGTCAATACTGTCAAGGAGTGGTTGTCGGTGTTGGAAGCAACATTTCAGATCGTCATTTTAAGACCGTATTTTGTGAATATCGGGAAACGACTCGTCAAAACACCCAAGGTTTATTTTACGGATACCGGTATATTGAGCTATCTCGTGGGTATCAGAGATGAAACCCATGCTGTGTCGGGTCCGATGAGTGGTGTGCTTTTTGAGACTTTAGTTCTGTCTGAGTTGCTGAAAACTTACTATCATCGTGGCGAGGAACCACGGATTTACTTCTGGCGGACATCAGCCGGGACGGAAGTTGATTTTATCATTGAGACTCAGGATCGATTGATTCCCTTAGAGGTGAAACAATCCGGGACACCTAATAATCGGATGGCCAGATGGATCCGGGTTTTTCAGGAGGATTTTAAAGAAAAAGCACCTGAAGGTTTTGTCGTATATCCGGGACAAAATCGGTTGCCGTTAGCACCGGGCATTGTAGCATTGCCTTTTTCGGAATTATAATTTCTGATCTGAAACGGAACACTATCTCCACAGATTAAGGGACCAATTAACAGATCACTATAATTTATACCACCGGATCCACACACGCCCCCCCGAAGATAACCCCAAAAATCTGCTGCGCGTCCCCGGCGGTGACATTCCCGTCCCCGTTGCAGTCCGCGGCGCATGCTTCCACAAATGACGGCACCACCAATTCCAGTACAATTTCAAAAGTCCGCTGGGCGTCCGCCGCTGTCACACTGCCATCCCCGGTGACGTCACCGTGGTGAATGCATGGCGTTGAAGTCTGCGTGGGTGTTAGTGTCGGAACCGGTGTATCCGTCGGGATCGCTGTGGGAGTATCGGTGGGAACCGGCGTATCTGTCGGCGGCACGGGTGTACCGGTAGGTTCCGCCGTAGCCGAAGGCGTAGGAGAATCGGTTGGGATTGGCGTATCCGTAGGTATCGCAGTGGAAGAAGGGATCGGCGTCACAGTCGGTACCGCGCTGCAGCCACTCACGGTTATCAGCATATTCGCCACCAGTCGGCGGGCGTCATCAGTTGTGGACGGATGGTTCATTTCACCGGGAAACATCGAAACAGCACCCACTGTGCCATCGTTGTTTTCCGCCAGAAAGTTGAGATCAGCCAGATCCCTGGCCAGAAGGACACCGCCCTCATTTAAGGGGGGATTGGAGAATTGTTCTGACTTGAAGTAAATGATGTTCTCAAGGTCCACACCATCGAAAAAGGCATGGCTCGGATCTACACTTCCCGCATCCATCTGGCCGGCAACCATTTGGCTGCTTTCCGGCAGAAACGGGCTGTATCCGGGATCCAGAATTCCACCGGCAATTTGTATATTTCCCATTCCGATATCCGATGTGAATGCGTAGGTCGCTAGAACAACACCACCGCCGGCATCCACGTAATCTTTCAGAACTTCCCCCAGGCCGACTTTATCACCCAGTTCTTCAAGGCTCCAGAACAGAATGGCGTCATAGGGCATCAGATCGACCAGGTCAGGTGGGTTTTTCCCGACAACCATGTGAAAGATATCCGGGGGTGATAAAAGGCCGGTTGAGACCAGAGCCGGTTCCACATGCGGGATGGAGTTGTCCTCGTCTGACGATAGGCAGAGAATACTGCATCCCACGGCGGTGGCGGTGGGTAATGGCGTGGGCGTGGCGGTGGGAGGCGCATTGCATCCACTCACTGTAAGCAGCATGTTTGCAACCAATACGCGTGTATCCATCAGGGCGCCCTCCAGGAGATAACCCGGATAGATATTTACTCCGCCAATATTCCCCATGGCGTTCTCTGCAACTAAATTTAAATTGAAAGTATCCCGGGCATGCAGAATGTCACCAGGCGTATTTAAAGTCGGCTCTGAATAATCCGCATCGACAGTATAGATCACATTATCCAAATTTACATTCACGAAATAAGGGTGTGCCGGGTACGTCACGGTTTGCGACGCGAGACGACCCGAGGTCAGTAATGGAGTTATGGGTAAAAATGGCGAATATCCCTCACGTAGAATATTGCCGGAAAGATGAACCTGGTCGCCTTCAATCTCCCTTGTAAAAGCATAAGGCGCTATAACCAGACCGCCACCCTGATCCACGTATTCCGTGAGGACATCTCCAAGCGCTGTCTGGTCGTGGAATGCATTTTTGCTCCAGACAAGAATTGCATCGTATGGAATCAAATCCGCCAGTAAAGGCGTGTCGGTTTCACAATCAAGATGGGATATATCCACCGGGGACAGTAAACCGGTGGACACGAGTGCGGGACCGGTCTGAACCTGGGATTGACTGTAATCCGATGAGAGGCAGAGTATGCTGCAGCCGGCGGAAGTGGGTGTGGGCGTGTTTGTGGGCGGTACAGGTGTCCATGTGGATGTCGGTGTCATCGTCGGCGTGGGGGTGGCGCATATATCAAAAATGTCAGGGTCAGGCGCTGTTATCGTGAGGGATATATCATTAGACTCTGCTACAAATGTTACACACAGGATAGTATCGTTGCTAGTGCCGTTACTCAAATCAAATGCGACCAGACTCAAAGACTGCAAAATGTCACAGCCGGGAACATACAGATTCGAATTAGTCCTTATCACCAGCATATTTTTCACATAGGTACCGGAGTCCATTATAGTCCCCACCATAACGTAGCCTAAATCAGCCGTTTCGTGAATGGAATAAAATCTCCGGATCGTCTCACCCCCACCATCCGAAATCCGCCCATCCAGAAATATGCCTGAACTGTGGAATCTGTACACTCGGGAACCGCCACAAACAACGAACCAATCATTCGCACATTGATCAACGCATACCCCGTACAAAGCAAACTCAGGATCTTCAAGATACTTTGACCATTCTTTATCACCGGCGCTATCCGCTTTAATAATCATGAGTTGATCTCCACAACTTCCTGTCAGAACGAATCCACCGTCTGATGTCTGTTTGATGGAGTGAAAACTCATCTCCTCACCGCAATCACTAATCCTTTTGCTCCATTCTTGATATCCGGTGCTGGAGTATTTCTGAACAAACATCTCAAGTGGTAAATAGTCGCCATCCTCTGTGTAATAGACCGCAACAAGACATCCGCCATCCGAGCATTGTTGAACGTCTATCCCTGAACCCCAGTCCCCCTCATATCCATATATGTTCACCAGCTTCTTTGCCCATGAAACAGCTCCGTTTTCGTCAAGCTTCATAATGAACGGCACATTGTAATTATGGTTCTCGTCTCCAGTAACAAAGCAACCATTATCAAATGAGGCGGCTATCGAGGTTATGTTTTCAACAGAGATTCGCTTAGACCATATCCAATCCCCTATTCCCGAAAATTTTATTATGTAACTATCTCCTGTAACAAGTATATCGTTGCCGGACGTTGTCGCGACATCTGTTACCCTGAGACCTGTAGATTGTTCAACTGTTCGAGCCCATAACAGTACACCTTGACTATTGAATTTCATCAACATGATATTTTGATGACCCCATTCTGCAATTCCATAACTGGCTGAATCCCCGGCGACAACAAACCCGCCATCGGATGTCTTGGTAATATAAAAAGCTTCGTCATCCTCATCCCCGCCAATAACGTGAGCAAACGATGACGTCCTGTTGTTTCTTTCCGGATCATTGATTTCACCCAATGAACGAATTCTTATTTCCTCTGTTACATCCCGAATGCGAAAATCCTTCGAAACATCCTCAACATGGACATTGTCGATCCGGTTTGAGATATTGATATCCTGGATAGCCGGTGAAATCTCGTCCGCGTGAACCGGTGTTCCATAGAATCCGAAAACTGTGAATAATAATGTGATTGAAACTGTGATCGAAAACCTCATAATAACCCTCCCTTGAAAGACCTTCTTTAGTGATAATGCATGAGTCGTTCATTTTTTCCAAAAAAACCATTTATTGACGCAACTCTATCGATCTGCTATACGTAATACTGAAAGGGGATCGATATGAGCACTGTTACGGTTTCACCCAAATATCAGGTTGTTATTCCGAAAAAAGTCAGAGCGCGGCTGGGGATCCGGCCCGGTGAGAAACTGCAGGTTATCAGTTTTGACAACCGGATTGAGTATGTCGCCATGCGTCCCATCGGTGAGTTGCGTGGTATTTTGAAAGGTCTGGATCCGTCGTTTGAGCGAGACAGGGATGACCGGGTATGAACCTTGTCGACACATCGGGTTGGATCGCATATCTGTTCGATGAACCAAACGCCGCATTTTTTGCTATGGCCATTGAGGAAACAGACAAATTAGTTGTCCCTGTTATCTGCTTGTATGAAGTGTTCAAAAAGGTGAATCAAGTTGCCGATGAAGCTTGTGCACTGGATATTGTGGCGCAGATGAAGCAAGGTCGGATACTTGAGATAACCGAAGAGATCGCACTGAAAGCAGCATTGATGAGTTTAAAACACAAACTACCCATGGCTGATAGCCTGATTTATTCCTCCGGGCAAAGTGAAGGCGCTGTGATCTGGACACAGGATGCGGATTTTGAAGGTCTGCCGGGTGTGAGGTTTCAGAGCAAGCGATAGCGTTCAAAAACAAGGGATTCACGATTACTTCACAGGTGATTTACAGTGGATCCTCACACGACCCCCCGAAAATAACCCCAAAAATCTGCTGCGCATCACCGAAGTTTTTCATCTGGATAGCTGATGAGCATGAATCGAATTGTGGGATGAAAAACTTATTGGAAGGGGAAGCGGATCAAAGTTTCGTCCTGATGGCAGGTGGTTGAGGCACGAAACCATCGAGAATCAGGCCCACGCATCTTGCTACACAATAAAATAATGGCATCATTCCAACGGATCCACGCAACTCCCCCCAAAAATCACCCCGAAGATCTGCTGCGCATCACCGGCAGTAATTGAACCGTCCCCGTTACAATCCGCGGCGCATTCTTCCACAAACGATGGCACAACCAGTTCCATCACAATTTCGAATGCCAGTTGGGCGTCCGCCGCCGTCACATCACCATCCCCGGTGACGTCACCGTGGTGGATGCAGGGTATGGATGTCTGTGTGGGTGTCATTGTTGGAACCGGTGTTTGTGTCGCTGTGGGCATCGGTGTGTCGGTGGGTATTGATGTTGGAGTTTCTGTTGGAATCTGTGTCGGTGTATCGGTCGGAATGGGTGTATCGGTCGGTGTCGCCGTGTATGACGGGGTCGGCATCACCGTAGGTTCCGCGTTGCAGCCACTCACCGTAAGCAGCATGTTTACCACCATGCGCAGAGTATCATCTGTTGTGTACCCATCAATCAGTTTTCCGGGATAGATTGAAACAGCTCCCACTGTACCGTCGATATTTTCCGCCAGAAAATTGTTGGCATCGTAATCCACGGCGATCAGAACACCACCGTCGTTTAAGAAGGGATTGGAAAATAGTGGTGAATGGAAGTAAATGATGTTCTCAAGATTCACACCGTCGAAATATGCATGGTTCGGATCCGATACATTATCCGGATTCATCTGACCGGCGACGGGCTGAGGGACATTCGGCAGAAACGGGCTGTATCCGGGATCCAGAATACCCCCGGCGATCTGGATGTCCCCTCCACCGATATCCGATGTGAATGCGGAGTTCGCCAGAACAACGCCGCCACCGGCATCCACGTAATCTTTGAGAACATCACCAACTCTCACATTATCCTCCATTCGCTCAAGGCTCCAGAGAAGGATAGCGTCATACGGTAATAGATCAGCCAGGACAGGTATGTTTTTTGCGGTATCCATGTGAAAGATATCCGGGGGTGATAAAAGACCGGTTGAGACCAGCGCGGGTTCCACATGGTCCATGGTGCTGTCCTCATCGGAAGAAAGGCAGAGAATACTGCATCCCACTGTGGTGGCTGTGGGGGGAGGGGTGGGGGTCATTGTTGGTGTTGAGGTCGGTGTTACCGTTGGTTCTTCACAAATAATCGATACATCAGGATATATCTGTGTAACTACACTGGTATTCAACACATCAAAATACCTCTGTGCTCCGAAAGCAGCAGGAGTAATAGCCACGGTCTGTTTAAATGGCGTGGAAGAGGTTGGATAGTATGGTTCCATGGCGGAACAACCTGGGACCAGTCCGGTTGAAGACGTCTTGATCAGCAGGATATCAGAATCACCAGCGCCCCAACTCATAGTGGAGCCGGTCATGATATATCCTGAATCCGATGCTTCCGTCACGGAGGTCAGGCCATCGTATTCATCCCCGTCAATTAATCGAGCGGCAATCAATGTTCCTGAGCTATTAACCTTTAAAAAATATCCTGCGTATGAATCAGGTGATGTCTGCTCAATCCTTCCCACTGCAAGAATGGATCCGGATGCAGTTTCATGCACGCATTCCATATCCACTGAATCATACGTTCCGCTGAGATTTGTTGCCCAATCGATAACCCCTGCATTACTAAATTTAGCAAAAGCTACTTTCAATGTGGTCCCTTCTGAATAACTTGTTCCCAACGCCACATATCCGGAATCTAAAGTCTCTGTGATGGAATATCCCGAAGCCCAACGTAAGAACGGAGCATATTGCTGCGTCCAACTTACATTTCCCCACTGGTCATATTTTTGCACAAACATATAGCTGCGATCTTCGATGTTGTCCAAAATTGTTCCGCAGACAATAAATCCACCCGTGCATATCTGAGCACAGTTGAAGTCGAGGTAATCAAGATTAGTTTCCCTCTGAAACATTATATCGCCTGAAAGATTTGTTCTAATCATCTCTTCTCCAAAAAGGGGCAATCCATAATAATTAACACCACCCGTAATTAGATACCCACCATTGTCTTCATCGATACCGTTAAAATACGCACCGGTCATATTTTCAAAAAACACAAATTTCCCCCATAAAACTTCACCGGCATCCGTCATCTTTAGCAAAAAGGCGGTATCACCGACATTTCCCACTACACAATACCCACTTGGGTAAACCGGCTTGATACCGGTTGCATGTGAGTCCTCTCCTAGAAAAATGGATTTCGCCCATACTACATCTCCATCTGCATTTAGTTTCACCACAAGTGTATTACGGTTTGAACCAATCGTTATTGATCCCGCCAGGATATACCCACCATCTGCCGTTTGTTCAATATGACTGGCATCTTCAGAATCCGGACTGCCGATTGTCTTGATGAAAGCGCCTGATCGCGCCGAGTCACCCGAATAATCGGAATCCATAGGCAATGAGCGCGAAACAATCCGGTTACCGGCATCCGTCACTCTGATAGTGTCACTGATATCGTGGCATTGCCCCGGAAACCCGTCCGCGTGAACCGGAGTCCCATAGAGCCCGATTACTGTGACTACTAATGTGATTGAAATCAGAATTGAAATTCTCATAGTTTTCTTCCAATGAAATACAATCTATATTAATAATGCATGGAACATCCATTTTTTCGCGGCTTTTGAATTTTTGTTCCCATTGTGATTCAACCCTTGACATTATAGTCATAATGGTTATAATAGTCATAACTGGAGGTTGACCATGAACAAGAGCGTGTCCGTTGCTGAAGCGAAAGCCACATTATCGGATTGCATCCGGCAAGTGGAATCCGGGCCGTCATTGACCATAACCAGGCACGGAAAAGCCGTTGCTGCGCTGGTCCGTCACAGTGATCTGGAACATCTTGAGCGATTGCGGAAAGCCGGTCCGGAAAGTGGACTGGCCGGCATCGCAGGCGGTTGGGAAAACTCCGAGGAACTGGTTGATATCCTGGAGGATTCACATCGTCGCGGACAACGAGACATTGCTGATCTTGAGAACTGATAATGGCGTATCTCTTTGATACCGATGCCATTTCGGAATTGTTACGTCCGCGTCCATTGCGTGCCTATGTCGAATGGCTGATGCAGATTGATCGTGAGCTGCAATTCACAAGCGCTGTCGTCATGGGTGAACTTTACAAAGGCGCTTACCGCTCTGAGGCTCGCGATCGACACCTGACCAACATAGAAAAACGTGTTCTTCCCGCGATCACTGTTCTGCCATACGACATCGGCACGGCAAAAATCTTTGGCAAAATCCGGGCGCATCTTGAAGAAACGGGAGCCATCCTTCCCGACGCGGATCTTCAGATTGCCGCCACAGCCATGGATAATGACCTGGAACTTGTCACCGGGAATCACCGTCATTTCAAACGGATCATCGGTTTGAAACTAAATACGATCCTCGCAGATTCACGCAACAGCAACTGACGGTTCAATCCAGTGAATCCACACACGATCCCCCGAATATCACCCCGAATATCTGCTGCGCATCCCCGGCGGTGACAGTGCCGTCCCCGTTGCAGTCGGCTGCACATTCTTCCACCAATGACGGCACAACCAATTCCATCACAATTTCGAAGGCCAGTTGGGCGTCTGCCGCCGTCACACCACCGTCCCCGGTGACGTCACCGTGATGGATACACGGCATGGGTGTCTGAGTGGGTGTCATCGAGGGAACCGGTGTATCAGATGGTATGGGACTGGGCGTATCAGTGGGAACAGGTGTGTCTGTCGGTAAAGGACTCGGTGTTTCCGTTGGTATTGCCGTGGCAGAGGGGGTCGGTGACACCGGGGGTTCCGCATTACAGCCACTTACCGACAGCAGCATATTTGCCACCAGACGGCGGGTATCATCAGAAAAGTCCGCATAGGTCAGGAAACCGGGATAGAGTGAAATACCACCGACTGTACCGTCGATATTTTCCGCCAGAAAGTTGAGGGAAGCATGCTCCCTGGCGAGAAGGACACCGCCGGTGTTTAAGATGGGATCGGAAAATTGTTCTGACTTTAAGTAAATAATGTTCTGAATATCCACACCGTCGAAATAAGCATGTTCCGGGTCCGACACACTATCCGGATCCATTTGTCCGGAAACCATTTGGCTGCTTTCCGGCAGGAACGGGCTGTACCCGGGATCCAGAATTCCGCCGGCGATCTGGATGTTACCTTCACCGATATCCGATGTGAAAGCGTAGGCCGCCAGAACAACACCACCACCGGCATCCACATAGTCTTTGAGAACATCACCGACTCCCACATTATCCTCCATTTGGTCAAAACTCCAGAGTAGGATAGCGTCAAAGGGTGTCAGATCAGCCAGAAACGGTGTGTTATTTTCGGTATCCATATGGAAAATATCCGGGGGTGATAAAAGACCGGTTGAGATCAGTGCCGGTCCGACGAACTGGATGGAATTTTCCTCGTCTGACGAGAGGCAGAGGATACTGCATCCCACGGCGGTGGCTGTGGGGATCGGGGTGAATGTTGCCGTGGGTGTCGCAGTCGGTTCCAGACATAAAGTTGTTATACCCAGATTACGTTCGGTAATCGTGATGTCTATACTATCCAGATTGGAGTTGTCCTCGAAAGATTCATACGTTATGGGTTCGATTTCAGTGAATGGCTCAGTGGAAGCAGGATAGCAAGCTTCCAGGAAGGAACAGCCCGGGACCAGTCCGGATGAAGACGTTTTAATCAATAGAATATCCCCATCGCTTGCTCCCGAGTTTCCAGTTTTTCCGGCGATGATGTACCCCGAATCTGCTGTTTCCTTGATGGAAGTCAGAGAATCATTGGCAGTTCCATCGAAGATCCGTGCGGCAATCAACGCTCCGGTGCTGCTGAATTTCAAAAAATATCCGGCTCGACTCGACGTGTCACCAGTATAACCGACTGCAATAATGTCACCGGATACTGTTTCTTCAACATTATTCATACAAGCCGTATCATCTATTACTCCGCTGACATCCCTGGCCCACATTTTCGTTCCATCACTATTGAATTTAACAAAGGATGCTTTTGGTGTACCGCTTGAGGAATAATTTAATCCCGCTGCGATATAACCTGCATCAGAAGTCTGCCGAACAGAATTCAGTTCAGACCAGATGGTCTGGAAATGTTTTACGAACTGAATCCAGTTCACATTTCCGAAGGCATCGAATTTTTGCAAACATTGGGTAGGATTAGAATACATTGATTCTTGTGAGTGGCCGCAGGCAATATATCCGTAGTCGATACATTGTTGCACACTATTCAGAATAGAGTCTGCTCCAGCACCTGGAATGGTATTAATAATCCTTTTGAAAATTACATCACCATCATAATTAATTTTAATCAGATATTGTCTTGTGGAGTCTTGTCCCGTGATGATATAACCGCCGCTTGCGGGTTCTACACTGTGAAAATATCCAGAAATATCTGATCTTTTCGCCCACGACAACCATCCGGCAGGAGTAATTTTCAATACAACTCCAAGCTCCCAATAGTTAATTTGGCCCTGTACACCGACATTCCCGACGACAATGTATCCGCCATCGGAAACTTGCCTGACATGCCGACCGCTCATGAAAACTATGTCATCTGAGGTGTCATAAACAAACGTCCTCACCCAGATTTTATTTCCATTTGCATCGAGTTTCATCAACAGAAGTTCGCCTTGGGTTGTGCCTGTCAAAATATACCCGCCGTCTGCCGTTAGATCCATACTTTCACAGTTTGCATAATCCGTTCCGCCATACACTTTGATAAAAGCACCGGATCGGGACGCGTCACCCGAGTAATCCATAGGTAAAGAGCGCGAAATAATCCGGTTGCCGGCATCCGTCATAGTAATTGTGTCGCTGATATCCTGGAGTTGCCCCGGAAATTCATTCGCATAAACCCATGTGCCGCTAAAACCGAAAACTGTGAATAATAATGTGATTGAAACTGTGATCGAAAATCTCATATTGACCCTCCCTTGAAAGACCTTCTTTAGTGATAATGCACGAGCCGTTCTTTTTTTCGCTGTTTTTTTGAAAAGGAGGAGATGTCATCCCGATTCCGTTGTTCACACCCTGTTTTTCTTGACACAATCCGTTTAATAGTGGATAATGATATCAGAGTGATATCACATTATGATATCTCATGATCCGGAGGTTTTTTATGAAAGCAATGACTCTCAGAGGCGTAAAGCCCAAGGTATCAAAAATGCTGAAGCGTACTGCAGCCAAACAGAATAAAAGCATCAATCAACTTATCCTTGAGATGATTAACAAGAGTCTGGGATTCGAAAAGGAGAAGGAGTATTCACGCGAATATTCGGATCTGGACGACTTGTTTGGACAGTGGACGGAAGAAGAGTTTCGCCGGATTCATGATCAAATTGAAGCGGACAGGAAAATTGATCCGGAACTTTGGAAATGAAAAAAGCCCTGATAGACACCAATATATATTCATTTGCCATGCGAGGTAATCCGGAAGTAACCGGTGTTTTAAGGTCCCTGGATGTTATCGGCATATCAGCAATCAGTATTGGTGAACTGATCGCGGGATTCAAGCGTGGCGCCCGAGTCGGGAAAAACATGGATGAACTGGCATTGTTTCTGGATTCGCCACGGGTGGTTATACATCCCATCGATGTGGATACCGCTGAATTTTATGCATCGATTCTGAGCAATCTTCGGCAGGCGGGCACCCCGATTCCGACCAACGATATCTGGATTGCCGCCATCACTTTCCAATATGGGTATAAACTCTTCACGAAGGACAGGCATTTTGATCGTGTTCCGGGTCTGATTCTAATGGGAAATTAATTACAATCAAAGCGGATAGGGGCGAGCGCTACCCTTACATGTAATACGTCAATATAGAATTTACAGTGAATCCGCGCACGTCCCCCCAAAAATGACACCAAATATTTGCTGCGCATCACCGGCAGTGATATTCCCGTCCCCATTGCAGTCCGCGGCACATTCCTCCACAAACGACGGCACAACCAATTCCATCACGATTTCAAACGCCAGTTGGGCATCCGCGGCCGTCACAGTACCGTCCCCGGTGACGTCACCGTGGTGGATGCATGTGGGGGAAGGTGTAGAGGTCATTGTGGGAACCGGTGTGTCCGTGGGTATTGATGTGGGAGTTTCTGTAGGCATCTCTGTCGGCGTATCCGTCGGGATTTCTGTGGGAGTATCGGTGGGAACAGGTGTATCTGTCGGCGGCACGGGTGTACCGGTAGGTTCCGCCGTAGCCGAAGGCGTAGGAGAATCGGTTGGGATTGGTGTGTCCGTCGGTATCGGTGTCGGTGTTGCTGTCGGGACCGTGGTGGGTGTATACGTCGGTGTTTCAGTTGGTTCCTCATTGCAACCACTCACCGACAGTAGCATATTCGCCACCAATCGACGGGTGTCATCGGATGAGGATGAAAAATTCAGTGCGCCGGGAAATAATGAGATGGCGCCCACCGAACCGTCGATGTTTTCAGCCAGAAAGTTCTGTTCAAAAGTGTCCTGGGCCAGCAGAACGCCACCATCGTTCAGAGTGGGATTGGAGAATTTGTCGGATCCTACGTAAACCACGTTACTCGTATCCACTCCATCGAAATAAGCATGGCCGGGATCCGTCACGGAGGGTTCCGACATCTGTCCGGGGCTCCCCGACATTGTATCCGGCAGAAATGGACAGTATCCCGGATCCAGAATAGCGCCGGTAATCTGAGCATCTACATGCAGATCGGACGTAAATGAAAACGCCGCCAGAACAACACCGCCGCCGGCATCCACGTAATCTTTGAGAACATTGCCCAACACCTCGCTCTCACCCAGTGCTTCAGAACTCCAGAACAGGATAGCGTCATAGGGTAATAGATCAGCCAGGACAGGTGCATGCTCTTCAGCATCCATATGGGAAATTTCCGGGGGTGACAGGAGACCGGTTGAGACCAGTGCGGGTTCCACATGGGCCGTGGAATTGGAATAGTTCGATGAAAGGCAGAGGATGCTGCAGCCCACTGCTGTGGGTGTTGCGGTGGGTGTCGGAGTTATTGTTGGTGTCGGGGTGTTTGTCGGTGTTGACGTCGGTTCGATGCAGAGAGTCATTACATCCGGATCGTATGCGGAAGTTGTGACATCTGCATCATATAAACCCGGGTCAATCTCGTCGGTTTCATAGGTAAAGGAATCTATTTCTATGGTCACAGCAGCGTAAGGCGATATGTAGCTCTCCCAAAGGGAACAGCCCGGAACATCTCCCGATGAAGATGTTTTAATCAATAAAATATCAACCCCACCGGCTCCCCAACTTTGAGTTTCGCCGGCCATAATGTACCCTGAATCCGCTGTTTCTTTAATGGAATTCAGGATATTGTCCAAATTGTCCTCATCCCCTCCGATGTATCTGGTCGCCATTAGGCCTCCGTTGCTGTTGAGTTTTACAAAGTAACCGGCTCGCCCTTCCGACTCCCAATAATCACCGGTTTGACCCACTGCAATAAAGTCACCAGATCCTGTTTCTTCAATACTGGAAAGAAATGCCATATCATGAAGTGGCCCCGTGATCTCTCTGGCCCACATTGTTGTTCCATCGGTATTGAATTTAGCGACGGTTGCTTTCCGTGAGTCGGGAGGGTAATACTCATTGATTCCTGCTGTAATGTACCGGGAATCAGAGGTTTGCCGAACGGATAATATTTTGGACCGCTCGACTCCGGAAACTGTACAGGATTGAATCCAACTCACGTTTCCGGCGTAATCAATTTTTGTTAAAAGTGGAAGAGTAGTAGAAACGAGACCGCAGGCAATGTATCCGGAATAATCACAGGGCTGTACGTATAATAGTTCACTGTTCGTGCCGCCCGGATCAATTACCTTAGTGTAAATTTCATCACCATTAAGATCAACCTTGAGCAGCACTGAATCATCGCCTCCCTGCATACCATAAGTATATCTTGCCGCGATTATATATCCGCCGTTTGCAGGTTCAACACTGTAAAAATACAGAGAGGAATCACTGGTTTTTGCCCAGGATAAAAAACCGGCGCCGGAAAATTTCCATATACAATAATCAACCCCTATTCCAGGTACATCGATACTCCCGACCACAATAAACCCGCCATCGGGTGTTTGGCGAACGAAACGCCCCGTTCCACCTTCAGTACCCGTCTGATGAAAAGTTCGAGCAAAATACACATTTCCAGTTGCATCAAGATGCACCAGGAGTAATTCATCCTGAGCTTCACCGGTCAGGATATATCCGCCGGTTGTCAAAAGATCCATGCTGTAACAATAATCATGACCCGTTCCACCGATTGTCTTGATAAAGGCGCCGGACCGGGACGAATCACTTGATCCGGAATCCATGGGTAAGGAACGCGAAACAATCCGATCGCCGGCATCCGTCATGGTTATTGTGTCGGTGATATCCCGGAATTGCCCCTGTAACCCGTCGGCGTGAACCGGTGTTCCGCAGAACCCGAAAACAGTGAATAATAATGTGATTGAAGTCAGAATTGAAAATCTCATATTAATCCTCCTTTGAAAGACCCTCTCTTATACTAATGCATGAGATGTCCATTTTTTCGCTGTTTTTTTGAGAAGGGGGTTTCTATTTGATGCCGGCCACACCAAATTCCCGATCGGATTCATGAATAACAGCATCCGCACACATTACACTATTTTACAACCTGAAACAGGATCAACGGTTCTTGACAGCCAGGCAGGGACAAGCCCTGCCCCTATCCGGCGTTTTATCGTCTCCGCCGCAGCCGCGCACCCACCGGGATCAATCCTGAGAATGCCAGGAGCAACGCCATCATGCTCCACGGTGACATGGCCGGCACATCGGCTGTGACCTCGGAAAAATCGTAGGGTGTGCCGTCTTCCAGGATCCGCATAGCCACGAAAAACGTATCAGGCACTTTTTCCCCTTGATTCTTCGCGTAAGCCACATCGAAATTGAACCCCTGCTGCTGACCGGCAAAAGCGGGGTGACCCGGTGGTTCCGGCTGGGGTGTGAACCCTACCCATGTACCCGGTGCCACGAGTCCACTGCTGGACGACGTAATATCAAGAATTATTGTCAATACGGAACCAGGTCCCTCCATGTCAAACTCGAAATGACCCGCCCCATCCGGGAACCCCGGGGCACTGAAGGCAAACGGTTCCGATGATGCCGGTTCCAAACCGATAAAAAATTGCAGTGTATCCATGGAATCTGCTGCGAGACTGAATATCGGACGTGTGGAGTCGCTCAGGTCCAGACCGGGGAACCAGTGTCCCGGCGGTTCGGGCTGCGGTGTGAATCCCACCCGCACCAACGGATGTTCAAATCCACCGGTGGTCTCCAGGAACAAACTGCGGCCCCAATTGACATCCGCCATAGCGGTGAAATCAACTGAGATATCCGTAAAATAGTAATCACCGGGAACCGTACTGTTCATTTCAACTTTGATACTGGTGATCTGCGCCAGGTTGACGGTCTGAAAATAGTATAACGGGAACGACAGTGTATACGATGATGCACCCACGGCCGGTGTCACCAGCATCTGTTCCGCATTATTGAAACCGTCACTGAGAATAACCGTAATGAATGCGCCCTGCTGCGCTGTGCTCATGGTGATGTCCAGACTGTCGCCTTCCACGGTCAGATCCAGCGGATTCACCATCGGCCCATATTCAAGACTGAAATAAGCGCCACCGGCAGGAAGAAACACAAACGCCGCGCCCCCCACCATTTCCGCACTGGAAGACTCGCCCGGTGCATTGGACTGAAGGCTCGCCGTACGATTCGGTGTAATACAGCCACATGGACCCGTATCAGTCACCAGATCACCGGTGCTGCTCAGCATAAAAAATCCACTGGTAAAATCGTCCACTGAAATGGCGGATGCAACGGGCAACCAGCACAGGCCCAGCATCATGATGCTCAAAAATAAGGTTGTCAGAATACTAAATAATCTCATGGTTTCCTCCGGGTTGATTAAAATTCCGTCATCGCAGACGAATAAATAAATTAAACGGTCATCCTCCTAATGCACGAGACACTGATTTTTTCGGAAAAAACTGAAAATACCAATTTATTGGACTTTCGAGGACGGTGGTTTACAATGTCCCTGTGAATGTTAAGATCCGGAAATCTAACCTTCTCATATCTAAAGGAGACGCTCATGATGGATCGAATCTTAGTTGTCGACGACGATGATAGTTTCCGGGCAATCATGGTAAAATCCCTTCAGAAGGAAGGGTATGAGGTTATTCAGGCCGTGAATGGTCTGGACGGTCTCGATAAATTCAGATTGACTCCCTGTCCTGTAGTCGTAACAGACCTGAAGATGCCTGAACTCGATGGTCTGGAATTACTTCAAAAAATCTCAAAAATTAATCCGGATACCCTGGGAATCGTAATCACAGGTTTCGGAGATATGGAAACCGCTGTAAAGGTGATGAAAGCGGGCGCTTTTGATTTCTTACCCAAACCATGTGAACGTGATCATTTTAAACTCACAATCCAAAGAGCTGTTAAACACTCACGTCTGAGTCGTGAAGTTTCTGAGTTGAAGAATAAACTCGGGAGTGAAGGGAAACCTATTATTTACGGTTCCAAGAAAATGGAGAGGCTGATCGAGTTGGCTGATCGTGTCGCTGAATCCAACGCGACAATACTCATTGAGGGTGAAAGTGGGACAGGGAAAGAACTTCTTGCCCGACGGATTCACAAGTTAAGCAGTCGAAAAGAGGCTCCTTTCATCGCAGTCAATTGCGGCGCTATTCCCAAAGATCTTCTGGATGATGAACTCTTCGGCCATGTGAAAGGTGCCTTCACCGGCGCCGTCAGCAGTCGAAAAGGCAAATTTATTCAAGCCAGTGGCGGCACGATATTTCTGGATGAAATTGCTGAACTTGAACCGGATCACCAAACGCGTCTCCTGAGAGTTCTTCAGGAGCACGTCGTTGATGTTATCGGCCGAGACGAACACGTCGACATCGATGTACGGGTTATTGCAGCCACCAACAAGGATTTAATCGGAGCGGTGGGTGATGGTACTTTCAGGCAGGACCTCTATTATCGGCTAAACGTTGTCCCAATGAAAATCCCACCCCTGCGCGAACGAACCGATGACATTCTTCCATTGACTAAATTTTTCCTGAATCAATACAGCCACGGAAGGCATTGGGAAATTCCCATTGAAATAATCCGTCACCTGGAAAACATGCCCTGGCCGGGTAATATCCGGGAATTGGAAAATTTATGTCATCGAATTACGCTGTTGTGTGAGGATACCCGATTGACAATAGACTTGCTGCCTCCCATGGAAACGGAGCAAGCGAAAATACATATTTCCCAGGATTCGATTACACTACCTGAAGACGGTATTTCATTTTTGGAACTTGAAAAAAGTATCGTATTGAAAGCACTCGAGATGAATGGATTCAACCAAAGCAAAACTGCCAAATTCCTCCACATCCCCCGCCATGTTCTGCTTTACCGGCTGGAGAAGTTCGGTATCACCGGGAAAAATCACTCAGACTGAAATCAACTGAGAATTGATGAAAATTCCTCAACAGTTCATGTAGAATATTCCACACATATAAAACATATTGATGTTCAATATTTTATTCCTGAACCGTAAACCCTTGAATAACAACTGGTTTAATCTTGATAAAAATTGTTGGCATCCTGCTTGCAATAGTGATTTCCAGGTTACGGCGGTCACAGAATTTGATCGGATGGAATACCCAGACCGAATCCGCCTTGTAAATACAGAAATGAAAGGAAAATATAATGAAAAATTTGATGATTCTCAGTTTAGTTGTTCTACTGACAACAGGGTTTACTGCCATGGCTGCGTCCGAAGATAATAATACCGTCCCTGCGAAACAGACGGTATGTTCTGTATCCGGCTGTCAGGCCAGTGATGTCATCACAGTTGATCATAATGGCGAAGAGATCACTTTTTGCTGTTCAGATTGCGCTGAAAAATTCAAGAAAAACCCTGACAAATGTCAGATAGCCACGCATTTTCATGGAAACGAAGTGACAAATGATACCGGGATCGGCGATTACTTCATGCATGAAATCTATGGATTTGACGTCTAGGAAAACCCCTCCTTCAGCATAAATCCGCAACATCCTCTATCCCGCCGGACTGTTTTTGAAACAATCCGGCGTTTTCTTTTTCCATCAAAGATATACGGTATTCCCAACAATAGTTCATTATACATTGTCATTTTATCCGGTTCCGTGTATTTTCCTATTTTCCCATTATCTCGGCTGAGATATAAAGGGATATTGTAACTGCTGAAGGAATTCCGGATTCTGGCTACTGGCTACCGGCTACTGGCTACCGGCTACTGGCTACCGGCTACCGGCTACCGGCTACCGGCTACCGGCTACCGGCTACTGGCTACCGATTACTGTTTGATGCCCTTCGACTCCGCTCAGGGTGACAGATAATGGGTTTCCTGCTTCCAAGGTAGTTGCAGAAGATCATAACGGGATCCGGTACAGGGGTATCGGAAGAGAAGGTGGACGAGATGTACAAGAAAGTAAAAGCGTGGGTGGATCTTATCGAGTTGGAACACCGCATCCTGAAATTCTGGGAAGAAACGGATGCTTTCAATAAATTACGGGAGATAAACAAAGGGAAACCGCCATGGTCTTTCATTGACGGGCCTATTACCGCCAACAATCCCATGGGCGTCCACCATGCCTGGGGCCGGACCCTGAAAGATTTCTATCAGCGGTATTGGGCCATGAACGGCCGGGAACTCCGGTACCAAAACGGTTTTGACTGCCAGGGTCTCTGGGTCGAAGTTGAGGTGGAAAAAGAGTTCAAATTCAAGACCAAGAAGGACATCGAGACCTTCGGTGTGGACAAGTTCGTCCAGAAGTGCAAGGACCGGGCCTGGAAATATGCCGGTGTGCAGACGGATCAATCCATCCGCCTGGGGTACTGGATGGATTGGACGGATTCCTATTACACCATGAGTGACGAGAACAATTACACCATCTGGGCATTTCTGAAAAAATGCTGGGAGCGGGGCAAGATATACAAAGGGCTTGATGTCATGCCCTGGTCCGGCCGAAGCGGCACGGGATATTCCCAGATGGAGGTCGTTGAAGGCCGGAAACTGGTAGCTCATGAAGCCATTTTTCTGAAATTCCCCCTGAAGGACCGACAGAAAGAAAACCTGCTGCTCTGGACCACCACACCGTGGACCCTCACCAGTAATATTGCCGCCATGATCAACACGGAACTGGAGTATGTGAAGCTCCGGTGCAAAGGGGATGGTGAACTCTATTATTTCGCTGCGGAAAACCTTCGGTATAAACGGCTGGAACGGCAGTATCTCGAGAAAAAAGAGTGGATCAAAGGTGTTCCGCCCCTGAAAACTCTGGAAGAAATATTCAATGATCTCGGTGGATACGAGATCGAGGGGTATATCCGTGGCAAGGAGATGATCGGGTGGGAGTATTCCGGTCCGTTTGACGAGTTGGAAGCCCAGCAGATTCCCGGTGGATACCCGTTTACGGACGAAAACAATCCGGTCACCGGCGTACAGGCTCACCGGGTCATTGATGGCGGCCGGGACAACCACGGCAACGCTATTGTGGTCATCGGGGAAGGCACCGGGATCGTGCATACGGCGCCGGGCTGCGGTGACATCGATTTTGTCATCGGTAAAGAACAGAAACTGCCCATCGTTGCTCCGTTGAAAGAAAACGCGCATTTCCTGGATAAGTTCGGACCCCTCACAGGGAAACACGCCCTGGAGCAGGAAACCGTGGACTGGATCTTTGCCAATCTCAAGGAAAAAGGGCTTCTGCTGCACACGGAAATGTACCCTCACGTCTATCCCCATTGCTGGCGGAGCGGCGATCCTCTGGTCTTCCGGCTGGTGGACGAGTGGTACATCAACATGGACTGGCGGGAAGAAATCAAGGCCATTGTCAAACAGATCAACTGGATCCCTGAATGGGGTGAAGAACGGGAACTGGAGTGGCTCACCAATATGCGTGACTGGATGATCTCCAAGAAGCGGTATTGGGGTCTGGCCCTTCCCATCTGGGAATGTGAAAACCCGGATTGTGAGCATTTTGAAGTTTTGGGCGGCAAAGAGGAAATGAAATCGCGGGCTGTCGAAGGATGGGACGCGTTTGACGGAAACAGCCCGCACAAACCATTTATTGACGAGGTTCTCATTGAATGCTCAAAATGCGGGAGTCAATCCCGGCGGATTCCCGATGTGGGTAATCCGTGGCTGGATGCGGGAATCGTGCCCTACTCCACAGTGAAATATGGTTCGGACCGGGAATACTGGAAAAAATGGACTCCCTGCGAGCTGGTCCTGGAATGTTTTCCCGGTCAGTTCCGGAACTGGTTTTACAGTTTATTAGCCATGAGCACCATGATGGAGAACATTCCGCCATTCAAAACACTGGTGGGACACGCGCTGGTCAAGGACGAGAAAGGCAATGAAATGCATAAATCGTCCGGGAACGCCATCTGGTTTGATGATGCTGTGGAGAAAATGGGTGCGGACATCATGCGATGGATTTACTGCCGGCAGGAAAAGACATCCAATCTGAATTTCGGATTCGGGGCCGGACGGGAAATCCGGGGGAAATTTTACAATACGCTGTGGAACTCATACTCATTTTACATCAACTACGCCACTATCGAAAACATCGTGCCATCGGAAACCAAGTCGCCGGTAAGTGAACGGCCGGCATTTGACCGGTGGATCCTGAGTAATCTCCAGCTCACCATCAAAAAGGTGCGACAGAACATTGAAAAACATGAAAGCCGCAACGTCTGCATCATCATTGAACGGTTTGTCGAGGATCTGTCCAACTGGTACATCCGGCACACCCGGCGACGGTTCTGGAGGGGTTACAACGACACCGATTCCCGCATGGCATACGATACCCTGTACGAATGCCTGGATACACTCATCCGCCTGGTAGCACCCATGATGCCGTTCACCATGGAAGAGATCTACCAGAATCTTGTCCGGAGTCACGATAAAGATGCCCCCGAAAGTATTCATCATACGTCTTTCCCGGACTGCCGGGAGGATCTGATTGACCTGGAACTCTCGGAGGATATGGATAATCTTCAGCGGATCACCAAGGTAGCGCTTTCTGCCCGGGAAGCCGCAAAACTCAAGGTGCGGCAGCCCCTGGCAAAACTCCTGGTGGGACCGGCCACAGAGCTGGAACACCGTGCTGCCACCCGGTTTACCGATATCCTGAAAGACGATCTTAACGTGAAAACCGTGGATGTGCGGGAAACCGGTGCGGATTCTCCATTCACATACCTGGCCAAACCAAATTTCAAGACTTTGGGGCAACGGTTCGGTGCACGGGTCCAGGCAGTGGCGGCGGCGGTGAACGCAGCGGCAACACCTCTGGCAGCGGCGTATGAGAATGGCCGAGAGGCGTTCACTGTGGTGGTGGACGGTGTATCTGAGACTCTGGACCGGGAAGACCTTCTGGTAACCAGACTCATGCCGGAAAATCTCTCCGCCAACGAGGATCTTTGCGGCTGGGCCGCCGTGGATACCGTGCTGGATGATGATCTCAAACTGGAAGGCATGATGCGGGAGTTGCTGAGGCGGCTCCAGGTGCAGCGGAAAGATATCGGTCTGGAGATTGAGGACCGGATTCACGTGGTATGGCATTCGGATTCCGGGATAGTTCAGGAACTGTTCCAGCGGTTTGATGAGTTTCTGAAATCGGAACTCCTGGCCGATTCAATCACTGACGGCAATGCTGAAGGCGGAAAAGATCACAAGATCAATGGTGAAGCAGTTACGGTACTGATTACAAAAGTATAGCCTGCATATTTCATCAGAAGACGGAAAAAGTCATAGAAAATCCTTTAATTACAATTAATTATGACACGTCTGATGAATTACAAACTGTTGATGAAATGTGGCCTTGAAAAGCCCGGCAAAATTCAGTCCATTACATTGATATATCAGCAGATTTTTGATGTCAGGACATCTCCATGGAGAAATTTCCGGGATAGCGGTTATCCCGATTCAGGATCTGCAGACGGCTTGATGGATCTGTTCGAAAAGACTCATGCTGCTCCTACAAAAGCTTGAGCTTTCTGTTCCAGTGAGATCACCATATCTTGAATGATTTCAATCTCGGTTTCCTCAAAATATGTTTCACCACATTGTTCACAAATCCATGCCGGCACTTTATCCAACATCAGGTGGCAGCCTTTTCGATCAATATGAAAGGGTGTCGTGCCACGTTTCATTTTGCCCTGGCAATGAATACACTTCATCTTCCAATCCTCACTTTAAAGTCCTCAGACCATTCGCGTCTGTCCGGCAAATAGGCTGTAATTATCGCTAGG
>SWBX01002005.1_pt1 | contig 22717 bp, 25 predicted proteins | sample 4693051 | NCBI WGS metagenome assembly SWBX01 (sample SAMN10267272, study PRJNA491770) | bioreactor metagenome | isolation source: DHS bioreactor inoculated with marine | place: Japan: Omine Ridge, Nankai Trough | reverse complement strand
GTATGGTGGCGACTTTGGATGTATAAAGGCGTTCCAGCACCACCACGGTATTTGCACTGGTTCATATCGTCCGACGGAGAGGCGTCATACTTTCTGACCGAGATGGAGATGTTTGGAGCCTTGCTTGCAACGGGATTGATATTGGCTGTCGTAATTCAAGTCATGAGAAGGCATGGGCACTTGACTATGAACGGTTGGAAGCGCAGTATCGGAAAACCACGCGCCTGTGACGGCAGTATGACGGCACCCAAACACACCAATCCCTCAACAGACACAAACCCTTGATTTCATTAAAGCCAATGACAGGATTCGAACCTACGACCCGCTCATTACGGGAATCAATGACTATCCTTTGCGAACCAGGATAGGAAGGTAAATGAGGTGAATGATGAACTTAGATGATATTAAACAGCTGGTAAAAGCCGGGGAATCCGAAGTCCTCGAACTGAAGAAAAGCACCGGACAACGTGTCGCTGCCATCAAAACGGTCTGCGCCATGTTGAACGGTGAAGGTGGAACCGTGGCGTTCGGAGTAACCGACAGAGGCAAAATCATCGGGCAGGAGGTATCGTCCGGCACACTGGATGACATCAATTCGGAACTGAGAAAGATCGATCCACCCGCTTTCCCGGTCGTTGAGGTCATCGATATGTCAGATCGGACCGGTGTTATTGTGATCCATGTGACTAATAACGATGGCCCATTCCTGTACGATGGGAGAGCATACTTGAGACACGGATCTTCTACCATCATCATGCCCCGGGAAGAGTTCGAGAACCGATTAATCGAGCGAATGCATGCCACCAGGCGCTGGGAAAATCAACCCGTTCCCGGGGAGGTGACTCTCAGTGATCTCGATGAAGAAGAAATTCAACTGACACTGGATAATGCTGTCATGGCAGGCAGGATGGACTCACCTAAACGCCGCGACATAAATTCGATCCTTCTCGGGCTGGGGTTGATTATCAAAGGGAAGTTGGTCAATGCTGCTGTCGCCTTGTACGGAAATCCGGGACTTCTGGAATCATTGTATCCACAGTTTGCTGTCCGGCTGGCTCGATTCAGAGGCATCAACCATACTATCCGCCAAAGGCAACCCGTGAAGCCATCGCAAACGCAATCTGCCACCGTGACTACACCATTCCCGGCGGCGCAGTGTCCGTTGCCATGTATGATGATCATCTTGAGATTGTGAATACAGGTGCATTGCATTTTGGAATTACTCCTGAAAAACTCATACAACCGCATGAGTCCAAACCCTGGAATCCACTCGTGGCAAATGTTTTCTATCGTGCCGGTATTATTGAAAAATGGGGAACGGGAACACTCAACATTATCGACTGGTGCCGCGACAACAAAAACCCGGATCCTGAATGGCAGGAACAGAGTGGATCCGTAGTCGTCACGTTCCACCCTGCAGCAATCCCGGTGACCGTCGGGCAAGAGTCGGGGCTAGAGTCGGGGCAAGAGTCGGGGCTAGAGTCGGGGCTAGAGTCAAAAACCGCTCCGATGAAAGAAAGAATCCTGCTAATACTCAAATCGTCACCGTTATCCAGGTCGGAAATAGCATCAAAACTGGGACACAAACGTATATCCGGTAAACTCAATAAATACATAAAGGAGCTATTAAACGAAGAACTCATCGAATACACCATCCCCGAAAAGCCAAACAGTCGTCTACAGAAGTACCGCTTAAAGAGTCCACCCGACCGATCCCCTGCCTCTGCCTCTTCCCCGACCTCTACCCGGTAATCCAATCATGGCGAAATTGAAGTTTATACTATTGAAAACAATCGCCCAAACACACCAATCCCCAGAACCACACAAACCCTTGATTTCATTAAAGCCAATGATAAGACTCGAACTTACGACCTGCTCATTACGAATGAGCTGCTCTACCAACTGAGCTACATTGGCGCCACTGAACAATATACATTATATATCCTTCATATACAAATAGTTATAGAATTCCTTAAATTATTATAATTTTTTCATTTGACGTGAGACTAACGTGAGACTAAACTGTTTTGTGAGACTATGGTGAGACTGTCAATTGACCCGCTCATTCCAGGAGGAACACCGAAATGGCCGCGGAAAAATCAAGGAAGAAACCCGATAAAAAACCGATCAAAATGACCAATACAGTGATTGAAAAATTGAAGACAGAAAAGATATCAGGTGAAATTTTCTATGATATCGAGATGCCGCGATTCGGGGTCAAAGTCTTCCCTTCTGGTACGAAGAGTTTTATTTACGATTACGGCCGAGGGAAAAACCGCAAACGAATCACCATCGGAAAACTGGGGAAGTTTACCCTCAAGACTGCCCGCACTCAGGCAAGAAAATATGCGGTGGAAGTATCCAGTGGACAGGATCCGCTTGAGGAACGGAAAAAGCCTGACCAGGAAATTCGCTTGAAAGAATGGGTTGACCTTTATATTGAGAAGATAAAGAGGCGGAAAAAGCACCCCCGTGAGGATATCCGCTATCTCGGGATTGCCGTCAAACGGTGGGGCAATCGCCGTCTGGCTGACATTAGAAAGGCTCAGATCGAGAAAATTTTCAACGAATACATCGACCAGGGCAAACATGCGGCTGCGAACTGGTTTTTAGCATCAGTGCGAGCCTGTCTTCAAGAAGCATGGCGTGGGGATTATATTCCCAGTAATCCTGCCATGAAAATTAAATCCATAGCAGCACCCGAGCCGAGGAGACGAGTGCTAAATCAGGATGAATACAGCCGATTGGAAAATGCTGTAGACAAATTGAAGAATCCTTACACAAGAGCTGCATTCAAACTGCTAATGAATACGGGAGCCAGAATGAGCGAGGTTCTGCATGCGAAATGGGAGAACTTCGATTTTGAGAATTCTCTTTGGATGATTCCCAGCACCAAAAGCGGGAAACCGCAGATTATGCCCCTGACAGATTCAATGGCGAACATGATTAATAAACTTCCCCGCGCAGGAACATATGTTATCTTTGCTGGCAATCCCGAAAAACCGAGCACAAGGAATCCGAATTCAGACAAACCCCGTTATGATCTGAAAAAGCCGTGGGCAGCCCTGAAAAAAGCATCAGGCATTTCAGATGTGACAATTCATGATCTCAGAAGAACATTCGGCCTGAAGGTGACAAAACGCAGCGGTTTGCACGTGGCTTCGAAACTTCTGCGTCACTCAGATATTCGTGTAACAGAACGGCATTATGCACCACTTGAAGCAAATGAACTTCGAGAAGCACTAGAAACCCTTGAATCTCATCAAGATCAATAATTTCAACGTCTATAGTACCAGAACAGTGAGAGCATACCTGATGCTGAAGTCACAGGGGTTGAAAGATTTGCATTGGGTTGGAAATGATTTTCAACCCCACCGACACATGCATTTAAAGGCCTGAGGGGTTATCCAAGGGATAGTTGAAAAAGTTGAGTGAATCATCCTTGCTGTCAGGGGCTGGAATATTTACTTCTCTCTTTCCTCCTACTCAACTTCTTCAACTTTTTTATATATTCATATATCTATTTATATTTAAAGGGTTTATATCACAGGGAGAGGTTCAACTTTCCTTCAACATCGACTCAACTCCACGCAACCTACTATCTTCCCGTGGCCAAATAGTAGATATCATCTTTTTTCTTACTGCCTGGTTGTTTACATAAAGGGGTTGACTCAAGTAAATCGCTGATAACCCGCTCATAATCGCGGCCCCCACCAGGCAAAATGTGACTCTGCAAGATGTTTCCCCATGTCGTTGTCTTACCACCTTTTGTTCTGCTCGCAATATACTCCAAAACCTTCCTGCAGTTTGTATCATGCTTCGATTCAACTAGGTCACGGTTGAACATATAAGTGGTTGATTTTATAGCATATTTTACGATTTCATATGCGCTATTGATTGCGTCCACACTGATCTCAGTGGAATCTGGGTCGCTCATGAATTGGAAGATCATTCCGATCTTTAAAATGTAAGGTGACCACCGTTTAATGTAGGGCTCGATGACAGCTTGCGTATGAACTGGCAGCTTATTAAAGCTTTGATAGAGAGAATTATGGATACCTTCAAATCGGTTGTAGGCTTCCATCGTCAACGAATATTCTCTGGGGGATTGTGGCACTTTTTGAAGAAAAATATCCAAGAGTTCGTTTTCGATTTCTTTATCAACAGCATGACGTCTCACAGGCATCGCTGACGGAGTTTTCGGCTTGACGGGAGGGTTAAAGATCAGGAATCTTGCAAAGAACCCCGTACTGACGTCCTTGACATTGATGTTATCCTTAACCCAGTCGATAGTGGATACACCGACAATGCTGATGTATGGCCTTTCGAGTATTGTTCGTCCATCTCTCCTCGTGGATACACCATAGCTTCTTGGTACATCATAAAAATTAGTGAACATGGACTTTAATCCGAGGTTATAGCTCTTCTCCATCTCCTGTAACCATGAGCCGAACTCTGAGAGGACGATTACGCCGCCATCCAGGTCGGTGAGATCTGATAATAGCGCTTCAACTGTTGATTTCTGGGGGAGGAATATGTTCTGAGGTAAAGAAGTCTGTCCTTCCAGAAAATCCAGTTCTCCACTCCTGTTCATTCCATTTTCTGATTGCTGGACATGGCTGTTTAATCTGGATTTTTTTTCCAGTTGGTATGCAATCTTGAAACCTTTATTCAAAGCTGTTGATTTAAAACTCCCCGACTGAAGTACATTCAAAAAGTAGACATTCGGGTACAACCGCTCGAAATAACACTCATTGGGAGCCTTGGAAGCATCGACTTCAGGGATGTACACCGATTTTTTCAGAACGCCAGAGATCATCCCTATAACAGAAGTTGTAACAATCATGGGATCTGCATCTGTTGTATTACAGATATGATCTACGTATCTCCTGAGTTTCTCTGGCAGCAGGGCGGTATCAAATGAACCGCATGGGTTTTCGAACCGCTCAAGGACAGAGTTCGCTGCCGTCCTCTGCTCATCATTCGTCACTAACTTCTGTGAGTTTTCTTGGCCTGCATACACTTCTTTCGTATTATCTATGGCATATTTAATCGTTCGATCTCTGTAGTCGGGGCGAGTTTTCCACTTGTCGCGATTCGCCAGCTCCGATCTGTTGAACATCTCTTCTATAAGAGAACGATCTTTTCTACAATAAAATGCCAGGATGGACATTAGTGCCGCATCTGCTCTGGAATTATCATTTTTGTAATCCGAAATATCCCCCTGCATTAATCGCTCAAACTTGTTGCCATTTTTGCTATTCTTTATTAACGCTTCAATATCATCAGCTCTTCCAATGTGTTTAGGCTGAATATATTTTCCTAGAAACCATTCGAGCTCAGTCTGGCAAGATTCAACCGAAGCTTTGTCCTCAAACACATTCCCAGTGACGGTAAAATATCGTTTGGACGAATAGACTTCATAATTCCCCTTTCTGTTTCGGGATCCAGGCGGTAGACTCCCACGAAATATAATGTGTAGGCCCTTCCCGCTGGGTGAGTATTCCGTATAAGAATCGAGTTTCTTTATTATCTGGCGGGCATCTGATGATAGAATTCCTGCATCGTCGATGCACTTGTCCAAATCAATTCCGCTGATTCCCCCTCCTGTGAAATAGAAACCAATCCCTGTAACATTTCCTGGATACGTTTCAAGGTATTGACAGGCTTCAGAATAGGAGTACAATTTAATTGAAGGATCAATAGGATATCCTGTTTCTGGAGCGCATGGTACTTTGCTATGTTTTCCATCGCGCTCGGTTAATTTCCAGCAAAGCCAGCAATCCATCTGCTTTAGCTCTTCTGGGATAGAAGTTAAAGTTTGTGTTATCATTATGATTTAACACTCCATATTTCATAATAGAATCCATGATTCTACCTTTCATTGATTGGGTCACCGCTTCGTATTGGGTTTCAACCAATGCGGTGACTTATTATTTGTGAATTGTGTTAGCTGTTGAGCCATTGCTCCAGGGCAGGTTTGAGGAATAACACTTTTCCTCCACGGGGTTTCAAATAATGCACGCTGAGTTTGAAAACGCCAGCTGAAACCAAATTCCGCAATGTCCCCACTTTATACCCTGTTAATTCAGCTGCTGCTTCATACGTCAAATACTGATTGGTATTGCTCATATTAATTTCCTTTTCACATCTCTTTTTATTTCACTGATTCCGATTGGGATGCACTGAATGCATCCATGAATTTCCACACAACTCATTGATAATACACACTATTTCATTTAATGATCATATCTTATCACATATTCTAATTCTGTCAAGGCACTATTTTTAATTTTTTGTTTTTTGTTCAAGAAAATAACAGCCAAGCTATTCTATATTAAGGGAATTCAATGGAGTGGGATGTTTAACTTCTGATAGTCGGTATACATTAAATATTTCGTGAATTGGATCGAGTCTCTTATAAGTGAAAATTACAAGGGAGGTAACTACAGTCACCAATTAACATTCAAAATATCCCACCTCCTCGGTGTCTGACATTTGACAACAATCCGAGTCGAGACTATTGTTCTGTTATGGCTAAATCATTCAGGAATTATCTTAAGGTAATGTTCTCAGACAAGTCGTTCGTAAAAACGATTGTCCAGATCTCAACACTTTTACTAACAATAGAATCAGCGATATTCCTTTCATTGGGAAATCTCTGTATGTCACCATTGGTGATTGCTGAGATCTCAGCGACAAAGTATGATTATAATCCTGATGCGATAGTGAGTTTATCGGAGCAATTTTCAAATACATGGATTGGTGTTTTCCTGTTGATGTTTTCATTCATTCTCCAAATGCTGATGACAAATAATTACTTTGATTTTAAGGATTTCAAGACGAACCGACATGGTGTTATTGTTTCAATCCTTTTATGTCTAATCATATTTTTCGTCCTATACTGGATCTCATCTGGTATTGCCAGTTACACACAATCCCAGGCGGAATTGATTTTAATGCCATAGTTTGAAATCTATAATATCAGAGAAGGAGCAAAAACACCCCTCCCCTGATATTGGAAGCCTCTACCAGCTCTTACACGCTGTTTGATACTGACAGCTTCCACACATCCACCCGACATTTGGATAAAAGATCCCAGCATCAATCGCGCAAATTACTTCTCGCACAATTTTCAGCGCCTTTCTCTGATCATCATGAGTTCTCTTTGTAGGATATGTCACAAATTCGGGATTCTTCCCCTTCGTTATGACATCAAACCTGGCATTAAAAAGTTTATCACCATTCACCAGGGAACTTCTTGACAGCACACAGGAGTAAATTGACAGTTGGAGATCATTGTCAGCTTTGGAAGCAGGATATTTCCTTGCCGCTGTCTTATGGTCAACAACAACTATTTTTCCATTTTTATCCTTCTCAATGAGATCAATAAACCCGACAAGAGGCAATGGTAGAAGTTTTCCATTTTCAGGATCAGTTTTCCTTATACAGAATTCCTGTTCCACACACATCACCTCCCCTGGTGTGACATTCTCATAAAAAGTTTCCAGCATCTTTATTCCAAGCTCCATTAGAGATTCAGCACTGTCATCTTTTTTATCAAACTTCACGTCTTCACATTTTAGTCTCAACATCCAGTCATTTCTGAATATCTCTTTCATGTCATCTATTGAGGGACGTTTCTTTCCAGCGTTCTGCAAAGTCCTGTAAAAGTATGCGAGAGATTCATGTATAGCGCCACCGAAAGGTAATGCAGCGGGAGTGAATTCAGGAGTAAGCTCCTCGATGTAAGAGAAACGGTATTTAAGTGGACACAGCATGTACGTGGAAATTTGACTATAGCTGACGTGCGGCTGTTTTCTGTTGTTATTCATTTTAATTCCTCTCGTTCTACAAAAAAAGAGGCCAGCGGGAGGTAGTAATTAATTTCCCCACACTGACCCCTATAAAAAGTTGTAATTGTTAAGCTGCAAGCTGCTGGATCAACTCAGATGCTTGAAATTTGCTGATATTGTGGAATTTCTTCCCGAACAGTTCAACTGCGAGATTCTCCACAACACCGTCGTTAAAGTTGTTTCTTCTCGCCAGCGTGAAGGCATACTTCATCTGTTTCGGAGTGATGAGCTGCCCATCTCGTGCGTAACCCTCGATGTTGTTTCCATTTCCACCATTTCCACTGTCTCTGAAATTGTTTGTGGTAGAGGATGTCGAGTTTTTTGATGAAGAATCGTTTGTGTCGCCATAGAGATGCAGGCCGATACCCAATAGACTTGCACATTTTTTAAGAGAATCCGTCGCAGCGCCCTTCAAATCGTCACCAAGACACAGAGTTTTTCCAGTCTGAGAATCGCGGGTAATGTTTGAACTTCCGAACTGGACTTTCACGACACCATTTACTGTAAGCTTCCCGACGACAATTACTTCATGATCCAGAATCATATGTTCTGTCACAAAGAAGCTCCAGTCGCTTTCAAAGGCCTCATTGAGACGGTGGATCACACTGTGGCCTTCGATGTAATCGAGTTGCTTCCCCCAGAGTCCTTTTCTCTGTTTGATTTGGGTTTCCGTAAACGGGGTTTCGAGAATGTTTCTGATTTCCTGTTTCATGACTATAATTCTCCTTTCAAGAGAATATGTTTGTGCCATAAATGTGTCTGTACACACTTCTGGCGTTGGCAGAAAACATTGTATTCCCTGCGTTTATGAGTGTTTTAAATTGTTATGATTTTATATTTTTAAGCAGCAATAAGAGGGCTGCAAGACATGGGGAGGGAAATGTGGATTGTGGTTCCACTGCAGATGCGGGATTCAGCATAAATAGTGCCTTTGTGGTTGTGGACGGTTGTTCGGGCAATGTAGGTTCCCAAACCATGTGACTTGCTCTTGTCCTTCTTTGTCGTGAAGAACGGTTTCCACATATAGTGGAGAGTCTCAGATTCCATTCCTTTCCCAGTATCCGTGATTTTAATCTGGGCGCTGCGGGACGATGACCAGGCTTCAACTGTTATCGAATCTCCTGGCTCACAGGCTTCTATGGCGTTCTTGATTAAATTGAACAGGGATCTTCCCAACTGACTTCCATCGGCATAAATGTGGATGTCATCATCGTAGAATTTGAAGTTGAGATCAATCCCGTGTTCTCTCGTCCCTGATTCAAGCATGGAGAGTTGTTGGAGAATCAAATCGCTTAAGTCTGTGACTCGGTAGTTGGGGGAAAAATACCCGCTTTGAAGAACGTTAAACAATTCCTCCAGAGTTGATGATGCGTTTTCTAATAATTCCAGGGAGTTTTCTGGTTGCATTACTGCTCCATTGCGGAGATTCATGACTCCTGTTTTGATGAGATCCAAATTGTTCTTCATCTCATGTGCGAGGATCCGATGAAGTAAGATTTCTTCAGCGTTTCCCTTGTTTTGTTGACGTGTGGGAATTTGAATTGTGGACATGGTTGTACCTCCTTGTACATAAAAAGAGCCGCATTGACATCGAGCTTCGATGTATTACAGCGATTTAAAAAATTAAGAGTTGATTGAGATGTCAACAATTATGACAATTTTGCAATTTCTGCTTCCAGAAGTGTGCTATTAGACTAGCGGATTGATGAAGAAGTTTGACATTGGGGAGAGGAGGAATTATACAAGAGTTGGATTAGTGTGATTTTAGACGAAAGTCTCAAAAATGAGTAATAATTAGAGTTAGATATAAGATAAATTCGATGTTTCGCAACTTTAGCTAATATGTCATCTTAAAAGGATTTAAATGAATACCGATACTGTAATTTGTACTGATCTAATTTCCATTTTTTGAACTTTTCTAGGCAATTTATGACGTACCTTGAGATGGACTGATTCGACTATGATATGGAAAATCGCCTTACAATTGTTAACAGTCTTTGTTGCTGTTCTTGTCGTAATTCTTGATTATTTATGGCGTGATAAGAGAACAATAATATTCAAAAGAACAAGACGTATATTATTTGTAATAATTTTTTTGAGTTTACCTGTTAGCATAGTCGTTATCATTCACGACGATCAAAGTCACAAAACAGAAGTAAAAGAACTTAATGAGCAGATTGATTCTCTTAAGATTGAGATTGTTTCCTTTCGGACTCAAACTCAATTATCCGACAATGAGCAGCAGGAAAAAATGAATCGTCTAATCGAAGATAATAAAAGTTTTCGGGAGATGCTAGCCCCATTTCTGACTTTAGCTAATAAACGATATCCAGGATCATCAAATGATGTAGGGTTGAAGAAACTTCAATCTGATATGACAGATTTAAAACTTCAAGCAAAAAAACTGGATCTTGCTAGTAAAAAAACTCTGAGAGGCGTATATTCCAGATATGATTTTAACGGAGCAAAACGGGTTATCTCTGGAGGAAGGTCGACTATGACTATAGGTGAGGAATCATCGACTTTTCAGAAATTGGTAAAACTTGAAAAAGAAAAGGATTACACTACCTTATTGCACGAATGCCGATTAGCGATCCAAACAACTCCTGATTGGTTAACTCCATATTTTTTCCAAGGAATTGCCCAAAACAACACTGGAGATATTACTTCTGCAATTGCCAGTTTCCAATATGTTGTTGACAAAGCTCCAGGTGATCCTGATTATGCTCTAGCTGAAGAGTTTCTCAAAAAGTTAAAACAATAGAAACTTGAATTCGACGAAATCGCAAATCAACGTTATTTTTACGCAAAAGTTGTTATTTAATGCATTTATACTACTCCTTCCGCCAGCCATGTGCTTGTTCAGGAAAACTTTTAACATTGGATATTCTGAATAAGATTTACTCCCCGCTATCTAAAACCTGTGCAAATCTGCAACACTTTACGTTATTGCCATTTCAGTCACGAACCATGCACTCGCAACCACTCAAAAACATCTCAGATTAGCTTCTGACGTACTTTTATAGTTTTCGAATACGCGAGTAACAGAGGAGGAAATATGAGTAAAGTACTATAGTCTGGATGTCATTGATTTTAAATGATTATTGAGTGCCAATGACGCTATATTGGATATAATGGAAAATTATAGTGGCCTTTCAGGCGAGATCACCTGTTCCCGTCGCTATAGTACTATAGGGAATACCCTTTGGGAACGGTTGAATATGCTGGATTCACAACCTTGCCTGTTCCCTTAATGAGTGTTGTGAGTGTTTCAGGCAGTTGTTTCTTTGCCTGCAACGCTCTGAGTCATTAATTTCAAGGGATTGGGTGAGGTGTTGCAGTGTTGTATTAATTTAATATAGGGCATTGAATCTGCTAATTCCCCGTCTATCGAAAAAAACCATAAAAGGATTGAAATTATTAAAATTTTGGTTCGGTGGTCGGATGTCCTTGAGCCTTTACTGACCATTCTTGGTATCTCAACAATTCTACAACAAGAACGTAAACTCTATCTTTGACAGCGCATAATTGGTCGCGGTATTCATCTGCAACCTCAGCCAAATGTTTTTTATAACCTGCATCGTCACCAAGCACTCCTGCATACCCAGTACTTGTTACTTTAAGGAGTTGTGAAATTGCATTAGAATAATAATTGCCCATAGCGAGAGAAGCGATAAAAGATACAAGATCTTTCGCAGCATTTAGAAGATTCTCATAGGAAGTATTCTCATCAATCTGATCAAGAAACTGAAGGCGTCCAAAGAGGGGATCGAATTGCGGTGTTAGAATTGATGGGTCTTTGAATCGCCGAAACAACTTCACCTTATCTCTATCAAACTTGACAGTTGGATTATGCTGATCACGAAGATGACAGTTCGGGCACAGGGGAAGCAGGTTAAAAATTTCATTGTTTTCTGGATTCTCATCAATGTGATGTAAATGTGGACGATCCGTTCCACATATCGCACAACGATGATTGAACTCTCCTAAAACTTGATCTTGAATTTTTCTGGGGACCTTTTTTCTTTGTGCCATTTCTTCCTCCATAAACTAATCCATAATTTTAGCATATTACTATTTCTTATATCAGAAGAGAAAACTATTTTCATGAGTCTAATATCTCGTTGCTCTTTTTCAGACTATTGTTGTTATATGTGCAAGGCTTCGAGTTAGTGTTTACAAGGGTTAGCAAGAACCGTTGCACTATTGCATAGAATTCGAGAGTTGATTTGCCAGGAAGCTCAGAAAAATCACTGATTGTCCATTTGATTCTGATTCCCCCGCTTTGCGATATCGTCACAACCGCGCAACACTTTCCACGAAGGATTGATTTTATTGAGGAAAACTATTATATAACCTCCTGAAACACATTGGGACGGTTGCAACACCTTTAAATTCCAAGCGAAACAGAAGGATATTAATTAGATGGAAAGTCTAGTAGAAGCAATTAAACCAGCATTAAATGCAGGATCATTTAGTATTATTGACCACTCGAGAAAGTTAATAGCGCTTCACCCTGGTGACATAAACCTGCGAATACAAGATTGCGCGAGGATCGCTGATAAAATCATTTTTCGTTGGGTTGAGTCAGCCAAGAAAGAATATCAAAAAGATATTCCTAGCGATGAACTTCGGCTTCAATTTATTGAATCACTATTTAGCTTTACGACATTTGCTTTATTAGGCTGGACATGTCTCGAAGGTTATCGAAGCCTTTGCCGCGAAATTGCTCATGTAATAAATATAAACACTCCTATGTTCAACGTAAAAGTTGCTCCTTCTGCAGGAATCATGGCCGATATTAGGACATTTCGAAATAAGACTGTAGCTCATCTAGCAAAATTTGAAGGTAAAGCAACGGATACGATGGCTTCGAGAGATGCTTATTTCAATTGGAATATAGGATGGCAGAAATCTGATTTTACCTCCATGCAACTTAATACTGTTGATATTGCTCTGACTACCTCTAATTGCATAAAGGAAACATCGACTCAAATAAAGTTACCGCCGCTGTGTGATCTTCAGGTAAAAGTATCAAATGAATATCATAGAGCAAGCAAAGAGATTGCAATGGTATTTCTTCAACTTGGACAGAAACTGCCTCAAATAGTTAATTCACTTGAATACTCTTTTAGTAGGATCTGATACTAGAATATCAATCTCAAAATGATGATCTGGAATTTCTTTAAGATCTAGAGTGCAATTCCTCATGTTATCATAACTTGAACCACCCTCAATATGAAGTGAGCTTGCTATTGCACTGCCCCGATCACACAAAGCAACCGTGGCAATACGCATTTCAATTCTTCATGCGAGGCACTGTGGCACTGGAATCGCAGAGAGGGATGTAAATGCTTCCAATCGTGAGCACTCTTCTACTATCAGCCCCAAAACCTTCTCCACATCTCCCAGGACTGCAATACAAGCCAATCCCACATCCTTATTCACTGTCCTCGCATAGTGCTCAATGTACTCGTAACTATTTCCAGTCGTATTATTCCCCGTTCGTCCGAAGATATGGCAAAGAGTCTGCGCTGACAGTTCCGCAACGATTTCCTGTTTCCAATCCTGCCCAGGGCGTAATGATCCATTGTTGACTCTCTTATGTGCTACGTGACTGAGTTCATGAAAGAAAGTTTTCTCTTCTGGAGTTGCTAGCCTTATCTGATCAACATCAGATCTATAGTAACCAAGCCAACCTCCCTGGTATGCAACTGGTTCAACATCCACACCCCATGCCTCTGCAACATCCATCAACGGGAGGTGAGGTAACTCAAGTTGTTGATAATCAAGATCTTCTCCCTCAGTATCTTCCATTCTGAACACTGGAATAGCGAGGAAACCTTTAATGAAAGTTTTGCGGATGTCAGAAGGATTTTCCTGATCTTGCTCACTTTTCTTTTTCACAAGCCAGGGCGCCAGGATGTAAATCGCTTTTGATCCCTTTTTCACATAGCGGCCATTTTCTTTCCATTGCCGAAACCCACGTGCATCAGACGTTCCATTCGCAGCCATGATAATGCGGTTTGGTAAGGACCAGGCGTTTGCTGGAACATCGAATCTGGGAAATGTGGCAATAGAGATTGCTTTCGGAACATCCCCAGATTTAAACAACTCAAGAATTTCATTCAACGCATTTGTTACTCTTGGATTCATAGTTTTTCTCCTTTTCAATGTTTTGTTAATGACATGGATTTATTTTGTTTGAGAAAGTAAGCGTTTGTGCAGGTCATTTATTACCGCGATACGCTTTTCCTTAATGTCGTTACGCTTTTTAAGTATTGGGTAAAGTTCAACGACATCGCCTTCAACGACACCGTTAATCTCACAATATGCGGCAAGATAATCAGGCAATATGTAGCCAGTGTCGCAGACGTAAATCGGAACATCATCGACATATTCAATTATCTCGATGGTGACGATACGCTCTGTGGAAATGGGATAAGTCACATAGGCTGTGATAAAAATGAAGAATAACAACGATGACAGGAATTTCATGGAACATCTCCTTTGAAATGTGGCTCAAGATGAGCAATCAGGAAAAAAGTGTTTGTACACACGAATCCCCAAACATCAGCGTCTACTGATATTTAGGGGAATTGATTATTTATGGAGTCAAAATGTTAAAAAAAGGAGTCTCTTTTGTGGGATGGAGAAAAAATGTTGGAAAGCATGCTTATGGGACCCAAACAATCCAACATCCATAATTATATCAATTACATAAGAGTGGGTACAGCAAAGACAGGAAATCTGAATTACAAAATATTATATTTTTGGATTTCGAGTTTCCCTGGGTTGACAAATTTGTAAATCAGTAATTGAGTGATCTGGCATTAGTGATATTTGGGATCCACCTTAGTGGTGATAAATTCTGGAGTTAAAGGATGACAAATTATGAAATGAAATTCGGTGTTTCATGGATTGCTCGACTTCTCGATGTCAATAGAAATCTTGTCAAGACATGGGCGTATCATTTTTCGGATTATTTAATGCCCCCTGCGAATCCTCCTAAGGGAATACCAAGGCAATTCGGTATCGAAGATTTACGTGTGCTCACTTACGTTTCAGTGTATTGGGAGGATGATCCTGATTTTGAATCAATTAAGTGTGGGCTTAATAGCGGGGAGCACTTTGAGGATGAATATAAGGGTTTAATTTCTCAAGCTACTCCGATATTTCAAGAACTTCCTAACGGGCTGAATGAGGACTGGAGACACGGATCAGTAATTGGAGGAATGTGGGATATTCGCAGTAATTTCGCGTTAGCAGATTCATATAAACTTGCTGGTGATATGCTCGTTGATGCAGCTCTTTCTAAGGATGAGGCAGACGAACTATTATGTCCTGTCATTTTTAATTATAGGCATGCAACGGAACTCTACATGAAAGCAATCATCACGAAACACAAAAAAAAGCATGACTTACTTCCACTACTGCAACAATTTAAAGATCTGCTAAGGGAGAAATTTAACACCTTACCTCCCGATTGGTTTGTAAACATGATCCTGGCTTTTAATGATTTTGATCCAGGTGGCACCACCTTCAGATATGGTGGCCCTGGCGCTTTTACATCCCATGATGAAGCTTGGGTTGATTTGGAACATGTCAAGAAAATAATGGGTTGGCTGGCTGAATCATTTCAAAGGATCAGGATTAAGCTGCGATGATATTCGATGCTAGTTTACCTAACGAAATGTTGGTAAAACACTTCAGTTTGCGCTGTGATCCATTTCTATAGTTTTGGAATATGGAAGTGCCAGTCTTGTTTTTCCACTATAGTTGCTTCCACTCATAACTTATTATGTTTAATGAGGAAAACACTATAGCTGTTCAAGTGTTTTAATACATTATTTGATTGGTTTCTCTGGATCATCCACAACCTTTTTGGTTGAACTCTCCTGTTTCGACTCGGGATTGCTTGCTGGCTTATTTAATGTGTCAACGAATGCCTTGGATGCTTCTTTTAATTTTGGAGCTTTCTCGTTGTAAAACTTAGTTCCCGAGTCGATAGATTTTGTCATTTTCTCTTCCGTCCAATTTGCTATTTTTTTCAAATTATCTTTAATCTCAGCCCTATTTTCAGGCCGATTATCAGCATTTGATTTTTGCAAATTTGAATTTTTCTTTTTTGATTTCATACCACTAATCACTTTTAAACCTGCTTCCACAAAATCTGTAATTGCATTCTTGATACTCGTATGTTGCTTGATTACTGCATAGATAATGAAAGCAAAAATTATTGCTACGGCCGCAGTGAAGCCCAAAGCAGTAAATAAACGAAAAAGAGCTGCCAAACTATCCTCCTATTTCTGCCCCGAAATAAAAACGGGGCTCAGTAAGCCAGCCACTGGCAGGAACTTACCTTACCCCGCTCCAAAAAACTGGTGACCAAACCAGTTATTGGCCGTATAGGGCCAGTGGCTTATGTTGTGAGAATATACCTTCTCGTCTCCGTCACCGATGGTCAGTCGCTCAAGCCCGTTAAGGCGAGATCAGAGTAGGAACTATCCTCACGTGGAGTATATCACTCCAGAAAGCCAATAGACAAGAAATATTAAACCCCATTCTCTTGCATTTTTCCGTAAGATGAGAGATAAAGAATTTGCATTCTAACTTAATGGAGGTGATATATGAGTGCTAAGAAAGTTGGGAAGAAAAAGGATAAAATAACCGTTACAAAGTTGACTCCAGAACAAAGCAAGCAGTTGGATAATGCTGCGAAATTTGTAAACGACAAATGGAATTCATCATGTAGATCGCTTATAGAAATCGGCGAATACCTGATGAACAATTTTTATGACGGTGATCCCGAAAAAGCAAAAGCGAAAGGACCGAAGAAGGGAATTTCCTTACGTATGCTTGCAATTAGACCAGATCTACACGTGTCACCTGCAACTTTATCACGTGCGCGCCAATTGGCTGTTCAGGAGAAAATGTATTTCCAGCAATCAACATTCACATATCTCACTGATTCCCACAAACTCGAGCTCCTAAGAATCGAAGATAAAAAGGAAAAACTGAAATATGCTAAATCAATAGAGGATAAAAAGTTGTCTTGCCGTGCTTTCCGCAAAGTTCTGGAAAAAGACGGTCATCTTCTGCCCAGAGGACCTGTGCCAGGATCAAAAAGAGTATCTGCATCTTCGGCAATTCCCTTTGATCTTTTCTTTGAACCCCTCGGAAAAATCACAGATTTATCCATAGATGACTTCATAGATAGTATCCCTGACGACAAGAGTGATGAGTTCATTGATTCGGTTAAGAAGGCTAAGGAAAAGCTGGAAAAGCTTTACGCAAAGTTGACGAAATCAACGCCTTGAGTGTTTCAACGTTGAAACAGATCAGATGATCTACAAGTTTCAATTTTATAAAATATTATAGACGCAGCAGAATGTGTTTGTAACATAGAGGAATAACAAATGGATTTCCACAAACAATGGAAAGAGCAATGTGAAGCAGCGGGCGGCATTCAGGAACGATATGGAACTGACAAGGCTCTTGGGTACCTCATTGGAGAAAAGCTATTAAATCATATGCAAGCTGCTGAAGGAAACGAACTCTTCGAGGGAGAGATCACTCTGTTTTGCTCGGAAATTAAAAAGATGTTTGAACCCTGGGAAATAGAGTTTTACTTAGACAACATCGAGAGGACAGGGGCGTCTGGACATTTGATGACAGATGATGAATATAAAGAAGTTGGTCATAAGATGTTTGAGTTTGATGTTGTTGACTCAGCTGAGAATATCTTGCGGATTGAAAAGATTAAATCTCTGCTCATTAATGATGATTGAATCCTCGTCATAGCTACCCCGTTTTAACCAATCAAAAACGCTTCAGATTGAGCTGTAATCCATTTTCATAGTCCAGGGAGCACAAGAGTGCTCGATTGTTTTATAGCTATAGTGGCAATGGTTTGGAACGTATTGATTATAAACAATATTCCACATCTACAGGGCCAACGAGTTTACTATCGTTGGGAGCGGATGTTGGTAATGTTTAAAAAATAATTCATAAAACTTTGGGAAGAATTTTACACTACTAAAAGCACAAGTCATTGGTTTTATTGGTTTTATTCACTCCTATCCCCGCAACTAGGGAGAGAGAAGAGACATTCTTTAATAATTAAACATAAGCTCCCATAGCCTCCCCTCCACCTCCCATAAGCTACCCCCCAACCTCATTATCTTGAATATCTCTTATTGCCACATGGGTCTACCTGTTAATTCATTATGGGATCAATGTTGAAAAAAAAGAAAAAAATAGCACTCACAATTTATTAAAGTGCAAGTGCTATTATATCAGGATGTTTATTCGAGATTAGATTAAATATCCCCAGTCCACGTCATTGAGTTCAGCATATCCCGATTTCAACACGGGCATTTGTCTCTCTTCATAATCGAATTTCATTGTGCCGAGACGTTTCCAGTAGGTCTTGCCGTGTTTCGGGATTCTCACTTTAATTATTCTCCCATTGTCATCCATTTCCCCGCTGTTCAAGAGAAGCTCATGGAAGATAATGTCTTTGCGTTTCTTTATTTCAACAGTGTTTCCTTTCAGCAACTCGTCTCTATCAAAGTAATTCAATCCTTTATGTTTAAAGCCGCGCGCACCTATCTTTAGTACTGATTTACGGAACTGAAGAGCCTCATCCTTCCCGAGTAACCAAGGCATAGCCATCACTCTCACAAATATTCCTTCATCAGCCAGCTCTTTTATAACATTTAAACGTTTCTGAAATGTGGGCGAGTAAACTTCCACAATTCTTGTTGTGGCTTCATCGGGGCAAACCATGGTCAGTTCAACCTGGACCATGTGCTTCATCCGCTCGAGGATGTCTTTGTACCTCAGAATCAAATGACTCTTGGTGACAATGTGCGCCATCCATTTGTTCCCTTTTTTCCAATGCCGTTCAAAGGTTTCAAGCATTCCCCGCATAATGTCGGTTCCCAACTCCTCTTTCGACCTCTTCAGGACTGTCGGTAAAAAGCACTCAGTGGCATTGCCGACTTGCACTCGTTTCAAATACTGAGGTATTCCAGAATACTTTTTTAAATCTTTATCAAGTCTCTCAACAATCTGTGACTTGACTTTGACTTCCTCGCCGAACTTTGCCTGCCATCGGAAGGGTTTTTCCTGTACATAGCAGTACTTGCAGGCAAAAAAGCAACCAGAGTAGGGGTTGCATGTGAAGGGAAATTCATAGGGATCATTTTCCTTCATGTTCTGCTCCGTTAATGCAGAACTTGTATTTTTAGTGAAGGTTATTTTCTTCTGTTTCATCTTTAAACTCCTTATTTTAAGGCCAGTAGCCTTGCTTCAATGTGAAGCATTTTTGTTTAATCCTCGTGTTCGCCAAAGGCTGTCATTTGATCAGCCAGACACCAATCAGATCTGCAAAGCGTTTTTTTCGAAGTAAACAGACATGTCCATTGTGGTTGTCTGTTAATAACGCAGACTACACCTGTATAGATATTTTGTGAGTTGATATGTTTCCCACGCGAGACCTCCTTGTTCGTTGTGACAACCCTGATTGTCAGCCTCGTGCTGAAAATAGGGAATTCCCAACGATTAAAGGCCCGTGGGATTGGGCTGGAAGCGGGTTTCTTCTTTGCTCTGAAACCCAAGGCGATTAAACCTTAAATACCTCGTACAGCTTTCATTCCAATTTGTCAAGAGGAATTTGCATTTTTTCTTTGTGAATAAACCCAAAACTCGGATCGTATATTATGCAGTTTATGGAAGGGAGGTGATTATTAATGAGTAAGAAGAAACCTGCTCCAAAACATCGCAGTGCCGTGACTGGGAAATATGTCACGAAGAAATACGCAGAAAAACATCCGAAGACGACGGTTAAAGAATCGCCGAAGAAGAAATAAGGACAGGGGCTTCAATTTTCATTTCAATGTCAGAAATGAATCCTTCTCTGCACTATAGAGCCTGTAACGATCAAGTTTGTAAATCCGATGACTTCGGGGGATCAGTTTTGGTTGCTTTAACAATGACAGGTTCTCTGGTTTGAACTTCACATCTGCGAGATTCGTCTTTGCTCGCTGCCATAGTTTCCAGAATTCTTTAACATTGCCTCCCACAGCCTTGATCTGATCAGCCATTTCATCCAGCCAGCCGTTTGATTTATAGATTTCCCAGATGGCTGTGGATTCTTCATATGAGACAATCTCAACATCGTTAATCTCACCTATCCTGTAGCGGTTTCCAGTATCGCAATTGATGCTATAGATGCCAATATCGAGCAAATTTTTCAGGTATTTCCTTCTCCCCTTGCTCTTATCTGCACCCTCGATCCAGCCATAGTGGTAACCATCTATTATTTTATCAACATCAAACAGCCATTCCTCGTAACCAAATCCGATCTGTGCTTCTGAGGTTTGTTTGTTCCTGCTCTTCCCTTCACGGCCAGACGGTTTTGTCCAACCATTTGCATTCCAGCAAATTCTTGCCAGCTTGTTTGTTGCGCCGTCAGTCATGACCTCAGACCCGTTTCATTTATCACTTGGAGAACCCACGCCATTGTTGAAAAGAACTCATCCAGTGATTTTCTTTTTGTTAAAGCAGAAATTTTAAATCCTGGTCTGCGTGTAATAGAGTCTTCTGGCAACTCGACTCCTTCAATCTCATTCAGTTTTCTCAGCAGCTCAAATCGCTTCTCATCACTATCGAATGGAGGTTTATCTTTAAGCCATTGAAATTGAATATCTATCGTCCCATACGTCCACACCGCAAACGGCCAGTAACTTACTCCTTTATGATCCAAAACAGGAGTTAAAGAGCCGTCGTGCTTACCTTTACCCCAGACTATTCGAGTCAAGCTCTCATCAGACCAATCCATTATTTTTCTTGCAACACCAGCGATCTGTTCACCATGTCTATCCTGAAGATCCTTGAAAAAGGATTCTTCATCCCACTGACGGGTTACTCGCGGCGCACCCGCTTTTTTACTTTGCGCTTCCGCTGTCTGTCCGATCACTCTCGGCACCAGAGATTTGATCTCACCTCCCGAATACTGCCTGACTTCAACTGCCAGAACCTCAGCAGGATCCATTTGAACATTCAGAAATTCCACAATGCGCCTGAGTTCCGTAGGAATTTTATCAGCTACGAAAAGTAAGCGGATCTTCCCTGCCTGTAAATTCGTTTTCACCTGCTGCCAGAAATCGTCGGGATCGGCACCTTCGAGAAACTCATCCAGAACAGAGTCTGGTGATTGATCCGATTGCTGCCAGAAATTATTAAACAGGTTTCTTATGCGTTCCACTGATAAATACACGACAGAGTTCGCGGCATAGTCCAGCATCTGTGCCACTACTTCACGGCGGATTCGAGTATCTGTGCTGCGTTTTACTTCCACCAGTGTCGGCACGGCGTCCTGATCCAGAAAGAAGTGATCCAGGCTGTAACGTCCGCTAGTATCGTGGTCATCGGGAATGGGAAGTTCCTTCGAGACAAGCAGCCAACGTCTGGGCTCGTCCGAGTTGATCTGGTCGCCTGCCAGGAGTTTGGGATATTGGGCGAGAAGATCCTGAAGGATCGCTTCGGAATCGTATTTCTCCTCGCGTAGCTCCACCAGTTTCTGATCTTTTCCGACTATGAATATCGTGCCTTCCATGTATCCCCTATTTTTAATCAAGCGTTTCGTTCAGCTCCTACACTTAATTATCTGACCTTTCTATAAAATGAATCCAATCCATCCAACTCCTAAATAAGGTTATTAGTGATATTTATTATAATCAACCTATAGTATTTTCTACATTTGGTCCGTCACATGCATATTCCTCATCAATCACCGAGGCAGTTTTTATCAAGTCAATAAACTGATGACGCAAATAGAAGATAAATATTTTTGCTGTCTTGTCATCAATCACGTTTTCGCCTACATCAGGACTCTCTGCGAAATACCTTGTCAACTTTTTTACAGGATACTCCAAATTATCAAGTGTAACTCCCAGGTTATCATAAGTTTCTTTTTCTATGCCCCGCTCATTCAATGCTATTGTGAATTTTTCTATTGTGTTTACTATATACTCCTCGAATAGACCTTTAGCCAACTCCTTGTGACTCTCTCGTCTGATACCCTCATTGAACTTCTCAAAGGGGTAACCGATGGTATATTGCAAAATATCTACCAGTTTTTTCATTTTAAATTTCTCTCTATGTTCTTTGTCTGTTCTTTTTAGGAAGTCAATCATCTTCTTCAGCATACACGAAATGGAATATCTTTGATCGGATATCAATTCGGATATATCTATGTCCTTGAATTCAGTCTCCTGTTTTGCTTTCGAAGACATAAGCCGAAAGCCTGATAATTTAACAGACCGATAGTTGATAAAGTGAAATGATAACTTCTTTGATTTCCCTCTTTTTGTGGGATGCCCAATACTGTTATTTCGGATCTCTCTTACGTTTACTAATTTTGGATAATCCTTTAAATTCAAAGGGCTGCCGATGGCTTCTGCCAGATTGATTACCGCATCTTGCTGAAGAAACATTGATTGCAATAAACCATAGATCAGGAGATAAATGGTTCCTTTGTCCGTTATTTGCTTTTCGAGTTCCTTACCCAATGGATACGCGGAAATCGAGTTTTCAGTATCCGCAATTGCGTCCATACTAGAGCAAAGCTGAAAAAAGGTTTCTTTATTTTGGAAGTATTGGTGGTGAATGCGGGGTTTGTTAATTATTGATCTAATCAAGTTCAATGATTCGGTTATTGTCATATTGCTGCCCATGATCACCCATTGATTGCTAACTGAAACTCATCATCTCTGTCGAATATACTACTTGAAAAACCAACCATTCTGAAGGATTATCTACGACAATGGTTCGACTTTCAAGTAGGGGATCTT
>SWBX01003489.1_pt1 | contig 23160 bp, 19 predicted proteins | sample 4693051 | NCBI WGS metagenome assembly SWBX01 (sample SAMN10267272, study PRJNA491770) | bioreactor metagenome | isolation source: DHS bioreactor inoculated with marine | place: Japan: Omine Ridge, Nankai Trough | reverse complement strand
CTGCTGATCCCGGCAGTGCAGCAACCAGTTTTTCCGCCAGATCGCGTGGTTTGGTTCGTGCGACCTTGGCCAGCACCATAGCTACATTGGTGGCGAAATCTCCGTGTTGATTGTCACGCGCCCGCTCGATTACCGGCGCAGGGATTGCGTCTTGCGGGATTACCCCATCGGTGGCGATCTTGGTTAGTGCCTGGGAGACCAATTGCTGGATTTGCTGTTTCATTCTCTACTCATAAAGCCTGGATCAGAACGCCGATAAGGATAACATAGTGTAAGAGTCACATGGATCATCGATTGGAATAATCTGCTCTAATTTTAGTGCAGACAGTGTTCAGCTGAAACAACAGCAATCGTCTCTGAACAAGCCGTCCTAAAGCATCTCTTGCGGATCCACATCCACTGACCAGCGCACCCGCCGCGCCGACTTTAACCCACGTATCTTCGGCAGCCAGACTGCCAGTAATCGATGCAGCTCTGCGCGGCTGCCTGACTGCACCAGCAGATGGGCCCGGAAGTTTCCGGCCCTGCGCTCCATAGGTGCGGGCACCGGCCCCCAAAACTCAACCCCGGAGCCTCCGATAGATCGTCCCAGCTCCATTGCCTCATCCAGAAAAGAGCGTGGCATTCCATCCCGCGTCGCCTCGGCCCGCAGCAACACCTGATAACTGTACGGAGGCAGCAGGGCCGACTGCCGCTCGCGTAGCGCCTCCAGGGCAAATGAGCCATAACCGTCCCGAACTAATGTATGGATAAGAGGGTGATCTGGATGACGGGTCTGCACCACCACCCGCCCTGGCTTCTCCGCCCTGCCAGCCCGGCCCGACACCTGGGTAATCAACTGGGCCATGCGTTCTGCCGCCCGAAAATCCGCACCAAACAGACCCTGATCCACATCCAGAATACCCACCAGGGTCACGTTGGGAAAATGATGCCCCTTGGCCAGCATCTGAGTTCCAAGCAGCAGTTGATACTTGCCCTGATGGATCTCATCCAACAGCCGGTGCAGGCTACCCTTAGTCCTGGTGGAGTCTCGGTCTATACGGACTATTCCGGTATCGGGAAAACGTGCGGCCAGCACCTGTTCCAACCGTTCGGTTCCTTGGCCCAGAGGTCGAATCTTCTCCCCTTTACACTCAGGGCAGGTCGAATCCACTCGTCGTTGTGAACCGCAGTGGTGACACCACAGCACCCCGTTTCCCATATGGTAGGTGAGTCTGGCATCACACCTGCGACACTCGGCGATCCAGCCACAGTCGTAGCATGCAAGCAGGGGCGAATAACCGCGCCGGTTTAGGAAGATCAACGCCTGATTACCCGCCTGAATCTCCTCACTCACCATCCGCAACAGTACAGGAGACATACCTGCATCCAGATTGACTGAGCGGATGTCCAGTATATCCAGCCGCGGCGGCACGGCCTCTCCCGCGCGTTTCAGCAACATCAGATGCTCATACCTGCCGACCTGGGCATTGCGTAGACTCTCGAGGGATGGCGTTGCCGATCCGAGGACCACCGGACACTCCCGGCGTCTGGCCCGAACCAGAGCCAGATCCCGGGCGGAATATCTGAATCCATCCTGCTGCTTAAACGACAGGTCGTGTTCTTCATCCACAATAACCAGACCCAATTCCGGCATCGGGGTAAAGACCGCAGAACGGGTCCCCAGCACCACCTTGGCATCCCCTCTGACCGCGGCGGACCAGGCGTGCTCTCGCTCCAGATCAGACAGGCCAGAATGCAGCAGGGCAATAGGTGCTGCAATGCGTTGTTGAAATCGCTGTAGTAGCTGTGGGGTAAGTCCAATCTCCGGCACCAGAATCAACGCCTGTTGTCCGGCGGCCAGCACCTGTTCCACCAGGGCGATATACACCTCCGTCTTGCCACTCCCGGTTACGCCGTCCAGTAGAAACGCCTGAAAGCCTGTTCCATGCCGAATAACCGCATCAACCGCAGCCTGCTGATCCCGGTTAAGGTGCGGCGTGGAAACCTGCACCTCTCCCAATCGTTCTTCTCTGGACGGAACAATCTCACAGGACTCAACCCAACCGCGCTGTTCCAGGGCGCGCAATATTGCACGGCACTCACCGTCCATGTTCAGGTATATATCTGCCTGGGATAGAGGGGCGTCTGGATGTTGTTGCAGCAACCCCAGGATTTCGGCCTGGCGTGGCGCCCTGGTCAGGGCCAGTGGATCCTGTTCTTTTCCTATCGCGGTCAGCCCCCAACCAGGCAACCCGGTTGTGGCCCGCGCCATACCCTTGCGCAGTCGCACCGGCAGTGCGGAGGAGATTACGTCGCCCACCGGATGACGATAATATTCGGCCGCCCACAGCAGCAGCTCAATATCTTCCTGCCCTAACAGAGGTTCGGTATCCAGCAACTTGCTGGCTGGCTTTAGTTTGGTTATCTCAATTTCAGACTCTGCCACCAACTCCAGCAGCACCCCACAGCGCTCACCGCTACCGAAAGGGACGAGCAGCCGCACCCCTGGAAGCAGTCCGTCCAAACCCACCCCTTCTGGAGGAAGATAATCGAAACAGGAGTAAAGTGGCGCGGGTACTGCCACCCGCAATATGAGATCCCCAGACATGTGCAAACTCTACCTGAGTTAGGTCGAATTTGTCAGATCCAAAAGGTCGATTAAGGGATTTTATTAACTATCAAGATCATCTCCAACTGCTAACTCATTGTGATAACAAGAAGAATGATCTTTTCCACAAAAGCTGTGGATAACTCTGTGGAGTAAACCCTCTATCAACCCTCTTATTGCGGCTAACAGTGGACTGAGACTAGATTGACCATTTTTTTTCCACTTGTATTAATGCCCACCAAATCAACATGTTACATGTCTACCAGATAGACCGCACGAAAAAGTGTGACCCAGTTCTCATTTTTTCACCGCCCAGAGACAGATTGTGTATAACAACCCGTGATGAATCACTCATATCCACCCTTGTCAAGACTGTTTTTCGCCTATATTAACAACAACATGGGGATTTCAGCCCTGGGTTAAGGCCCACTACATCGTCCAGGGAAGAAAAAAACAGGCGGAATTTAAGTAGGAAGAGCCTGGGTAAAAACAGTTAAGAACATCCGAATATGACTGGGTTGCACCAGCAACTAAGTGGTGTATCATCATCCCAGAGCAAGATGCTAACTACCTAGGTTTTATGGAGAATATTGGTAACGTGTTAGATCTACAACAACAGATCCTGCGCACCGATGTTGCTGGCATGCCTCTGGGTTGGATTGATTACCGGAGCGCGGTGCGACTGCACTTTCTTGATCAGATCGCCTACAGCTGTGGCAGGGTGCTGTTTTGTCTCCACGGCGGCATCAATGCCCGCACCCACCGCCGCAGCACGCTTGAAGTCAACACCATCATTGCCACCCATGGCAATAATCAGAGTCTAGCCAAGGCCAAAGCCAAGTACACCCCGCCGCTAAACAACCATGCCCTATTTCAGCGCGACGGCCACATCTGCCTGTACTGCGGCTCAATGTTCCCGCGCGGACAACTTTCGCGCGACCATGTACGCCCTCTGAGCCAGGGCGGACCGGATAACTGGAACAATGTAGTCAGCGCATGTCGGCGCTGCAATAACCACAAGGCCGGACTAACTCCCGAGCAGGCTGGCATGGAACTGCTCGCCATCCCCTTTACCCCAACCCACGCCGAATATATCTATCTTCAGGGCAGAAACGTGCTGGCCGATCAGATGGAATTCCTGCGCGCCCACTTCCCCCGCACCAGCCCCCTGCATGAGCGTCTGGAAGCACATAGCTGAGCAAATAAGCCACTCCACCGGTAGCCGATTCTCTCCTACCTCACCCAGCGGTATAGGGGGCGGCGACATTAACCGGGCGTTTCGTCTGCACGACGACAGCCAGAGCTATTTTGTAAAACTAAACACCTCATCCCTGCTGTCTATGTTTGAGGCCGAAGCCGCAGGCCTTCAGGAGCTAGCTCAGAGCCAAACCATCCGTGTGCCAGAACCTGTCTGCTTTGGCAGCTTTGAGAACGACTCTTTCCTGGTGCTTGAATATATCCAGATCTCTCCCAGAGGAGACCTTGAGCTGGCGGGTAGGCAGCTGGCGCAAATGCACCAAACATTTGGCGACAGATTCGGTTGGGACCGAGATAACACTATCGGCTCAACCCATCAGCCAAACAATCTCTCGTCAGACTGGGTGGAGTTCTGGCAACAACATCGGCTTGGCTATCAACTCAAGCTGGCCACCGGGCTGAGGCACAACAGCAGACTGCAGCAACGCGGCGAGAAATTGGTGGAGCTGCTGCCACAACTCATCGAGCATAAACCCAAACCCTCGCTGCTACATGGGGACCTTTGGGGTGGAAACATCGCCTTCGACCCGGAACGAAGACCGGTTATCTTCGACCCCGCCGTCTACTATGGTGACCGGGAAACCGATCTGGCCATGACTGAGCTGTTTGGTGGTTTCGGTAGTAGCTTCTACGCCGCATACAATGAGGTATGGCCTCTGGACAGTGGCTATGCAAGCCGCCGAGACCTGTACAACCTCTATCACATCCTTAACCATCTAAATCTATTTGGCGGCGGCTATGCCAGCCAGGCCCAGGGGATGATTGATCGGTTGTTAGCAGAACTTGGGGAGTAGTTCTCAACCCCACAACAGCAACTACCGGGCGGGCTTATCTGTAACGGCATCTTGCTCAGACACTACCACTGCCTCCGCCGCCTGCCTGCCGATCCAGGAACGCACCCGGGCCAGCAGACTATCCTCCACCCCCCGAAAAAAATGATCGGCACCAACGATCTCAACCTGCTGATATCCGCTATTCTCCGCCTGACGCGCGGCCAAACTCCTGGCCTTGGAACCGCCAAGCACCGATGGCAGATCACGGCTTCCAAATATATCCAGTAGCGGTAGCTTTATCTTTTTAAGCGCTCCGATGACGCCAGCGTCAGGCGCGTCCGCCCGGGTTGGAGTCCCGATTGCAACCAAGGCGATCACCTCTTTTGGCAGACCAGCGGCCAAAGTCTCCAACCCCATGCGCGCTCCCAGTGAGTGGCCGATGATCACAATCTTGTCGATCTTGCGCTGTTTCAAGAACTCTATGGCTGCCGCAATGCGTGGGGCCGCCTCCGGGATCAGGGGCTGATAGGCAGCGCTTGCGACACCCAATGGTGCCAATGGCATTTGTAGGGACAGGCTCTCCCAGCCGTGTCCGGTCAAACCCGTACGCAGGGGTTGTACCACTGCCGCCCAAGCCGGATTGGACCCCATGCCATGCAGCAGGATAACCGCCCCCTTGATACCTCTGATCTCGGATTCCCCATGAATAGCCAGGAACTCCTGCTCTCCGGCCTTCAGATCTATCACCTTGCCTGCAACCAGATTTTTTCTTATCTCGTAGGCGTTGCGCTGTTCCCGCACCAGGTCGGAGGCAATTGCGGGTTCAGCCAACAACAATAACGAGATGATTAACCACGACCACTTCCACATAGAAACATCCTCTGGTTTATAATGATCCGGCGCCCAACCTCCACCGTCACCGCGCTAACAACCTGTTTTACTCAGAACTTAGGGCAGAGTATAGCGGAGGCAGATGAAATGAGGCCATGCATGGGGTAAAGTGACAGCCAAATTCCACCTACAAGATTAGGACAGATCAATGTCTAATTATTTGCTCGCACCATCCATCCTCTCTGCAGACTTCGCTCGACTCGGTGAGGAGGTGGACCATGTGCTCGCAGCCGGTGCTGACATCGTCCACTTCGATGTTATGGACAACCACTACGTACCAAATCTGACCATAGGCCCTCTGGTATGCGAGGCCCTGCGCAAACACGGAGTCACCGCTCCCATTGATGTGCATCTGATGGTAGATCCGGTTGACCGCATCATCCCTGACTTTGCCGCCGCTGGCGCCACCTACATCACCTTTCATCCAGAGGCCAGCGGTCATGTCGACCGCTCCTTGCAGTTAATCCACGCTAACGGCTGCAAGTCCGGATTGGTATTCAACCCGGCCACACCTCTCTCCCATCTGGACTATGTGATGGACAAGGTGGATATGATATTGATCATGTCGGTCAACCCAGGTTTCGGCGGCCAGAGTTTTATCCCGGCCGCACTGGAAAAGATTCGGCAGGTGCGCCAACGGATAGATGCGTCAGGATTTGATATCCGCCTACAGATCGACGGCGGGGTAAAGGTGGACAACATCAGAGAGATTGCCGCAGCCGGGGCTGACACCTTCGTAGCCGGCTCCGGAATCTTCGGACAGGGAAAGGAGTCAGATCAAAACCACTACAACAGCATCATAGCGGAGATGCGTAAGCAGCTTGGCTAGTCTTATTTCCAGAAAGTGCGTTAATAAGTGAGTCGACCAGTCCTTATGTTTAACAACAAGAAAATTAGGAGGGGACAGATGAGCATTCGCAAACGCACCTGGGAAATTCTTGAGATCGCCGATGGAGACGACCACACAAGTCGTGTGGTTGATTTCACGCTGTTCTTTCTGGTTGGCGCCAACGTGCTGGCGATCATCCTTGAATCCGTCCCCTCTATCCACCTGGCCTACAAGTTATTCTTTCACTGGTTTGAACTGATCTCGGTGGCTGTTTTCTCCATCGAGTATCTGTTGCGGGTTTGGAGCTGCGTCGAGGATCCGGATCGCATCAATAAGGCCGGTACCACAACCCGCATCAGATTCATGGGAACCTCCATGGCACTAATCGATCTGGCTGCAATCGCGCCTTTCTACCTTCAAATAATTCTCCCCGGCATGGACCTGCGGTTTCTCCGGGTGCTGCGTATGCTGCGAATCCTCAAACTGACGCGCTACTCCTCGGCAATGAATGTGCTGCTGCGAGTACTGCATAAGGAACGCCAAGCGTTCGGTGCTGTTTTCACCATTCTGCTTATGGTGTTAATCATGGTCTCCTGCGGCATCCATCTGGTCGAGGGCCACATCCAGCCCGAGGCCTTCGGCTCTATCCCTGACGCCATGTGGTGGGCCCTGGCCACCCTGACCACGGTTGGTTTTGGCGACGTCACTCCCATTACACCCCTGGGCAAGATCTTTGGTGCGCTGGTGATGGTGATCGGCATCGGCGTTATTGCCTTGCCTGCAGGTATTCTCGCTTCCAGCTTCTCCGAGATACTGCGTCGCCGCCAGCAAGAATTTCGTCTATCGGTAAAAGAGGCGATGGAAGATGGTGAAATTTCTGACGATGAGGCTTATGAGCTGGATAAGATCCGGGAGGAGCTGAATCTTACCGAGGAGGATTCTCATGAGCTGCGCAGCCAAACACAAAAGGAGCTTGAGGTCGCCAAGAAATACGAGGTGGCCTGGGAGAAGATTGCCATACAGGACGTAGAGGGCAAAGCTACCAAACAGGCTGAGGCACCGCTAGAAAAAGAGCAGGAGCAAGCGCTGGACCAAGGGGGTCACGATCACCCCTACTGCTGCCCTCATTGTGGCAGCAAGCTGCGCGATAACCGCTTTAAATAATATTGGGCTGGTTCACCTGTGGGAGTGGGTCGCTTCCCACGGATAATTGATGGAGGGTTTAGATGTTTTGGCCCCTTCCAGGGGGCTTCGTCATACTACCAGCTTGGCGGGTAGTAGATGATTTACTGAACGCATAAAGATCTTACACGCCATGCTTATCTTCGATAGACAAACTAGTTAAAAAGTTTACTCTGGCCCGAATGGCACTTACTTAAGCTAAACATCTCTACTCAGGCACCCTGTTCGTCATTCCGGCGCAGGCCGGAATCCAGAGAAGCGACCACCATTGGTGGATATGGATCCCGGCCTGCGCCGGGATGACGGTGATTTTGAGCTTAAGTAAGTGCCATTTTACTCTGGCCCCACTTTTTCTGACCTCTTAACCGTGGGATCTTCCTTTAATATCTCCAACAGGGCGATACGAGCCTCTTCACCTTTGCCACCTTCCAGCAGGGCCTTTGCCTTTTCCAGTCTTTCTTCAACACCACTCATAACTACGCTCTTCATTACTCATAATTTGTTGTTTACCGTCTATAGCCAGGGGCCTGTTCCCTGATACCCCTAACCTTCACATTATTATTTCTATCTCGGCTTTCGCGAATAAGCTCGTTGCCTTCAAAGCTCTGGGAAGATTTAACTAATCTATCGTAAAGCAGAACATTAACCGTCGCGGAAAGGTTCATACAACCGATAGTCGGCACATAGACAACCGCATCTGCCCGGTCTATCACCTCCTGACTAAGCGTGCCGTCCTCCGGGCCAAAAATATAAAAGGCACTCTCCGGGTGCTGATACTCTGGCAAGGGGGTCGAGTTCTCAGCAAACTCAACACACACGATTTGCATATTCTCAGGTACGTTATCGATAAGGCAGGTTACGCCAGTCAGAGGCACACCCTGGCTCACACTACGACTCATCTTCGGTATATCCGGATTAAGCTCAACGGCTCGCGGATAACGCTGCCCAGTATAAAAAACCGAGTCGACTCGATAGTTACCGGCAGCACGCATAACTGTGCCTACATTTTGCGGGCTTTTGGGATTGACCAATCCAATACATACTTTTGATTCTTTCATCATGTGACTACTGTAGCTATAGACCAAAGGCGGTGATACCCACCAATTACATTATTTCACTTTGACACCAGCTATCCGAAACAGTCGGAAGAATCTTAAAGCTCTCATTTTAGTGCTCAAAGGGGTAGTTTAAGCGTTGAAAACGTGCATTCCCGGAATAATATAGCTGATCTTACATGGGGTTAGCGAGGTCTGACCTGTCATAGCCAGATAATGGAGCAACCTGGCTCACAGTCCACAGCTCCCCTGATACAGGGGGCACGGCTCCAGCTAAAATCTTGAAAACCCATTGAGGTTGTCCCTATTGGGCTCGTACACGATAGCCATTGCTATTGCTGTACAATCCATTCAACAGAAGCTCCATCGCTACAGGCCAACTTTATATGACACCTGCCTGTAGTGATATTGAAGCCCTTCAATGGGGTTCATAAAACAGCTAAACAGACTTTATAACCCCGTAAAACAACCAGTTAACGAATTAAAACAACATGGCTATTCAGTGGTATCCAGGGCATATGAACAAAGCCCGCAAGAAAATCAAAGAGAGCATGCCGCTCATCGATATGGTGATAGAGGTGCTGGATGCCCGCATCCCCTACAGTAGCGAAAATCCCCTGATAGATGATTTACGCGGAGATCGCCCCTGCATCACTCTGCTCAATAAAAGTGATTTAGCCGATCCCATAGTGACTACGGCATGGAAACAATATTATGAGCGCGAAAGAGGCGTTAAAGCCATCGCCATCGTTGCCGAGAAAAAAGGTGAGGCAAAGGCCCTGATCCAGAAAATATCCCATCTAGCCAAAACCATGCTGGGAGAGCGAAACCTGGAATCTAAACCGGCGCGCATCATGATTATGGGTATACCCAATGTAGGTAAATCGACACTCATGAATGGCCTGCTCGGCAGGGTGTTAGCAAAGGTGGGGAATGAACCTGCGGTCACTAAAATACAACAGAGCACGCGCCTGGCTAATGGCATATTACTGTTCGATACACCCGGCATACTCTGGCCCAAGGTAGAAGATGAAGACTCCGGCTATCGACTGGCCATCTCCGGTGCCATAAAAAGCACCGCCATGGAGTTTGAAGATGTAGCCCTCTACGCCGCCAACTATTTTCTTGAATACTATCCCGGGTTAATCATGGCGCGTTATAAACTCAAACAGCTACCCAAAGACGATATCGGCCTGCTTGAAGAGATCGGCCGTAGGCGTGGAGCCCTACGCGCAGGTGGCCGGATAGACCTTCACTATGCATCTGAACTGCTCATCAATGAATTCAGAAGCGGAACCATAGGACGCATAAGCTTAGAGACCCCAGAATTAGTAGCGGCCCAAAAGGCCATGCTGAGCGGTGATGAGTCTTAACCCAAGCAGATCAACCTTCTGCGAAGAGTAAGGGCTATTTAAAACGGACAAGGGCTAAAGCCGTTAACCCGCTCTGATTCCTCTGCAAGCTTAATAATATAGCTACGCTGTCATATTCATAACTAATTCCTTAACACTCCTTTGAACGCCCTTAGCTCTGTAACAACCCGTCAAGTTTGGCTAACTTATTCATATAAAACCGCTCACTCCAAAGGGACAAACTTTTCTGCTCCATAGGCTTTAAGAATCGTTCCACATCAGCTACAGCTTCTTTCCAATTAATAGCAGCAATCTTTTCTCCCAGCGTCGCTACTAACCACTCATGATTAACTTCCAGCTCCTGACCTTTCCATGGACCATATTGAGTTAGTGCATTTTGTAACAACGGCATGTTTGGAGTGACCCCTTGAGCGATATACCAATTAAAGTCATACCAGTCTCGTCCTTTTAGATACGGCCTACATAACAAAGCATGTGTTTTTAATGAAAAGTTACTATTCATATCTTGATGACAAACTTCGTAATCCACGGGAAAATCGAGATATGAATAAGCAAAGCCAGAACCAGCAGGTGGATTGCAATCAATCTCCAATTTGATCATTAACTTTCGACCACTTTGGCTATTCATAAAGCTCAGATTTAACTGGTTTGCTATGGAGTTATCCTTAATAAGCGCAACCTTCACATTTTTATCCATGTGACTCTTATCCAGTACTTCAGGCTCAAGGCCAAACTCATAGCATGTCTCCGCAAGCTTTTCTAAATAGGGTTGCCATGAGAATTCAGGATCAGGTTCCAGCAAAATAAAATCGATATCTTCTGAAAAACGGGTGAGACCATGCAAAATTCTCAGGCTGGTACCACCTTGAAATGCCGCCACCTCAAAAAAACCAGCCTGCCACAAAGAGAACAGCATGATCTCCTGTACGATCTCCTTGAGCGCATTCTCCTCCTCAATAGGACTGGCTACTTTATATTCGGCCAACCGTCTCTTGATTAAATCAATCACAACTCTAACGACCTCAATAGCTCCTCAATGAACGTTTGTTCCCGCTTCCCTTTATACACATCCAGCAACTTAATCATTTCTGATAAAGGCACAGCCCTAAGGAGATCTTCATCAATACGTAACCCCTCCAACAAAAAATCTAACCCCTGCCATGACAACTTACGCAAATAGACCAGATCCAACAGTGCCCGTACAGGCTCAGCAATGAGTGCGACTTGATGTTGCAGCTCATGCCGGGTAACTGCATACAGAAAACAACCCGGCTTAACGGCCACACGGCTAAACTCAAACTGACCAAATACTTTATGTGTGATCTGTAGAGACTTACCACCATGAGTGATACTGGCAACGGTGTAGACAGCCTCTGGAATCCAGCCGTGAAAAGCTAACGCCGTCTCAAGTGAGACATAACTGCCCGGAACCATCTGCTGTGCCAATGCAAAACGATGAACTGGGGTACTGCGGTAATCTTGCACCAACACATACAAACCCCGGCGCACCCTGAGTAGCTCTCCCGCCTTAAGGGCACGATTTACCAGACCATAACGACGCGCGTCACTGCCCCCGAGCAAGCGTTCCAGTTGTCGAGCAGACAAAACACGGTTCGCATCGCCTGACTTAATAATGAGTTCAGTTAATGGCGTCATGCCTATAATTTACAGAAACTTCCATATTTTGCAAGTATCTAGAATAATTGGCCGCCTAAATATGAATGCGATCAGGAAAAACCGGGGCAGAGAGCAATTGTTTCTAATATAGGGAAAGGCTAATATTTCAATTCAAAGGGGTCACCCATTAGCCCGCCCCGGTCAATAGCCCGATAATAAACCTGCTGTTTTTGCTTTTTTCCCTATCTGAATCAACCAATTTCTAAAACTCATAATTATCTATTGGAGAAGGTAGAATCACCTTAGCTATCCCCTCCTAAGTAAAATAATCTGAGAAAGAGCAATCCGTACTCTTGAAAACAGACTTAAATCAAAAGGCCTATCAATATTTCTCCATGTATTTTGGCAAAGACTGCGAATATCACCGGAAAGCATTTCATCTAATATGTCAGGCACAACAAGTCCTAATTTTGAAGACATGGAATGTTTTAGATAATCGGCAAATTCACTATTAACACTACCCGGTAATTCACAAAAGTCTTTCTGATTTTGCAGTTGATTCCTGCCATGTCGTAGCAATGCAATAGTCAACCGTATTGCATGGTAATCAAGCCCTATATCTTCTGGCATAGATGTAATTAAATCTTCAAACTGCCGTGCAGAAATAGACAGCATCTCATGGTAATCCCATTCAAATGAGTCATCCGCATAGTTATCTTCACCGACTGACTTCAGATATCTTTGAAAATAGTTGAAAGCCGCTGACAATTTTCCATAGGTATAACCATCGAATTGATATTTATTAGATAGCGCTCGCAATAAATTATCGAGTCCATGTGTCAGGTTTTGATCCGTCTCATCAATAAAGAATGAATACGCATGAAACACCCGCTGCATAGCGCCCAGATATTTACTCGTATGGTTCTGTGGAATATGCTTGTGCAACCAATACATCAGCGGCATTAGATCAACAAAGTCGCGCAAGAATTCACTCAGTTCGATATCAAGACTTGCGCTATTCTTAGTGACGGCATCCGCTGTATCATATCCATCATTACGTTGGGGCGTGCCGTGATATCCAATCTCATTCTTTGAGAGTTCGAGCATTCTCTCGACGTATTCGAAATGTTCTTTCTCAAACCAAATTGCAGTGATGCCTAATCGGGCTAAGGCTTCATTTCTATCCGTAAGCTCACTCTCATCTTCCGGCACCTGTTCAATGGAGAAGTGTTGCGGTATCGCCACATCACGACTCATTGTTTCCTTAACCGCTCTAAACACCTCAACGGTACGGTCATTATTCAAACTGCAGCCAAGAAATAAAAGGGTACTATTACGGTAGTGATAAGAGAGCAATTTAGGTATCTGCCGTTCCATATCCAGCTTATCAGAACCATAAGCGTCGTCATATTGGCTTTTACTCAAAATGCATAGCTCTGGGTTCTTGATATCACCATGGAGCTTAATGATAGAGACACGCCCGGCAATGGGCTGCTCTAAGGCACTCATACCATTAATAATCTGAAAGGCATCTTTCTCGCCTGTATCATAGGCCTGTTCAATCAAGCGGTCGTAATTAGTGGTAATAACCGTATCGTTAAACTGCTCCGTAATACGCCAGATGGCATCGGGAATGGAACCGGTTCGAGAGAAGACATCGCGAATCTCATTAATAAAGACGTCACGACCACGTTTAGCTTCTATCTCTTCAATAACCATTTCGTAGTGCCCCTGTGCGAGGAGCTCTTCGATATGAGACGAATCAATACCCGCTGTACGGCCCTGTTGTCTTAAATGATTACCCCAGCTTGGGAAGCCACCCGATACGGAGACACCTGCGCCGATGAAAGGGACGACACCCCCCTCTTTAATACAACTGACTAACTGCTCGAAATGAATCAGATTACGATCAAACCAGTGACCATCACCAAACTGCTCTTTTAAGTAGCTTTCGTTAAGTGCCTCATGGCGACGATCTCGGCGGTATTCGAGAAACGCCTGGTCATAGGCCTCCTTGTCTCCGGCATAAAAGGCCTTGCTCGGCTGCGAAAGCGCATCAATTCCATACTTCTCGCGCAACTCCTGCCCGTCCTCACCATCCAGCCACTCATTGAAAGCGACATAATGCTCAAACAGATGATGCTCATCAACATCACACCAGATTTTGTGTTGTGCATCCATGCTCATCGAATTTAGCCTACTGCCTGTTCAGCCATGGCTTCGGCTAATTGTAATTGGGTGGTTTGTGCGGCGTTGATTTGGGTTTTTAGGGTGTTGCAGAGGGTCATGAGTTCATTAAACTTTTCAACAACTCTAATTTGCTCACCAAGTGGTAATAATGGGACAGGCATTACTTTTAACTCTTTAACCCCCTTTACGTTTGGAATTGCAGAGCCAGTAGAGTTAGCAAAGATTTCCTTCTGAAAGAAAGGTGATCTAAATAAAAGCTTAAAAAATTCATCGTCAATAATATTATGGTTAACTCTAACTCTTAGAAGGGCTTGGTTTATAATTCCTTCTTTATAATCAACAGGAACTTGAGTAATTCTACCTAGTGTTACGCCTGAGCAACTTACCAAGTAGTCTCGTGCTCTAACAGCGAAACCTTTTAGTTCATCATATTTTTCATCGGTGATGTAATACCGCTCAAACGAACAATCATCATTTATAGGACAATATTGTTCATATACTTTATAGCCTGACTCAACAAACATATCCTTCTTTAGAGCGCTGCCAAATGGGCCTCTTTTAAACGGCGCTTCGTCAAATGCAAGAATTTCACCCCAAGGCACCCAAGCCCATCCTACTGGTAGTGAAAACGGTTTTTCATCTTCTTTAATCGGTGGCAGTGGTTTCTGCTTTTTGATTTCCCCTTCTTTAACTAGCTTGGCTTTTTCAGCAGTAATTTTTTTAAGTAATTCCGATGCCGGTTCGTCGTTGGGATTCTGTGGGACAAGTTTGCCCATAACAGCAAGTTGCAGGATGGTTTGTTTGAGTTGATCGATACTCCATTCGGTGGTGAACAGGGTGTCAAAGTATTCGGCGATTCTTGCCCAGGCTTCATTGAAGCCATCACGTTCGCTAACATTTATTAGTGCGCCAAGCAGGGTTTGCACCAGTGTTTTGTGCGCGCTGATACTGGTTTCGGTTTGCAGTTCTAACTGGTCGCAGAGAGCCATGAGCTCATCGACTTTAGTGACTATGCGGTGTTGTTCGGCTATTGGTGCAACAGGAAACAGCCCTGAAAATAATCGTTTATCGTTTACTGCTGGGTAAGCAATTCCTGTTTGACAACTTTCTACGTAATTAATAAATACAGGTGATCTTAAATACCGATAAATAAAAGAAGCTAGAATTCCATCAAATGGGTGAATAATTGCAAAAGCCGTACTGGCTATAGGCTCTGGTTTAAATGCTTCATTGATTACAGCAATATTTAACAAATAAGGTCGCACGGTGGAATAAATCACCGAGCCTTTCTTTACAATTTTTCTTGCTCGTGAAGGAGCTTCGTTTGCTGTAAGAATGCTTGGTTCTGAGACAAATCCAAGTTCTTTGTTGATAGCTCCTACATCAATATATGTAAATGTTTTGTCTGGGATTTTTTGACCCCAATCATGACCAATTTCATTTAACCGCACCCAATCCCATCCCTCCGGCAACACAAACGGCTTTTCATCATCCCCAATCGGCGGCAAAGCTTTTTGCTTTTTAATCTTACCCTCTTTTACCAACCTAGTTTTTTCAGTCGCAATCTTTTTCAACAACTCCGAAGCCGGTTCATCATCAGCATCCTGCGCCACCAACATACCCCGCACCGCCAATTCCAAAATCAACTCACGCAGTTTTTTTATGCCGTAAAGTTCGAATTTTTTTCCATTACCTTTGCCTCTACCCCGGCCAACAGCAGATTTGGCCTTAATCGACGACGACCAGATATCTAAATTATCCGTGATTAAAGACACTGGATTCCCGCCTTCGCGGGAATAACGTGAAGAGGCCGCCATTACTTATCACCCGCCAGTGCATTCGCCAAAACATCTTTCAACTGATCACGCAGGTTCTGAATCTCATTATGTTGTTGCTGGTAGTCAGCCAGTAATTCTTCCGGGTCGTGTACGATTTGTTCGCCGACATGGGGATTTTTAATATCGAGGTTGTAGTTACGGGCGACGATATCTTCAATACTTACCTTCCAGGCTTGTTCAGTTACTTTGCGGTTTTTAAAACCGTCTTTCTCTTTACCCCACCAGTTGATTTCAGTCTCGAACTCTTCAAAACGCATGGGTTTGGTTTTGTTATAACTGGTTACGCCCTCTGGGTAGGGATGTTCGTAATACCACACGGCATCGGTGCCAGGCTGTTCACTTTCTGGCTTTTTAGTAAAAAACAGAATATTGGTTTTTATGCCGGTATATGGCGCAAACACCCCATTAGGCAGGCGCACGATGGTGTGCAGATAGCACTTTTCCAGCAGTTCCTGTTTGAGGCGGGTTTTCATGCCTTCGCCAAATAGGAAGCCATCGGGTAACACTACGGCGGCACGACCATGATTTTTGAGTAGTTTAATCACCAGTGCCATAAACAGATCAGCGGTCTCACGGGTGCGGTAAGTTGCGGGAAACTGATTTTCGACGCCGTCTTCTTCCATACCGCCAAAGGGTGGATTAGTCACAATGACGTTGACGCGATCTTTTTCACCATAGTCCACGTAGGAACGCCGACTCAGCATGTTGTCGTGTTCAATCTGCGTAGGTGTATCAATGCCGTGCAAGATCATGTTGGTGGTGCAGAGCATGTGCGGCAGGGCCTTTTTTTCCACGCCATGAATACTGTTTATAAGTGCCTCTTCATCTTTTGCGGCTTTCACATAATTAGCACGTTTATGATCGATGGTGCAGGCCAAGAAACCACCTGTTCCACAAGCGGGGTCGAGCACGCTTTCTTTTAGCTGTGGGTCTACACGATTAACTATAAACTGGGTGACGGCACGGGGTGTATAAAACTCACCGGCGTTACCAGCGCTCTGCAGGTCTTTTAATATTTGCTCATAAATACTGCCAAAAGTGTGTCGGTCTTCGGTGTTGTTGAAATTGATTTCACAAATTTTGTTGACGACCTGACGCATTAAGGTGCCGGACTTCATGTAATTGTAGGCATCTTCAAATATATTGCGTATCACCAATGCACGCTGCCCAACTTCACCTTGAAGGTTGAGCTTTTCCTTTAGGGTTGGAAATAGTTGTAAGTTCACAAAGTCACTGAGTTCATCACCGGTCATACCTTCGGGGTCGGCAGCCCAGTTACGCCAGCGCAAATGCTCGGGCAATGGTGACTTGTATTTGTCTTCTAATAGTTCTATCTCTTCTTCGCGATCATCGTAGATTTTTAAGAAAAACATCCACACTAATTGACTGATACGCTGGGCGTCGCCATCGACACCTACATCTTTGCGCATAATGTCTTGTATGGATTTAATAATACCGCTGACGTTACTCATACTGCTGTTTACCTAAATTGTTGTTTAGCCGACTTCATCTTGGCTAAAGAGCGCATGCTCTAATTCGATTAATGCGTTTTCATAGTTGGCCTTGCCGCCAAACACATCATTAATAATTTCGACTGGCGTGCCCATTTTGTCGAAGGGTTTGAGTTTTAATACCTTAGGGCTTTCGATGGTAGTGATGCCTTCGTCGGCATATTTGTCGAGAAGCGATTCTAATACTGCCCTGGCCTGAACGCCGTATTTAGTAAAATAATTTCGCTTCCTGACATTATTCGCTCTCTCTTTACGGGTAAGCGGAGGCATGTCGTATGCAATATGGCAAATAAGATCAAAGTCGCCGTAGTCTTTACCCACTTCCTGAGCGAGCTTGGGCAGCTCGATACCGTATTCTTCCAGCTCTTTGATTATGGCCTCTTTCTTTTTGGCTTCATTCCATTTTTTAATAAACAGATCAAGCGAGGCATACTCTTCACGAATATGTTTGCGGCTGTAGTCACGGTATGACTCGGTAACTAGCTGACCGTCTTCGCCTAAAAATTCAACACGCTTGGCAAGGATTTTTACATCCACACCACTCACGCACACTTTGTAAACTCCGGGTGGATCTTCTACACCACCGGGATCGCCATCGTCACCGGGATCTGGATCAGGTGGCACGGGATCATCACCGGGGCCTGGTTCGTAAATAACGACGGGTTCACCATCAAAGTCTGGATCTTTAAACAACTCGGTCGCTTTCTTAAAATCCATAATGGTGAAGAAGTATTTGTTTTGTTCTTCATCAATGCGTGTACCGCGACCCACAATCTGTTTGAAGCTGGTCATGGAGCTGATAGTTTTATCTAACACAATCAGTTTGCAGGTTTTGGCATCGACACCGGTGGATAATAGTTCTGATGTCGTGGCAATCACCGGAAATTTACTTTCGGGGTCGATAAAGTTATCTAGCTCGGCTTTGCCTTCTACGCTATCACCGGTTATGCGCATTACGTATTTGGGATTGTCTACGGCGATACGGCCTGCGGCATTCACTATAGCAACGCGCATGCGCTCAGCATGGTCTATATCATCACAGAAGATAATAGTTTTTGCGTAGGGGTCAGTAGCGTTGAGTAGTTCCATCACACATTTGGCGACCAGCTTGGTGCGTTGATTTAACACCAGTATGCGATCCATGTCTTTCTGGTTGTATACGCGCTGTTCTAGGGCATTACCCAAATCATCTTTCATACCGGGTGGTGGTGTCCATCCCAGAATGTCTTTATCTAAATCGTAACGCACCACTTTGTAGGGTGCTAAAAAACCATCCTGTATCCCCTGCTTTAAGGTGTAGGTGTAAACAGGCTCATTAAAATAGGTGATGTTTGAGGCATATTCTGTCTCTTTTGGGGTAGCCGTTAGGCCGAGCTGTATGGCGTTATCGAAATATTCGAGAATTTCTCGCCATGCCGAGTCATCTTTAGCACTGCCTCGATGGCACTCGTCGATAACAATTAAATCAAAAAAATCACGAGAGACATTTTTAAAGATTTTATCTTCTTCATCAGGTCCGGTGAGGGCCTGGTATAAACCCAAATAGATTTCATAGGATGGATCTATTTTGCGATTTTTTATTTTGGTCATTACCGGACCAAATGGTTTGAAGTCGTTCACCAAGGTTTGATCGGCAAGAATGTTGCGATCAACCAAAAATAAAATACGCTTGGCCTTTTGGGCCTTCCACAAGCGGTAAATGATTTGAAATGTGGTGTAGGTTTTACCGGTGCCAGTAGCCATAACCAGCAACAAACGCTTTTGACCCTTGGCAACTGCTTCTATGGTGCGGTTGATCGCCTCTGACTGGTAATAGCGTGGTGCCTTACCGGAACCGTCTTCGTAATAGGGTTCGAGTATTAACTCTTCTTCATCGTCTTCGATGTTGCGATAGGTTTTATAACGCTGCCAAAGCTCTTTGGGGCTTGGAAAGGACTCAAGTGGGAATTCGCTCTCTATATCCTCACCTGGTGCGGCCACGTTGTTGCGAGAGGCAAAGGCATCACCATTAGAACTGAATGTGCTTGGGACTTGTAGAATTTCAGAGTAGCCAAGGCCTTGCTGCATACCGTGGCTGACGGTGTGATTGTTGTCTTTTGCTTCTACCACTGCCACGGGCACACCTGGCTCCCATGATAGAACATAATCAGCAAATTTCTTCTTTTTCTTGTTGCGAGACGACATATTCCCCCTCACAACAACAGGGCCAGGCGTAAGCGTGACTTCGCGTCGAATCTGCCTTAGTTGATCCCAACCTGCACCTTTTATCGCTGGTGTGATGAATAGATCGCAGATGTCTATTTCGCTGAGTTTTTTCTTCTCTTCACTATCCATTAATTACGCGCTACTCCATACCCCATAAATCCCAGTGATTGAGCAACATCAAACCATGCAAGTGTTGAAAACTTAAATGCTTGGTAATCAGGTGCTGACATCCCTATTCCTTCTTATTTTTGTTGATATTTTATGTGGTGACTGACTATACCAAATTGCGAACCTGTTAGCCTTGTCAGTCACTATTTAATATCCGTATTAATAGCGTAGCGTGTGCTACGCCCACCGCCGGGCAGTTTCTTGATGCACTCCTTATCCAACAGATCAGTCAGGTCGCGGGTGGCGGTGGGCTTGCTCACCTTGGCGAGGGCCTTGTACTTGCTGGCGTTGACGCCGTCCTTGAACTCTTCGCCTGCGTTGTCGAGCAGGCGGTTGAGCACCTTGATCTGGCGCTCGTTGAGCACGGTCCGGGCATGACGCTGCCAGAAACGGGTCTTGGTCAGCACACGCCGGAAGCGGGCCAAGGCCTGTTCCATCGCCTCCTCCAGCACCTGCAGGAACCAATCGAGCCAGGCGGTAATATCTATACCTCCCTTTTGTGCCTCTTCAAGCTGAGCATAGTAATCCTGTCGGTGAGCCATGATTGCTGCGCTCAGGGAATAGAAGCGGATCGACTGACGTTCGGCCTGGGCCAGGGCCATGTCGGTTACGGCACGGGTAACGCGACCGTTACCGTCATCGAAGGGGTGCAGGGTGATCAACCAGAGGTGAGCGATGCCGGCGCGCAACAGTGTATCCACTCCTTCCGGAGGGCGGTTAAACCAGTCGAGGAAGGCCTCCAGTTCACTCTCCAGCCTCTGCCGTGGCGGTGCCTCAAAGTGGATGGTCGGCCTGTCCACACGACCGGATATCACCTGCATCGGATCTTCACCGCGCAAGGTGCCTATATTGATGTCAGTGAGTAGACCCGCACCCTCGGGAAACAGGGCTGCCTGCCAATCGCAGAAGCGTACCAGCGATAGCGGTTCAGCGTAGTTTTGGGTGGCATCGAGCAGCAGGCCAACCAGGGCATCGGTCTGTGGAGTGGATTTGTCCGCCATTCCGGCACGGGTCAGGCCCAAACGGCGTGCCACGGAGGAGCGCACTGACTCGACGTCTAGCGCTTCCCCCTCGATCTCGCTGGTGCGGATGACATTCTGGATCAGCGCATCCATCTGCGCCTCCCGGTCTGCCTCTTCTGGAAGTGTCTCCGACTGGCCCAGCAGCCTCCCCTGCAAGAGTCGCACGGCAACAAGCCGTGGCTGCAGCTTCTCGGTCTGCCAGGTAAAATTGGGCCAGTTTGGGTTTTCCCAGGTGTACATGAGCCGTTTGGTCGTCCCTATTTAAATCAGAATGTGAGCCGAATATAACAATTATTCGGCTCATAAACCATAGCTCGCAAACTAAGTGAAAATTACAAAGGATCGGCGTGCATGGCAGGCCCTATCTGAATATCAGCGCCAAACCTGAGCCAATCAGCACCACCCCAATCGCCCGGCGGAAGCTCTCCTGGCTGATGTTGGTGTGGACGTGGCCGCCGATGTACATGGCGACGGCCATGATGGGCAGGCCGGAGGCGACGAGGATGAGGGTCTCTTTGGAGTAGAAACCGGAGGCGGTGTAGCCGACGATGCGGCTGGCGCCATCGATGAAGAAGATGGTGGCGATGGTGGCGCGGAAGGCGCTCTTGTCGAGGCCGCGGATCTGCAGGTAGATGACGTAGAATGGCCCGCCGGTGCCGAACAGGGTGCCGATGAAGCCGCCGAGGCCCCCGGCGGGGATGGCCCAGTTGCGCGTGGCGTGGCCGTGGGGATTGCCGCCGAACAGCGAGTAGAGGGCATAGAGCAGCACAAAGCCGCCGAGGAAGCGGGTGAGCAGTGCGGCGTCGATGGTCTTGAACAGGTAGAGCGCGGCGCCGACGCCGATGAAGGTAAAGGGCAGCAGCGGCAGGATCTCACGCCAGGCGATGGCGCGGCGGTGTTTCAGGCCGTGGGAGAGCGAGGCGCTGTAGTCGAGCAGGCCGATCATCGGCACCACGATGGTGAGCGGCAGCATCATCGCCAGCAGCGGGATGGCGATCAGCCCGGAGCCGAAGCCGGTGATGCCGCGCACCACGTAGGCAACGATAAGGATCGCGCCGGCGAGCAGCAGCTGGATGAGGGTGAGGCCTTCGAACATGGGGCGCAATTGTACACCCACTCTGCCGGTTAAGAATCCCCCGTTACGATTTTACGGCCCGGGTTCCTGGCCATCTGCCAGATCAGCAGCATCGCAATAATGGCATCGCTGAAATAGAACGATGCCGTCTGGGTAGGTCGGTTTTGGCCGTCAAGGGAGTTGATGCGGATCGTTTCCACTCCGCTTTGGCATGGGATAACATGGCGCCCCCTGTACACCAAACGATAGCCGTGAAATGAAAACAGATGAGTTGCTGGGCCAGTTGAGTGGCCTGCACCAGATGATGGTCCACCTGGTTGAGTCGTTGCCGGAAGCCGATTGCTACCGGACGTTCCATCCCGCCTTTCCCCCATGGCCTGGCTGCTGGGTTGCAGTGTCTAAATGGAGAACTACTGACTGCGCGAGGTGGTGCAGCGGGATGATGATATGACGGCACGGGTGCGGGCGCTGTTTGCCAAAAACATAAGGGCCCTTTAATGTCATGCTTATCTTCTGTCAACCCAAAGCAGAAATGTCCCCTTCTGAGCAATTCAGAAATGTCTCCTATGATGATTCAGGTTTGTGAAGTAGCAGAGACAATGATGGAACGCCGCCAAGGATGGTCTGCTGGTAGCTTCCTCGCTGGTTTTTGTTGTTGCTTTTGTTTTGCCTGTTCAACCTGAGCATGTACTGACTTCTCATCAACTATAGGGACAGCTACTTCACCTTGTTGTAGTTTACGGTGAGCCAGCGAGTGGCCCTTGTGGAGAATGATCACAGAACCATCAAAGGCTTCACAGATGGTTACCCTGGCACCCCTGAGGCGGTATCCATTACCGTAGTTCTGAAGCTGATACTCGACGTTGTGAAACTGTAGTGAGAGGTTCTTGGAGAGCTTGCGTGTATGGTGCAGGCAGAGAATCAGTTCAAGCTCCTCGGAGCTGTGTAGTACCTCACGATGGGCGTCATCGGCATGCTGCGGTTCAACCGCAAACCGTCGATTGTAATCCTCCATAAATGCAGGGAGGAAACGATTGGCTTGTTCAGCGGTGTTAATCTCCTGTAAACGAAGCTCCTTGACCAACCGATCCTGGAGGGTCAGATTGGCGCGTTCCACCCGCCCCTTGGCCTGTGGGGTGTTGGCATGGATGGGCTCGATATCCAAGGTTTTAAGGGCGCGGGTAAACTGAGTCATCTCACCCTCCTTGTCGGGGTGATTGACCCGAAAGATACTGTGTTTATCACTATAAATGGCCACCGGACGGCCATGTCGTTTCAGGTGATCTCTAAGCGTCTCCATATAGGCTTGTGTGGTCTCGGTGGGGACGAAGCGCAGGGCCATTAGGCGACTGGTAGCATCATCGATAAACACGATGAGTGTGCACCTTGGTCCTCGGCCCTCGAACCAGTCATGAGGCGAGCCATCGATCTGTACCAGCTCTCCCAGACGTGGGCGGCGAGGACGGCGCTGATGCACGTGCGCTTGCTTGCGCCGTTTGGGCTGCCAGAGATCATCGGCAATCATCCACTTGCGTAGCGTCTCAACCGAGAAACGATAGTTGTGTATCTCGGTCAACTTCTCGT
>SWBX01001911.1_pt1 | contig 23456 bp, 13 predicted proteins | sample 4693051 | NCBI WGS metagenome assembly SWBX01 (sample SAMN10267272, study PRJNA491770) | bioreactor metagenome | isolation source: DHS bioreactor inoculated with marine | place: Japan: Omine Ridge, Nankai Trough | reverse complement strand
AGCGGATGGATTTAGGCGTAACTTCAATATACTCATCGTCCCCGACATATTCCATGGCTTCTTCCAATGTGAATTTTTTTGCCGGCGCGATGGCCACTTTATCGTCGGCGCCGGACGACCGCATATTGGACAGTTTCTTAGTACGGGTCACATTAACGACCAGATCAACCTGCTTTCGACTCTCACCGATCACCTGACCGGTATAGACCTCTTCGTTGGGGTCAATGAAGAACTTACCCCTGGCCTGGAGTTTGTCAATGGAATAGGCAACAGATGTGCCGGTGTCCATGACGATCATGGCGCCATTTCTTTTACCGGGGATTTCACCTTTCCACGGTTCATAACCTTTAAACCGGTGGGAGATCACTGCTTCACCTTCGGTTGCTGTCAGAACAGGATTGGTGAGTCCGATCAAACCCCGGGCCGAAATCTTGAACTCAAGGTTTACCCTGTCATTCCTTGTCTCAATATTCAGAATATCGCCTTTACGCCTGGTAACGATCTCGATCACTTTTCCATAGAATTTTTCAGCGACATTTACATTAAGCAGTTCCACCGGTTCATGTTTAAATCCGTCGATCTCCTTGATCACCACCTTGGGCTGCCCCAACTGCAGTTCGTATCCCTCCCGGCGCATAGTTTCCACCAGGACGGAAAGATGCATGATACCTCTGCCATAAACCTGCAATTTTTCCGGTGAATCCGTTTCTTTTACTCGTAATGCCAGATTCTTTTCGGTTTCTTTAAACAATCTTTTCCGGATATGATCGGAGGTTACATATTTCCCTTCCAGGCCCAGGAACGGTGAGGTGTTTATCGTGAAAAGCATGCTCATGGTCGGTTCATCAACGGCGATTGGTTTTAATGCTTCCGGTTCTTCAAAATCAGCAACGGTATCGCCAATATCAAATTTTTCGAGACCGACGATGGCGACAATTTCACCGGATTTGACTTCTTTTTTCGTTTTTTCTTTTCCCAATCCCTCAAAAAGATAGAGTTCTTTCACCGGTGATTTGTTGATTGTGCCGTTTCTTTGCACAATGGAAACCTGATCACCCATCTTGATCGTTCCCCGATGCACTCTTCCCACGGCAATTCGTCCGGTATAGGATGAGTAATCCAGTGAACTGATCTGCAGTTGCAGGGTTCCCTGTCGTTCCTCCGGAGGATCAAAGTATTCAATAATCGTATCCAATAGAAAGGTGACATCATCAGTGGGTGTTTTCCAGTCTGCTCCCATCCATCCCACTTTTGAAGAACCATAAACAGTGGGAAAATTCAGTTGTTCTTCTGAAGCATCCAGGGAAAACATCAGTTCAAAAACCTGCTCATAGGCATGCTCGGGATCACAGTTCGGTTTGTCCACTTTATTGATTACAACAATGGGTTTCAGCCCCAATTCCAATGATTTCTGCAAAACAAACCGTGTCTGCGGCATGGGTCCTTCAAACGCATCGACAAGCAGCAGTACCCCGTCAGCCATATTCAGGACACGCTCAACTTCGCCCCCGAAATCCGAATGGCCGGGAGTATCAATGATGTTAATTTTTGTTCCTTTATATCTTACGGATACATTCTTGGACAGAATCGTGATTCCCCGTTCCCGTTCCTGATCATTTGAATCCAGAATCAGATCCCGGACTTCCTGATTGTCCCTGAACAGTTTCACCTGGTGCAGGATTCGATCGACCATGGTTGTTTTCCCATGATCAACATGCGCAATAATAGCAATATTTCTTATATCCATAGTATTCTTATTTACCTTTATAATGGCCCGTTAATACAGCCAACAGCCATAATGAAAAGAAAGAAATTCCGTAAAAACGGGCGGGTCCCGATTCTTACCCCGGGCCTACTCCTATCTCAGATCTCAGTGCGGTGTCAATACAAGCGCGCCACGCAACCTGTTTATGCCTACAGAGGATCGGAACAAACCCCCAATGCCAGGGCGGTATTGAAGATGGCCTGTGCGTCCCCGGCAGTGACAGTATCATCACCGGTACAGTCCGCCGCACAGACCTCGTCGTACGTTGCCGTGATTATTTCCAGCGCAATCTCAAACGCCATCTGCGCATCCCCTGCCGTGACAGTGCCGTTGGCGTTGACATCACCGTTGTTGATACAATCACAACACCATGATGAAATCTCGAAAAGTGACCGGAAATCATACCGGAACACGTTATGCGGTTTCATGGCGCTGTTATGGGTATCGATATTCGAGGGTATCTGCACCGGTACCCCGATGTAGAAGATATCCGATCCATCGTCTTCCGGAGTTCCGGGATCATCCGGTTCGTTGATATGAGTGATATCGAATACATCCAACGAATTCCCTCCATATTGGTAATGGAACGGGTTTTTCAGTGCATTGGGTTCCGCGCCCTGGAGAAGGTGATAAATCTGACTGCATGACACCGGCGGCACCGGTCCGGATCCCGGCGGGTTTTGTGCAAGATATTTATGATACTGGTAGTAGGTCCGTTCATGAGGGACAGAAGGTTCAAGCCATAAATTGTAAGCCTCGTAATCAGTATAATCATTGCAATAAATCCGGTACAGATTGATATCACCGAATTCAAAGTCCTGGTGAGTATTTGCAATGTGGTTATCCGTTTGAAACCAATATTTGAATTCACTGTTCTCCCACCCTGCATACGACAACTGATCCAGAAGCGTATGGATGTCGGTCTCAGGTACGGAGTCATCATACGGGTCTGAAAAATGCAGGATCTTGGTATTGAAATTGTTGGGCCGATCCAGGCACATGGCAACAGCCGTGGGCACGTTCCCGGCCTGCTCGATAACCTCCCGGTATGAATCCATGTTCAGGCGCAGCGTATCAACCGTGGGGATGGCGAGGATATCATCAAGCTCAGCATGAACAAACCTTGGTTTGGAGGACATGATACAACTGAAATGAAGGTTGTTCTCTGTGAAACCTACACCGGCAGGATACAGCATGCCGTCCATACCGGCATTGATATAGTTTTGAGGAATCGGAGAAACCCCGGGTCCCGGGGTTGGTGTGGGAATATTGTCAAAATCAAAGATCATGATTGCCATGTTATCCGCCTGACGAGGTAACGTCTCCATGACATCATGGGCGATCTTTGAATTTTCCCTTAACTCGTCAAATTCACCGAAAAAATCCGCCACCTGGCAATGCTCAAATCCCCGGGTACTGAATTCATCACAGAGGTTCAAAAACGCCAGATCCAAAAGGAATTCGTCGTCACCCAGGGAATACGTGGGAAGTGGCACAGGTGTCGGATCATCATCGGTGCAACTCATGGGAGCAAACGTCGGCGTAGCAATGGCGTTCGTCACATAGTAATCCCGGATACCCGTCGCCATCTCCTCGAGATAATGCCTGGATGTATCCGAAATCAGGTACGAAACACCGGGTGTGGGTGTAAGTGAAATAAAATACGTGTCGATATACTCGTGGAAAGAACGGCCTTCAATACACTGATGACCTTCCATATGGAGGTAAAAATCAAAAATGGAATCCACAATCTCTTCTGCTAACAGATACCCGTAAGCCCGGTAAATCTCATCCATTGATTTCCCGGATAAATACACCACGGTCTGCAAGTGAAAGCCATCTATGTTCGGCGACATCTCTACCTGGAATTTCTTGCTGAAAACAAGCGGACTGGTCGGACTTTCAGCGTAGGTTTCCGTAACAGAATAATCATACTCCGGATGCGTAAACTCAATCGTGGCGGATGCAGATGGAATCGGTGCCAACCTTTCGTTGAACCCGTCTATCCTGACCTGATATTCACCTTCAACCGGCGCAAAAATATAAAATACCTCTTCAAGAATTTTTTCCCTCAGCACATAAAAATCCACTCCACCTCCGGGAGGATCGACAAAAATACTGAAATATGCACCACTACCCGGAGACCAGGTTGCCTTGATGAAACAACCGTATCGCTCCAATGCAAGACCGGAAACACCTCCGGTGGATCCATCCAGATCCGCCTTAATAATGGGATCCGGTGATATATTGGCATATGCAAGACGATCCTGGAAAGTCAGGATAGGAGCAGATACTGTGGGTATCGAAGATCTCGAGGGTGTCGGTGACGGATGGTGATAATATTGCAGCAATGCCTGGTATCCGACCTGAGGACCGGAAATATTCTGATTGATTTCAAGATATCCCTGGTGAAAGGACCCGTCCTGCAGCACTGTTGCCTGGCTCAATACGCTGACACTCGTCACTGAATTGGAAGGCAGAATCACAACAATTGTGGTCACCGGAGTGGGAGGGGGTGGCGTGGCAGTCGTGACCGCTCTCCCGGTACTCTCCAGTCCAACCATCGACCGGTTGAACGGGGGGTGGGTGGGAGTGGGGGTGGAAATCGTCTCAAACACCGCAATTTCAATCTCGACCTGCTGCGATGGATCAAGATTTGAAAACAACAGCTCGGTATCGATTTTATAGTCTGTATCCTGACGTTTCAAACAGGCAAAGACCGGGTTATCCGGGGTCGGGTAGGGATTGAGAAAATTGTCCGTAAGAAAAATCACGGAGGTTAGCGGAGTGGATACCGGGACCGGGTATACATTCATGTGCGTATATACCAGGATCTCATTGGCCCGTGACTGATCTTTACTCGAGCTGTTTATCGTAACATGCCCGAAAAACGTGTTCGATGGATGATCGTATCTTTTCGTTGATAAAGGCAGCAGAGTATCTGAAGTCACCCAGGGGACTCCGGCATCACTCACATACGTAAATTGAACCGTCACCCCGTAATCATTGGGATTGGAAATGGTCATGTACGTATTATAATAGATGGTTCCTCCACCTTCTATGACCTTGAAATACAAAGGAACCTCATAAGAAGTCTTGATTGAAGTGCTGTCGAAAACAGGATTTGCACGGTGCCAGAGCGGCTGAAAAAACGGATAATCCAAAGCAGTAAAAGCCGAAACGCTAAGTTGTGTACCCAAAGGGGTCAACCCCGTGATCTCAGCATAACCCAGAAAACTATCCGGAAATGATCCGGGGTTTTCCGCATACCACCTGTTCAGTAAATCCTCTACCGATAAAATGTAATTTGTACCCGGATCAATTTTGAAGGGATTATCAAAACTGTATCCGGTTCCGTCCTCATCATAAAGAACAAGATCGTACGAAACCCTTACAGAATTTACATTGGTTATCACAAAGAAGGTATCCAGAGTAACCTCTCTGTCTAATTCGGCACTAAAGGTTTTATCGTATTCCGCACCGGGAATATACAGAGGGTTACTCATGGGTCGTGAGGGCAGAATTGTTTTCAGGGATTTTATGTCGTCAAGATCCTGGTCGACCAATGCGTGAATTGTCAGGGAAGGCGCTACCGTATACTCACCCCATACAATTTTCATCCACCCAAATTGCCAGAACAGGATGTCACTATCGGCATCGATCAACCCGGAATCTGCGAGAATCGTTTTAAAAGACACGAGATGATTTGAATACCCCGGAATATCCGGTACGGTGTATTCGTGCATGAGAAAACCATCCTGGCGGTACACCAGCAATTTGCAACTATGGATAGTATATCCGGAAGGATTACTGAAAAGTAAAATCGTGTCCTCCAGCAGCGTCGGTGGATACGCAGTCGCAACCGGCGCAGGGTCAATGTTTTCGTCAGGCACGCCATAGGTTGCACGCTGCCAGTAGTCCCAGGTTACTTCAAAAAAGTAATCCTGCCTATCCCCGGAAAACACCGAAGGCTGCACCAGACATAACAAGGCGATAGAAACGAGAGTAAAATACACCGCTGCAGTTGTACAATTCTTAAACACACTATCCCTCCCGGAAAAATGATTTCTCTATAACGCTAGAAATGATTTTACTGAAAAAACTGTCATTCAGCAAATTACGGCGAATCCGAGGAGGATCCGAAGCGGGATTTTGCGTATGGTCAGTTCATGACATGCCTGGAATCCACAACAGAGGATCTGACGAAAGGGTATCTGGCCGCCTCCGGGAGCCGTCAACCCCTGTCATTCGGCAGACTTCAGCCGGAAGTCGAGAATGAGATCGGTCATAGCAGCCGGGATAACTCGCAAGACGGTTAGTGCGAAGACTCGCAAGGTGCAGATTCATGACGTATCCAGGGCACACATGTGATTTTGTGTGCTCTATGATAAAATCTCTGTCATGCAGTATCCATCAAAAAGACTCAGCAGAAAATCCAAACGTTTGAGTGGTTTTGATTATTCAAAACCCGGATTTTATTTTGTGACGTTGAATATCCGGTTGAATATACATCTCTTGGGTCATGTTCAAAACAACATTATGATCCTGAACGAGCCTGGGAAAATGGTACATTCCGTCTGGGAATCTCTGCCTTCCCGGTTTCCGTTCGTCCGACTGGATGATTTTCAGGTCATGCCCAATCATTTTCACGGTATTATTGAGATCTTTAAAACGGGTGAGGAATGTTGGGGCAAATCTTGTATTTGCCCGGTACCTGATAATTGCCGTAACTTGATCATTCAGGGCGATCACAAGGATCGCCCCAACAAGGATCGCCCCAACAAGGATCGCCCCAACAAGGATCGCCCCGACAGGAATCGGCCCTGGGGAACGTTGCCGGGAACACTGGGTAGAGTAATTCAGGCATTTTCATCCATCACGACCACTCAGTACATTAAAGGCGTTAAGCAGCTTAACTGGAGACGATTCCATCGCCAATTGTGGAAACGAAACTATCACGATCATATTATCCGCAACAAAAAAGCACTGGAACGGATCCGCAAATATATTCAAAACAATCCCGCCAAGTGGCAAGATCAAAGGTCCGCATAAAGTAAATGTGCGGGCGAATCTTGTTTCGCCCGGCACCTGCAAAGAAAGTTGTTGATTCCGGGTTGTTGCTAATTGCGATAACTTAGTCGTTCCGGGCGATCACGAGGATCGCCCCAACATACATCACCCCGTTAAAAAACCTCTCCCTGAGCATACTCTCCGTCGCCTGCTGAATCCGTGCTTCCGTCTCGATATCCACCGATGAGGTCGTCTCATTGACTCGGGTTATCCGAGAGTTGTGCCCCATGCCACACAGCAACAACCCACACCGTATTTCCAACCAATCTATAAAAGAAACGATATGGGTTGACGATGACCTCACGATGAGGCAGATCCGGAAACTCCGATATCACACGTCCCGAATCAGGAAACGTCTCAAGCCGTTGAAGCACTTCTTCAACCTTCTTACGAAATCGACGCGCTGCCATGGGGCTATCTTGACGAATATACTCCAGCCCCTCAAAGAATTGATTGCGAGCTGAGGGCGTGAACTTCACCTTCACGATTCATCGCCATTCAGAAAAGCATCCGCCTCCTTCATCACACTTGCCAAAGTATGACCTTCTCCATCCGAAATTTCTTTATCGCCCACCGCAAGAAGACGCAACAGATCTCGCTCATGCTCAGATTTCTCATAAGCATCGATGCTCTGGATCACGGCGATTGCCCGACCACGTTGGGTTACGACGATTGGTTCAATGGAACCCTGGAGCTTCTTAAAGACGGCTGCTGCATCTTGCCGCAGATCCGTCACAGGAATTATATCAGGAATTTTCATTTTAACGCACCTCCAATGGTACGTTTAAGTATACAACTAACAGTGTTTTTTCGCAATGCTTAGAGGTGAGACCACTGAACGTCATTGAGGAAACCCGGTGCATAACAGAAAGCACCCCAACATACATCACCCCGTTAAAAAACCTCCCCCGGGAATTCCGGAGGAGGTTTAGATCAATTTATTTGTTTCCGCTTACGCGGTGACGGGCTCGACCATGAACTGCCTGCGGTAGAGATCGCTGTAGTGACCGTTCAGGTCGAGCAGTTCCATGTGTGTCCCGGACTCGATGATCCTGCCGCCTTCGATGACCAGTATCCGGTCCGCCTGGCGGATCGTGGTCAACCGGTGGGCGATAATGAAGCTGGTGCGGCCCCGGAGCATACTCTCCGTCGCCTGCTGAATCCGGGCTTCCGTCTCAATATCCACCGATGAGGTTGCCTCATCCATGATGAAGATGGCCGGATCCGCCAGGATCGCCCGGGCCAGTGAAACCAGTTGTTTCTGCCCGGTGGAGAGTGGCTCGCCATTCTCCCGGATATGCGTATCATACCCGTCGGGGAACGCCATGATAAACTCATGAGCGCCCACGGCACGGGCCGCTTCGACAATATCATCATCAGTGGCATCCAACCGGCCGTACCGGATATTCTCCCGGAGCGGTCCCGTGAACAGACTGGGTGTCTGCAATACTACGCTCATCTGTGACCGGAGCCACTTGAGTTGCATCTCCCGGATATCAGTACCGTCCACTCGGACCTGCCCCTTATTGACGTCAAAAAACCGCATCAACAAATTGGTCACGGTTGTTTTGCCGCCGCCGGTGGGTCCTACCAGAGCGATAATCCGGCCCGGTTCCACATCCAGGTTGAAATTCTCAAGGACGGTGTTACTCCCGTCATACGAAAACGTCACATCCCGGAATTCCACACGGCCGGTGATCCGGCCCGATGAAAGGGCGTTCGGTACATCCACGATATCCGGCTCGGTTTCCAGCAGTGAAAAGATCCTTTCCGCTGACGCCTGGGCTTCCTGGAGCTGCCCAAACACACGGGCAATCTCATTGGCCGGGTCAAAGAACCGGCGGGTATATGAGATAAACGCCACCAGTGTACCCATGGTGATACCGCCGGTGATAACACCGTTACCGCCGAGACCCACCACCAGCGCGCTGCCCACTGTGCCGATTACATGGATGATGGGCAGATACATGGATGCCAGGACGGCCGACCGGAAGGATGCCCGGAACATATTGTCCGTCAGCTCGGAAAATTCACCGGAGACGGCATCTTCCCGGCAGAGGGATTTGATCACTCTGACGCCGGTGACGCCTTCGTTGTACCCGGCGGTGATTTCCGAGTTAATCTTCCGGACTTTCCGGTACATGGCCAGGATCAGCCGTTGAAACCGGACTGAGACCATAAGAATGATCGGGATCAATCCCAACACTGCCAGAGCCAGTTTCCAGTTAATCACCAGCATGGCCACAGCCATGAAGGTCATCATGATGAATCCCCAGACAAAGTCCACGGCTCCCCATGAAATGGTTTCACCCACCCGCTGGGAATCACTCATCATCCGGGACATGATCCAACCCACAGGCGTATCGTTGAAATACGACACTGAGAGCCGCTGCAGATGGTTGAACGTCCGGCTCCGGAAATCGGACATGACCCGGGCGCCAACCCGGCCGCATCCGGCAATGAACGCCCAGACAAGGAACGCTTGAGCAGCGATGAGACCGGTGTAAACAGCTACAGCCCGGTAAATTTCTGTTCTGTTGTGGGTGGTGATACCGTGATCCACGGCATATCTCACCACCAGGGGGAACGATGCTTCCACGCCTGCCAGCATTATGACTACGCCCAGCAGTTTCAGGTACTGCCGACGATATGGTTTCAGCAGGCGAAAAAGTTTCCGCCATACGCCGGCATCAAACCGTCTGCGGAACTCCTTTTCTGTATGTCTTACCCGTTGCATGATTTATCTCCTGACTCAATTGAGCCTGCTTGTTCCATTGGTGTTGGTGCAGCTGCCGGTAATGGCCGGACTGCGCCAGTAATTCAGTATGGGTTCCCTGCTCCACAAGCTGTCCGTTATCCAGTACCAGGATGAGATCGGCTTCCGCCGCTGTGCTCAACCGGTGCGTGATAATGAACGATGTGCGCCGGGTCATTCGATTCTTGAGTCCTTCTGAAATCCGGGCTTCCGTTTCCGTATCCAGTGCCGATGTGGTGTCATCCAGGATAAGGATCGAGGGTTTTTTCAGAAGAATCCTTGCCAGTGCAACACGTTGTTTCTGGCCTCCTGAAAGGGTCACGCCCCGCTCACCCACCAGGGTGTCATATCCGTCCTCCAGATCGTTGACGAACCGGTCCATGGATGCACTGGCTGCCGCTTTATGGACCCGGTTCTCCGTGACCTCGTCTTCACCGAAGGCGATGTTGTCGAAGATGGTCCGTGAGAACAGGAAGGATTCCTGCATCACGTACCCCACCCGGGACCGGAGTGATTTCCGGGACATCTCCCGGATATCAACACCGTCAATGGTGATCTTTCCGGTGAACGCCTCATGAAACCGTGTCAGGAGCTGCACTAACGTGGTTTTACCACTCCCCGTAGCCCCAAGAACCGCCACGGTTTGACCGGGTTCCACCTGGAACGTAACACCTTTGAGCACATCGGTATCATCATAACTGAACCCCACATCGGTGTAGACCACCCGGCCCCGGAACGGCGTAACATCCTCTTCCTGTTCTTCAGAAAGAGTTTCCACCGGCAGATCCAGGATCTCGTGGATCCGTTTAAGAGAAACCGATGCCCGACCCATCTCACCCAAAAGCCGTCCGACGTGCCGAACCGGCCAGATCAGAAGCATCACGTAGGTGGTAAACGCCACGAAAGTACCCAGGGAGATTTCCCCGTTGATGGTCTTAAGACCACCGGCCAGAAGGACCACCACCACCTGAAGCATGCAGAGCATATCCGAGGTGGGCCAGAACACGGCGTGGAGCCCCACGAGCTTGATGTCTTGCGTGACCATTTCCCGGTTTGACCGGTCAAACAACGACCGCTCATGATCTTCCCGGGCAAAGGCTTTCACCACGCGGATACCCGTAAGATGTTCCTGGATCCGGGCTGACAGTGCCCCTTCACTCTCATCGAACTTCTCAAACCGGCGTTGAATCTTGCCGAAGAAAAGCATGGAAAAGAAAAAGATGGGCGGTATCAGCACCAGCGCATAGAGTGCCAGTTCGGCATCCAGATAGAGCATCACTCCGGCCACACCGAATAACAGACAGAGGGTCCGTGCCACTTCAGCCACATGGCTGCCCAGAAACCGCTGGAGGGTCTGAACATCCGAAGTGGACCGCTGAATCACATCCCCGGTCTTGAGATTGCTGTGGGCATCAATGGGCATGGTCATGAGATGTTTGAAAATCCGGTTCCGCAAATCACGGACCGTGCCTTCAGCCGCCGCCGATGACCACCGACCTTTAAGATACGTGAAGATCGCCTCACCCACGGATACCAGGATCAGGAGCAGGCAGAACACCAGGATATCCCCGGTCCATTCCCGCTGAAGATCCACGGTGTCGATGGCCAGTCTGAGCAGCCATGGGAACACCAGTTGAAATCCGGTTGCGATAACCAGAGCGGTACCGGCAAGTATATAGGTTTTTCGATGTCGTCCCATGAGATTCCAGAGTTGTTTCATTAGTGTCGTCATGGTGTGCCTCCTGTAAAAACTATCGGTTTCACGTGGCTTTCTGCTTAAAACTTATGCCTCAGCACCGAGGTGGCAGCAGCCGTCATGACTTTCCCATTGAAAATTCCGTATTGGGATGCCGTCGATATTAATCTGTCAGGGTTAGATAAAAAAAGACGACGAGTCGAGAAGGCACACTACTCCCCCGGGCTACTAACTAACTGCCCAGGATGATCAATGCTCTTCTGTAATTTACTCGTCGTTTCATGAATGCCTCCATTGGCTTCTTAAGTATTGTAGGAATTCACACCTAAAATAGTCAATACTTTTTTCAAAGAGTCCCGGTCAGACAAATTAATCGCCATGGTAGGGCGGGGTTTCGTCCCCGCCAATCTCTACCGGATATCCTCATTTATATTTACGGGAATATCTTTAAAAAAGTTCGATTAAGTCAATTCTTTTTTTGGAGGGTTCATTTGCAGCGACCATTTTGGTTGGTCATTGTTGGGGCAGGCGCGGTCCCATCATCTCATTTTCAAACTTGAACTGCAGGAAAAGCTTATAGTCCGGGATCAGAGAGTACATCACGGCACTTTCCTCCGCCCGGGGATACCCTCTGCGGACCCGGTCAGACAGCTTCATGTTTTTGGTGTGTACCAGGATCAGCGTGGATCCGGCCCGATCCGGATCGGGCAGCCCTTCATCCCGGATATCGTGCAGCCGGATCGAACCTTCGAAAACATATTGGAACGAAATTGACCGGACGTGTTCCGCCCAGATGTGAATGGTTTTATCCTCTTCCAGCACCCCGGCCAGATATTCAGCCGCCTCAGTCAATTCCGGCTGAAACCCATACACACCTACAATTGTTTCACTTTTAAGGTAGTCGTGAAAATAGATCCGGTATGCCCGTGCGCCGGAAAAGACCAGGCAGACCAGCGCAGCCGTGACAGCAAGAACACGCCCGACTTTCCGGCCGGTTATGGTGACCAGTCCGCGGCTCACAAAAACCGCGCCAAATACGGCCCACAGATAGACAATGGGAATGTTTTCCGCCACCCGGTTCAGGTTTGCGGTACCACTGTGTACGGTAAGAATCCCCTGGAGAGACACCAGGAGGAATCCCAGTACAAAAAGCCGGTGTTCCGGCTGCCTGAACCGTTTCAGGGCCAGTGCAGCACCTAAAAGCATCAGAATAGACAGCAGTGGCGGCAGTTGAGGTTCCGATGCCACATTATGCCGGGGATGCCAGTCACCGGACCAGGGGTACATCCTAAGATATGCCAGGGTGTTGTTCAGAAGTGGCGGCACGGAATACCACCCGGGATATTCATTGGCCAGGAGGGTTTGACCGGTCCGCTTGAAATACTCGTCCTGATTCTGAAAAATATGCCACGCCATGGGTGAGAACACCACGACGGCCACCAGAATCATCACCGCTGCACAGGTACCGGTTTTCTTTAAAAATTGTCGGGGCTGTGCAAGGAATTTCACCAAAATATCCGCACCGATGATTACCGGAAGGACCCGCGCTCCAGTGTGAAGATGGAGACCCAGACCGAGTAATACGCCGGTAAAGACATAATCCCGCATCTTTCCCTTCCGCATCCCCCGGATATAGAAAATAAACACGAGGAACGTCAGGAGGACGGTTTCATCGATGGTTGCCATGGCCACACGGTTAATCGAGAAAAGCCAACGGGATATGGCGATGAGAGCCATACCGAACAAACTCCAGCCCACGGTAAAAAACCGGCGGAAAAAAATGTACGAAACACCCACGGTGATAAAACCCACGAACGCGTAGTAGCTTCGGAGTGCCGTAATGGACGTACCCAACAGCCAGAACCATCCCGCCACGAAAAAGGATGCCAGGGAACCGGCATTGATCCTGAGATCATAGATGGGCGGCCAGTTTCCGTTGAGGATACTCCTGGCGGCCAGAGCGGTCTGCGCCTCATCCCACCAGAGACCCGGCGGCATCTCATAAAGCCGATAATACCGAAGAAACGCTGCGACCAGCATGATCAATACGAAAGCGAACCATTTCCCCGGCATGAACCGCTCCTGAGACCCGGGATCCGTATCCGGCGGAATACCATGCTCCCGGCGACCGATGACCATGACACAGAGAGCAGCCAACACAAAAAGAACGGTTCCCATCTCCGGTTGAGTGTCATGAGTCCGGGAGAAAAACCACTGTCCTGAACCGGCAGCGATCATGGCTGCCATGAAAAACAGCGCTGACACCGGGCGGCTCTGCGCCAGGCGATGAGCGACTGCCGCGATCCCGATCCGGACAGCGGGGAAACAGAGGAGAATCAGGGCGGCAGAGAATGTGCTTTTCCGGGTCAGACTGAGACTCAGGAACCAGTTCATCCCGTACCGGTGATCCGGATTCAGGGTACCGGCCTGCCAGAGCACAATGAGTGCGAACGTGGCAAACGCCAGAGGAACGGAGATTTCCGGAATGAAACGTTTGGGCCGGGCAATCCACATGATCAGCATGACTGCAGCAATAGCGGCGCTGAGACCCATCAACAGAGTGGTCCGGGCCATATCGAACCGGGCGGCATCTTTGATCAATTCAGGGGAGGGCAGGGTCTGGAAAATCCGGTTGACCGGCAGCGGACTGAACCCGGTTGCATCCGGGGGTTTCCATGCCAGTTCAATGTAAGCCGGTTTATGATCGTTGGTGAAACTCAGATGAAAATGCTGCAGACCCTCCTGAAGAAGAAACACGGAAGTATTGATATTCATGATCCGTGCCCGGCAGCTCCGGATCACCAGTTTATCGTTGATATGAAGCGTGGCATCATCATCGGCCAGCAGTCTGAACTCATAGTCACCGGGATGATCAATGAGGACCCAGCCTTCCAGCTCTGCCTGAAAATAATCCCGGTTCACCACGTTATGTGTGACGGAATTGAACCGGGCAGGCCCGCCATTAAACTCCAGAGTGTCCAAAGTCTGAATGCGAGATGATGTCACTTTCCCGGAAAATCCGTGTTTTACCGGGCCGTGTCCGGGTAGAAAGTAACCGGTGTAAAGCACCATCCAGCCGGCAATTCCGATGATCAGACTCAGGGAGATGGCCGGAATTGTCAGCCCCGGCCGGAACGGTGCAATCTCCCCTTTCGGAGCTGCCACCGAAGCCAGAAGCATACGCCGGTCCATGCTGAAAAAAAGCAGGGCCAGGACCAGCAGACCCAGGCAGAGATAAACCGTATCAGCAGCACTCAACCACAATTTCAGAATACGGGTTTGAAACGCTGAAGGAACCTCCCGAAAGAAATACGCCGATGGAATGACCCGGTTCGAGCCTCCCGGCGGGATCCAGGAAAGTTTCAGCATGGCTGATGCAGTACTGTTGAAATAACGCACACGAATGGGGTGAAAACCGGCTGTCAGGTTAACCGGCGCTCTCACCTCCCGCGCAGCATGGAGCCCGGGATTGTCCGCCACGATGTGATCGTCGATCGTCACGGAAGAGCCGTCGTCAGACTCAAGAATAATAAGATATTGACCCTCCCGGGGAATATACAGATGGGATTCCAGAGTCAAGGAAAAGTAATTCCCGTTGAAAATCGGCTCATCCCTGTCAAAAAGATCCACCTGGGTCAACCGGGTTTCCATATCGGCAGGCGGCTGCCATCCGGTGTTCCTGAACCGGTCCACGGAGAGACCGGTATCCATACCCATAAGCCGCACCAGCCCATTTTCCAGCACGGGAAAAACGCCGCCGGCAGCCAGGTTGATCACCATAAATATCAGAATCGTCCAGCCTGCAAAAGCCAGGCGATATCGCTTTGCAAGGATAGCCAATGCCGGAAATCCACCCAGAGAGAATCCGATACCTGCCCAGAAGAGCGCACGTTGTGTCAGGGGATGCGGCGTCAGAGGCTGCCGCCAGATACCGGCAATTCCGGCCACCATAATCATGGCCATACCCAGTAATCCCACTCCCATGAGGACAGCCCCGGGATGCCGCATCCATCCCGTTGCCAGAAGGAAACCCCGGCAGAACCATCCGTCACTTGTCCCGGGAGGAGCATCGGGTTCCCACCGCTCCACCACCCGGTTTTCGGGATGAGGGATCTCTGATTTCCGACGGCCACTCAGGTGTTCCAGCAGCCAGGGGAACCATGCCGAGATCGCCAGAACAACAGCAGCGCCAACCAGCCAGAAGATCAGTTCCATCTGATGGTTTAGTTGGGTGAGCGCTTGAGACGATAGATTCACAGATCCACTTCCTGCCGGTTTGAGTAAAAAAACAGTGTAAATCCTGGCTCTCCACCTGTCAAACACCCGGAAGAAAAGCATGGAATATTGGAATAGTAGTTCATGGACCCGGTTTTCCATTTCCAAATTAATTATTGGAACCTTTTCTGTGCACCGGGTGTTCTTCAATAGGACGCGGTTAACCCCCTTTAAGCCGCAATCCTCAACCTCCTTTTCCCTTCAGGTTTAAACGCCCTCCCGGCCCCCTCCGGGAGGGCGTTGCTTTTTGGGGTGGTCCCGGTTCAGAGGTCAGAGTTCCCGGTTCAGAGTTCAGAGTTCTCAGTTTAGAGTTCCCGGTTCAGAAGTTCAGATGTCGTCACCCTGAGTCCGTACCCTCGTTGTGTGACATTTAAATTCTATCACCCCAAAACGGTCACCCTGAGCGGAGTCGAAGGGCTCTGTACTGATAGTTTAAATCGGTGCCTGTGCATACTAAGACTCCGCTCAGTATAACAGGAACCAATAACTGGGAACCGGAAACCTTCACTCTTTCCTTGAAATTCAACACACAACCATGTACAAGGAACAAATGAAATCCGGCAGATAATCCCGATCATTCCGATCGGTTACAAAACACCGGAAACAATTAATTTCTCTTCATGAAACGGGAGGCAATAATGGATCTATTAAATCGTCTTAACGCGGATTTTGAGAAAATCGTAGCGGAGACAGAACCGGTTAAACAGCTTGAGTATCTTCAGAACAAGATGGGTGATAAAGGGATGGTGATGGAAATTGACGGCGTAGTCAAACCGTTTCCCACGTTCCTGAAACCGTATTTTGTGGATATGAAACATCGGTCTCTCATCGCCCGTCACACCCGGAATATCATCAGCGGCGTGGAAAAAGTGGGCAAACTTTTTATGGAGGGATTTGATTTCGGACAGTTGGTTCATCAGGAAGGCATCATCGCGGATCTTTCCAAGGTGGATCCCATTTATCCTAATTATCAGGTGATGGTCCGGTTGGACTGTTTTTATCACCCGGAAACCGCGGAAATGAAATTTCTTGAGTTCAACTGCGGCGATCCCAGCGGAATGGGATGGCACGACGCCATGCTGGATATTTTCCTCACACTGCCGGCCATCAAAAAACTGGGTGAAAAATACGATCTTCACACCGATCATCTTCTGGAAACACATCTTAACGCCATGCTTCAGAAATACAATCAGTTCTGTGCCGCCAAAGGCATGAAAGCCAAAGAAACACCGACTTTCGCCATCGTCGCGTGGGACAAATCCACCATTTTGAACGATGTGCTTGAGATCGTTGAAACATACAAACGCCGGGGATATCCCGCTGTGTTCGCTGATCCGTCTGATTTCAAATATGACGGCAAGAACGTCTATGTCGGCGACACGCTTATCGATGCTGTTTATCGTGACGCCATCGATGATTTTATCAAACCCGAATTCTGGCCCAACTGCCAGGATATCATCAAAGCCTACCGGGACGGGAACATCTGTTTCGTCAATCCCGCAAGAGCCGCCACAGGGGATTTCAAGACCCTGCCGGCCATTATGAGTGAAAAGAAATTCCAGCACCTGTTCACGGAAGACGAATGGGATACCATGGAACAGACCGTGCCCTGGACCCGTCTTGTGGAAGCCAACCGGAACACCGTTTTCCATGGGGAAACCGCGGACATGGTAGCGCTTCTGAAAGGCAACAAAGATTCTTTTGTGCTGAAACCAAACGAAGGATACGGCGGATTCGGTATTTATATCGGCCTGGATTGCTCCCAGAATGATTGGGATACGGCTGTTGATAAATGCGCAGCCCCCGGCGCCGATTACGCCGTGCAGGAATTCGTCCGGATTCCCATCGAAAAATTCCCGGTTGTGGAAGACGGTAAATTCCTCGGGTTCGTTCCCAAAAACGTCAATATCAATTACTGGTCCCACGCCGGTGAATTCGCCGGTGCGTTCAACCGGGCTGCTGATGGTAAACTGGTCAATGTGCACCAGGGCGGCGGATTGGTTCCCGTATTCTTCATCAGCGACAAGTGATGTGATGTTAACCATCAAGTTTCGTATTGTGCGATCTGTCATCCCGGACTCGATCCGGGATCCAGACCACTATATATTTGATGGTATTCTGGATTCCGGCCTCCGCCGGAATGACACCGGCAACGACATTACAGGTTTAACTTGGCAATAGTTTGATTCAGGCACTTCTTCGGGAACGTGCCAACATATTGTGATTGATGGCGGGAGTTAAAACTTAACTCCCGCCTTTTCGTTCGGGGAGGATGAAAGAGGACGTGAAGGGGTTTTTCCACAGGGTTTTATTCAAGGCCGTTGATTACCTTCGGCTTCACCAGAATACCTATATCATCATGATTGCCATTGTCATCGGCATTCTTGGCGGTATCGGCGCCATCGGTTTCCGGATACTCATTGATTTCATCCAGGGATTGACCGTGGGACAGGGTGAGGTAATTATCGATTCTCTCAAACAGATGCCCTGGTTTTACAAACTCTTTTTGCCGTCATTGGGCGGGCTCATCGTTGGCCCTCTGATATATTTCTTTGCCCGGGAAGCCAAAGGACACGGTGTTCCCGAAGTCATGGAAGCCATCGCACTCAGGGGAGGCCGCATCCGACCCCGTGTTGTAGCCGTGAAAGCGCTGGCATCGGCCATCACACTGGGCACAGGAGGATCCGTGGGACGGGAAGGTCCCATCGTTCAAATCGGATCCGCCATGGGTTCCTCCATCGGACAGATCCTCCACCTCTCCCAGGAACGCGTAAAAATCCTGGTGGCATGCGGCGCTGCTGCCGGAATCGCCGCAACATTTAACGCACCCATTACCGGCGTTCTTTTTGCCGTGGAAATCATCCTGGGGAATTTCGCCATTCATACCTTCAGTCCCCTGGTGGTCTCATCGGTCCTGGCAACGGTAATCTCCCGGGCGTATTATAATGATATTCCAACGTTTACCGTTCCCACCTATTCCCTGATCAATCCGGCTGTGGAACTTCCGCTCTACCTTATCCTGGGATTCGTTATCGCCGGTATCGGGCTGGTCTTTATGAACAGCATTCACTTCATGGAAGATTTTTTCAGAACAAAAGTGAAGCTGCCGGAATATCTGCAACCCGCTGTGGGTCTTCTGGGTATCGGAATCATTATCTGTTTTGTCCCGCATATTTTCGGAAACGGGTATGAGACGATCACCCTGAGTATGTCGGACAAGATCGGATTGGGATTACTTGCGGCACTGATTCCTATTAAAATACTGGCGACTTCCCTGACTCTGGGCGCCGGTGGGTCCGGGGGGATTCTGGCACCGTCTCTTTTTCTGGGAGCCGTCACCGGCGGCACATTCGGCACCATCTGTCATTTTTTCCTGCCGGATGCCACCGCCTCCAGCGGTGCGTATGCCATGGTGGGAATGGGCGCCATGGTCGGCGCTGTCACACACGCACCGGTTACCGCCATTATCACACTATTTGAATTGACCGGGGATTATAAAATCATACTTCCCCTGATGTTTTCCTGTATCTTCGCCACCTTGATTGCTTCAAGCCTTAAAAAAGATTCCATTTATACCGGAAAACTCAGCCAGCGGGGGGTCAAACTCAATGTGGGTCTGGAATCCGCCATTATGACCCGGAACATTGTTGGTGAAATCATGCACGTCGACGTCAAGACCATTGATCCGGAGATGTCTTTTGAGAAACTTTTCAATCATATTCTCAATGGGAAAGACGATGCGTATTACGTCGTGGGTCTGGACGGCATGTATATGGGGGAAATTTGCGTTCACGATCTTTCGAAAACCCTCAATGTGGATGGTATTCACTCAAAACGGACTGCCATTGATATCATGAATCCGTCCTACCCCAAAGTCGGACCCGATGAAACACTCATGCAGTGCATCCGTATGTTCGGTATCTACGGGGTCCAGGAACTGCCGGTTATTGACACCCATACCAACCAGTTCATCGGCGTCATCAATCACCGGGACATTTTTGTTTTGTATAACCGGGAAGTTTTACGGGAAGGCACTCTGGGGCTGAAGTTTGTGACCAAAGGTCAGGACACCGACCGGAGTGATTACGTGAATATTCCGGAAGATTACAGCGTGGAACTGCTGCCGGTCACCGGAAATCTCGTGGGAAGATCCATCCGGGACCTGGATCTCAGAGGCCGGTTCGGGATTACCATCGTGGCGATAAAATCCCAGGATGACCGGGACCGGAAAAGTGAGATGCCGGTGCCGGAACGCATCCTGACCCGGCAGGACGGCCTGGTGGTGGTGGGTAAAAAAGAGGATATTCAACGGGTACGGCGACTGGTGTGATATCCGCCCGGTTCATGCGCATTACTGCCATGAACCCATGAGGATTCGTGGACAAGTTGCCAGCCCTGTCATAGATCAGTAACCTCTTTCCGTCCAATGACAATTTGAGAACTTTCCCTGCCGCCGACTTGATTGCGGGGTGAATAAAACCCGGATCATCGGTCTGTACCTTTTTCTCCCTCTTCCGGTCCCCGACCAGGAAAGTCCATCATCCGGACAACCGCAGACTTCCCCTCCTTGTTCCAAATATAATTTCCTTTATTTTTCATAAGTTACAGAACACCTATTTTGGCAGAAATGTTGCTCCTAATTAGGAAAGTCACTTAACCTGGCAGGAATATTATGTCAGCCAAAATTCAAACATGTACGGTGTCTTCTGTGGATACCCAGTTGGCCTCTGTAAATAATTTCCTGGACAATTATATCCAATTGGATATATACTAGATTATGAAGCTGGAGTTTTACGTTTCTCAAAGTGGAAAAGTCCCGGTAAAAAATTATATCGGTGCGATCAAAAACAAGATTGAACGAGCAAAGTTGTTGGAAGCACTGGCTTCAATTGAAGATTACGGTTTTGAAACACCCAGGGTGAAATTCCGTCAAATGAAAGGCAAACTTTGGGAAATAAAAGCAAGTACTGGCGGTAAACATCATCGTATTTTCTATGTGATGATATTAGAGGGTAACATGATCCTGCTTCATGCTTATCTTAAGAAAACACCAAAAGCTCCTGCACGGGAAATCGTTGTAGCAGCCACCAGGATGAATGAGGTGCTTGAGTCATGAGAAAAACCAACACATCAGGTGGCGCATTTCGAAAATTTCTCAACAATCAGTTGAAAGATGAGGAAATCCGGATTGTATATGAAGAGGGAAAAGCGCGAACCCGGTTAGCGTGCGAAATGGCAAAAATGCGAAAACTGCGTGGGATGACCCAGACGGAACTTGCTGAGAAGGCCGGCACCACACAGACGGTGATCAGCCGTATGGAGAGCGGCAACGATACTAGAATGCCATCTTTATCCCTGCTGTCCAAACTCGCTGCCGCCATGGACCTTGAAATGATTCTCTGTTTTGAACGGAGAGATAAAGATTCTTCCGGAAATTTTTTTCAAAAGCAATAGTGAAGGATTGCATTTCCGTTGGTTCTGGGGAAGAAAATAACCGTGTCAGGGTGACCTTTTTGGCGTGAACGGTTTATCACGTGGAATCCGGCTTAAATCCCCCGTTCCGCTTGTAATGGATCGCCTGTCTCTCTGCCGATCCCAGTTGAGATACAGATCTGAATTTCCAACAGTATTCCGGGCAACGGTTGTTTTACCGACTTGGCTTGGCCCGGACACAAATGCCATCTGCCGGTTGTTTTCAAAATGATCATCAAGGATTTTACAATTCTATCAAGGCTTAAGCACTTTTGAGCGTATTCCAGGTTTCTTAGTTTGGTTGGGTGGAAAATTCGTAAGATTTGCAGACAAATCGCTCGTCGGCACTCCAAATTCAACAAGCAGAGAAATCGTGTCTTGGGGTGACCTTCCCCAGCCAATATCGGGGGTATACACAACAAAATCAAAATGGTGGTCATCCTTGATGGGCGATTTCAGGTGCAGTGTCATACGTCCACCAGGTGTTGGACTATTGATATTAATATTCATCACCTGCTTGTCAGCGCCGGGATTGACCTGGCCGTGAAAATGCAAGTACTTGTATTTCTTTAGCCATCCCCCTTCCAGAGAACAGCGATACTCTACGGCATCCGGGGGAAGCAATTCTATACTTCGCGGATTGTCCTCATCATATGTTGATCTGTCCATGTATGATTCCAGCGAGCCATCAGCATTTACCAGCTCTTCGATAGCGCCATTCTTGAGAGAAAATACAAATAAAGGACAATCTTTCGAATAGTTATGCAAACTACTGATCCAGTTTACATCTTCCTGTTTTGTATAGTACTTTAGTGCATCTGGATTGCGCCTTAACATCGTCTGCTTGCCGTTTAGCATAACCGTAGTCCCTGAACATAATTCGTAGACTTGACTCCTTTTCGGCCACTGATCTCTGGCAGCGGAAATCCATTTCGCAAGGATGCTATACTCCCACCTGATATCCGCTTTTTTGCAAGATGTTTGATACGTTTGGCTGCACAAATGCAGACCAATCAAGCCGAACAATAGCCATGCGATGGATTTGATGGATTTATTTTGCCTTTTTTTGAGCCAATCATTGACAGGGATTACACATAGAATAATAGCGCCGGCCAAAGGCATGTAATAATACCTTATATTGAGGTCAGCCAGAATTGCAGGGGTTAGGAACATAATGTAAAAAAGAGCGGGAACTCTCATGCGCTTAATCATCAATGCGGAGGGAAATAATATTGCCGGAATTAGCCCCAACCAATAGGTTTCCGAATTGAGATAACTTGCAGGGCTGACCAAATTCAGATCCCAGACAAAAAAGTGGTAATTGTAAAACAAAAGATGCTTGAAGTATTTGAACAAATCTACGCTTGCTGCCGAATCAAGAGTCGCTTTGAAGATTAGTTCAGGTCCAAGTATGAGCCATCTGATCGCCAAGGTTCCGAGGATAGCGAGGGAATAAGAAAAAAGAAGCACCGCATATTTCTTGGGGGGGGGGGGGGGATAAACCTGAGAAGAAGATATCCAATCATGATGATGCCAAAAAAAGATGTTTCCTTGCTTAATGTTGCGAGCATGAAAAGAATCGGCGTAATGAACGCATATGTAACAGCTTTCTTGGACTGAGTTGAAACAAAAGCCATTAACAAAAAACACAAGGCAATGAGATCGCTGCTTCCTGCAATCCATACAACAGATGGACAAGCAGCAGGGTGCATGAAAAATAATGAGGAGCAAAGCATCGAAAATTCCTGAGATAAACCGCAAGCTGAATGGACAAATCGACGCAATAACACTGCATTCAAGGAATGAATAAAAATACTCATCAGGCTGAATGCCACAATCTGGTCACAAATCAATCTCGTAAGAATTACTGAAAGATTAACTATCGGACGGTAATAGTGTCCAGCGAAAAAGGGCTCGAATAAACTGCTGAAGTCGGAATCAAGCAAGAGATAGCTATCTGTATATGGCGGCGCACGCAGAATCGAATGGAACAACAAGAACCCAACAAAAAAATAGATTGTCAGCAAAACCAGGTCTAGTCGCCATTTAATAGTAATCTTGTACAATTCCCTCTCCTTGCGATGAAAATATTCCAGAAAAGCCAAAGATTGCAAGATTTGTCCGAGCCGGGAAGGTCAGGCTTTCAAAAAAACATACCTGTTTTTTGCTGCTATGTCTTCTTCTTGAAGTCCTTTTGAAGTCTCCGTTAGAATTAGGCGGCTGGAAATAAAATCTTCTGACGATAAAACGCGTCTTACCAATACTCGCAAATAATATTCAGATAAAACGATGATAAGTCGCGAAATCTTATGAAAGAAGTTGATGCCAAGAGGTGCGAATGTTTCAGCATTCTTGCCAATTACAAGCCTTTACAGTCCCTGAAAGAAAGCTGGAAGAAATAAAACAAAATGCTCGGATTAGCG
>SWBX01001682.1_pt1 | contig 23698 bp, 15 predicted proteins | sample 4693051 | NCBI WGS metagenome assembly SWBX01 (sample SAMN10267272, study PRJNA491770) | bioreactor metagenome | isolation source: DHS bioreactor inoculated with marine | place: Japan: Omine Ridge, Nankai Trough | reverse complement strand
CCATTCATCCCATACTTTTCCCATGAACCTCTGCTTCAGTCCGGAAAACCGGTGTTTGTATATCCTGGTTCCGGATCACATTATCCCGGCATGGGCCTGAATCTCTCAGCACCGTTTCGGGATGTGTTAAAACAGCAGGAAAACCGGACGAAATTTCTACGTGATCAACTAAACCCCTGGTTATCCTGGGATTGTCCCGACAGGGAGACCATGGCCATTCATCCCATGGAGTTGATTATAAGTCAGGTGGCTTACGGATCTTTTCTCACTGAGATTCTTGAACTGTTCAAAGTGCGACCGGCAGGCGCAATGGGTTACAGTCTCGGGGAATCTACAGCACTGATTTCATTGGGGTTCTGGCCGGAGCGGGATAAGATAATGAACCGGGTGAGAACATCACCGTTGTTTACGGAGCAACTGGCGGGTGATTTCAGTGCAGTCCGAAAAACATGGGGAATATCACCGAAAAAATCAGTTGATTGGATTATTTCTGTTGTAAAGGGAAGTGAGTCGGAGGTTCAGGGGCGGATAAAAGGGGAAGACCGGGTGTATTTACTCATTGTGAACACCCCGGATGAATGTGTGATCGGTGGATCTGAAGCGCGGATTCGGGCAATATTTCCTGAGATGCATCAGATAACCGGTGTCACAGCAGCACATTGTGCGGTAATTAAGCCGGTGGCTGAGGCTTACAGAAAGCTGCATGTGGTCAATACCCTGCAACGGGATGATGTGGTGATGTACAGTGCTGCCTGGGGGGAACCCTATGATGTGACCCGGACATCGGCGGCGCTTTCCATCACGGAACATGCCCTGAACGGATTTGATTTTATCCAACTCGTTGAAAATGCATACGAAGATGGGTTCAGGCTCTTTATTGAACCGGGTCCCGGCCATTCATGCACGCGGATGATTAAACGGATCCTTAAAGACCGGCCTCACCGGGCGGTAGCATTCAGTCATGATGGCGGGGAATCCCCTGAGTCGTTGATACGGCTGCTGGCCAGTGTTCGGGCGGAAGGGTTGCCTGTAAGTCTGGATCCTCTGTACTGTCAGGGTGAGGAAGTTCTTTCATCCGATCCTTCATCACCGGAATTTCTGAAAATTCACTGGCCGGCTTTCCGGATAAAAATACCGGAAATACCGGAAGTGTTGGAAGTGCAGGAAACGATACCTCCAAAACAGGTGGAACAACCCGTAGTGGCTGTCCCTGAAACACAATCTTCATCCCGCGCCGGACCCGGTGAATCGGATCCCATGGCTTTAAGTCACCATATCTTTGACGTTATGACTGCTTCAGAACAGGTTCGGATGGATGCCCATAATGCGTTTCTCCGGTTCAGCAGGGAGATAAACGCCACAATGACTCAGGCAGTGAATCTGCAGATGACGGTACTCTCTGAAGCTGCCCGGCATCCCGGTTCTCTGGATGGGATAGAGATTCAACAGGAGAGTCGGACGGATTCCGGCCCGGCCCGGCTCTTCATGGACCGGGACCAGTGCATGGAGTTTGCCGTGGGGTCGGTGGGTGCGGTGATGGGGTCGCGGTTTGCCGCCGCTGATGGACATTCCACACGTGTGCGACTTCCGGATGAACCGCTTATGCTGGTGGATCGGATAATTTCGGTCCATGGCGAGGCTCTGTCCATGACCAGCGGGAATGTAATTACTGAGCATGATGTTCTGGCGGGTGACTGGTATCTGGAAAACGGGCGGACGCCAACGTTTATATCCGTGGAAAGCGGCCAGGCGGATCTGTTTTTATCCGGTTATCTCGGCATCGATTTTGTGACAAAAGGCCGGGCGGTTTACAGGCTTTTGGATGCGGTGGTCACTTTTCACCGGGGATTGCCCCGGGAAGGGGAAGTCATCCGGTATAATATCGATATTGATGAATTTTTCCATCAGGGCGATACCGTGCTTTTCCGGTTCCGGTTTGACGGGACCATAAATGGTGAGAAAGTCCTGACGATGCGGGATGGATGTGCGGGATTTTTCACCGATGAAGAGCTTCGGTTGGGTAAAGGGTTGGTACAGACCAGGCTTGACAGGCAGAAACAACCCGGTATCCGGCCTTCTGACTGGACAGATCCGGTTCCAATGTTGGAAGAATCCTATGGTGACAGCCAGGTGAAAGCCTTGCGGGAGGGTCGACCGGCAGACTGTTTTGGATCGTTATTCTCCGGGCTTCCCCTTAAAAACCCCGCACGATTACCCGGAGGCAGGATGAAGTTGATTGACCGGGTGTTGAAACTGGAACCCGAAGGCGGGAAATACGGTCTGGGTATGATTCAGGGAGAAGCGGACAATACGCCGGATGCATGGTATCTCACGTGCCATTTCGTGGATGATATGGTGATGCCCGGTACACTGATGTATGAGTGCTGTCTGCATACTCTTAGAATTTATCTGATGCGTATGGGATGGATTGCTGAGCAGGACGAAACCAACTGGGAACCTATTCCGGGGATTCAGGGCAAACTGAAATGCCGGGGTCAGGTCATTGCGTCCACGAAAAAAGCGTTATACGAGGTGATCATCCGGGAGATCGGGTATGATCCCGCGCCGTTTGTTATAGCCGATGCCATTATGTATGCCGATGGCCGTCCCGTGGTGGAAATGACCAATATGTCTTTGCAGATGACAGGGATGACCCGGGAACGGATTGATCAGATCTGGGGGGGAGACCGGGTGCAGACATCGAAGAAGCCGTTATATGGTCCGGACAGGATTCTGGCTTTTGCCGTGGGGAAACCGTCTGATGCTTTCGGGAACCGTTACGGGGTATTTGACAGTGAGCGGATCATTGCCCGGCTGCCGGGACCACCATACCAGTTTTTGGACCGGATCATGGATATTCAGAATGCGGAACCATGGCAAATGGTTCCACGTGGAACAATTCTGGCTGAATATGATGTGCCTCCGGAAGAATGGTATTTTAGCGCCAACAACCGGTCAGGGATGCCATTTGCCGTGCTCCTGGAAATCGCTCTTCAACCATGCGGATGGTTTGCCGCATATATGGGTTCAGCCCTGACCAGCAAAACAGATCTCTCGTTCCGGAATCTTGGCGGAAAAGCCACCCAGCATAAAACCATTGAACCGGATGCCGGAACACTGCACACCCGCATCACATGCACAGATGTATCCTCGTCAGGTGGTATGATCATTCAGCATTACACCCTGGATGTTGAAGACGATGCCGGTAAAGTCTATACCGGAACCACGTATTTTGGATTTTTTACGAAAGCGGCACTTGCGGATCAAGTTGGAATTCGAGAGGCAGAATTGATTGATCCCGGTCCTTCACTGAAATCTCCCATTATTTATCCCCGGGGCGGCAACCTGCCCGATGATCCCATGGTGATGATGGATGAAGTCACTCACTATGATCCCACCGGCGGTCCTCACGGGAAAGGTGTTGTGCAGGGCCGGAAAACTATTGATCCCGATGAATGGTTTTTTAAGGCCCATTTTTATCAGGATCCGGTCTGGCCCGGCTCCCTGGGCCTGGAAGCCCTGGTTCAACTCATGGAATTTGATGCCCATAAACGATGGGGAAAATCCGGTAAACTCCGGTTCGTCATCAACCAGGAGCAACCCCATGAATGGGTGTACCGGGGCCAGGTCATTCCCGTGGATGATACCGTCACCGTACAATGTGCCATTACGCATTGTGACGACAATACAAAGACTCTCCATGCAGACGGATTTCTGATTGTGGATGGTCGGGTCATTTATCAGATGACCGGATTCAGTCTTAAATCCATAATTGATTAACCCCCCCGAACTCAACAGGAAATCAATCTGAAACCAACCCATGCGGGTATCCTTCGGAGAATCATTTTTGTTATTGGTACATCGGTCTGATATAATCATCAGACCTGAATGAAGGGATCATAGAAAGTAATGTATAAGGAGGTAATTATGAAAAACACTATTGGTTGCTTGATGGTATTAATTTGTATTATGGGTGTTTCCGGTGTGAACGCAGGTCCTGGCTATGTGGATTCCGTGAGTCCGGATTCCAATTCCATCAATGTACCTGTGGATACGAATATCTCCCTGGTTTGTACCTGGGAGTTGAATCAGAGCACCGTCAACCTGGATACATTCAAGGTATTCAGAGAATTCAAAGCACCTGTTACGGGTGATTTTTCTTTTGGTGTTTATGATTTCACTTTTGATCCGGCCGACGATTTTTTCCCGGGTGAAATCATTTCCTGTTCAGCCACTACCGGAATTGAATCGCAGGTTGGTCCTTTGTTTAGTCCATATGTCTGGCAGTTCCGGACAGTGGTGGGTGAGGGCACAGGAATTCTGGCGGATTCCGGACAGAACATTGGCGGGTATTTACGAAGCACGGAAGTGGCTCTGGGCGATCTCGACAATGACGGTGATCTCGATGCCTTTGTCACCAATTATGATGCCGGCCCGGACAAAGTGTTTCTGAATAATGGTCTTGGTGTATTTACATTTAGCCAGAATGTGGGAACCATTGACAGGAACCATGCCGTGGCACTGGGTGATCTTGACGGCGATGGTGATCTCGATGCCTACTTGATCAACGGATTTTATTCTTCTCAGGACCGGATTTTTTTCAATAATGGATCCGGCGTATTTACGGATTCCGGTCAGACCCTGGCCACGGGATTCAATCGGGATGTGGATCTGGGAGATCTCGACGGCGATGGTGATCTTGATGCCTTCATCGTGGCATATCCCAATACAGCACCCTTTACATATGTCAATGACGGCGCCGGTAATTTTACTCCGGGATGGACAGGACCGGCCATTGTGGAATGCTCCGCTGTGGCTCTGGGTGATCTGGACAATGACGGTGATCTCGATGCATTTCTTGCCAACCTGATTTTCAGCGGGACAGATAAGGTGGACCGGGTTTTTTGGAACAATGGATTCGGCGTGTTTACGGATTCCGGACAGACCCTGGGAACCATTAACAGCGAAGATGTTGCCCTGGCGGATATCGACAATGATGGTGATCTGGATGCGGTAACAGTCTCCAGTGAATCAGCCTGGGTCAGTTGGGTGAACAGCGGAACCGGTTATTTTACTGAGCGGCAAAACGTATGGAACTGGACAAGTGCCGGAGTTGCTTTTGGTGATTTTGATGCTGATAATGATCTCGATTTCTATACGGTCTCAACCTACGGTCATCCGGATAAAATGTGGTTGAACGACGGTCTGGGAACGTTTGCAGACAGTGGCCAGGAGTTTTCCAACTCCGGTGGTCTTCATGCGGCTCTGGGCGATCTCGATGGCAGCGGATCTCTGGATGTGTATGTTGCCATCGAATATGATGACGATCATGTCTGGTTTAACGGTCTCCCACCCACAGCCACTCCAATACCCACGGACACACCCACACCCGTCCCCACGGATACTCCCACACCCATGCCTACGGATACTCCCACATTAACACCCACGGTGACACCGACACCTACACCCATATGTGAATATCATGGCGATGTGAATTTGAACGGTGCACATACCGCGGAAGATGCGCAATTGGCGTTCTTCATTGTCATGGGTACGTTTTCTCCCACTCCGGAAGAATATTGCGCAGCGGACTGTAATGGGAGTGGCGAGGTTACCGCTGCTGATGCACAGGCGATTTTCGGTGTCGTTCTTGGAATAGGAAGCTGCGTGGATCCCATTATCTGACCGGAATAAAGGCATTTTGCATGGAGTGAGAATATGCCATACTCGATAAGATATGAAAACGCCATTGATTGTATCTTCGTTTTGGTGGAGGGTGAACTGAACCTCTCTTTATTCAAGAACATGGCGGCGGAAGCAGCGCAATTTATCGAAAAGCATGGTTGCAGACGGATCCTGAGTGATCTGACTCATGCAACGATGCCGAAAACCATTGTTGATGTTTACAACATGCCCAGGCGTGCCATTAATACAGGCGTTTCCCGCAGTATCAGGCGGGCGCTTGTGGTTGGCGGTAACCGGGAGGAGTTCCAGTTTCTTGAGACTGTATTTTTGAATCAGGGAAATGTGGTAAAACTCTTCAGTGACAATGACAAAGCCAGACGATGGCTTCTTGATGATGCGTAAGGGGGAAGAATTTTCCACGAAATACACGAAATACACGAAATACACGAAATACACGAAACAGTGTGGTGGCTGGGTTTATTTTGATGTTGGTCCTTTGGGTTGGGAATGGGGCAAGATTTTACCACGAAATACACGAAATACACGAAAAGAAGGTGGGGTGGCTGGGTTTATTTTGATGTTGGGCCTTTGGGTTTGGGAATGGGGAAAATGTTCCCGGTATCAGTTGGCGGGCTGGGCTGGAGGTCCCGGTAATTGGATTCCGGCACTGACTACGGACATGGCGATAGCCACAATGACACAAAAAAGGAAGACCACCTGGTATCCGAACATGAACCAGGCGTATCCCGCCAGGATGGAGATTGACATGGACAGGACATGATCCACTGATACAGACACTGACATGGCGCCGGTGACATCTTCCGGGGATTCTGCAATTTTCGTCAGCCAGGTTGTCCGGGCGGTACGCAGGGTGAACATGAGTTCATCCAGGATGTAGCAGGCGGAACATAGAACAACCAGAACAGTTCCTTTGAACACCATGGGAAAAACAACATAGCCCAGACAGAAAAAAGTAATGATAATGCCGTCGATAATCAGCACAGTCCGCTCGCCCCAGTGATCGATGAGACGGCCCAGAGCCGGTTTGATGAACATCCCCAGTGTCGCGGAAATCAGGAGAATATTGGCGATATGCGACGGTTTAAAATCAAGAATTTTAACCAGGAACCATGGCGCAAACGTGATGAAAATCTGTTTCCGAATTCCGAATAGCGCCGCCAGAACATAATATCGGGAATACCGTTTCTTAAAGACGAAAGCGTTCCGTTTTGGTGTGGTTCGAACGTTCCGACGGCTCAAGCCCAGGTAAATCAGAGCACCGAAGGTCATGGCGATGGCGCCGCAGAGAAACATCCGGTCATATGCCATATTCATTCGTGTGGCGATGAGTGTGACAAACAGGGCACCCAGAATCACTCCCAGGGATCGGAGTCCGTTCATCCGGCCCAATCGGTGCCCCATCCCTTTCGCCAGACCGATCTCCAGGGAAACCCGCTCAATGAGCACCATCTGCACATGAACACCCATGGACCAGACAAAGACCCAGATGATCAATGTTGAATACGTGGGACTCAGGTTTCCGATCCCAAAAATCCCGATGGCTGCACCCAGACAGGCCATCCCCAACAACCGGATTTCCGATATGAAAAAGAGCATACCGATAGTTATGGTGACCAGGAGACCGGGAAGTTCCCGGGGAATCTCCAATTCCCCCCGCTGTTCTGCCGTGTAGTTAAATATGTCCACCAGGTAGTTATTGAAAATAGAGTTATTAATGGCGGATCCGAAAGCGAAGAGGATCATTGCGGAGATAAACAGTATGATCACACGTTTATCGTTCATTTCACCGGTTCTATTTCTTTTTCGGGGGCAGGTCAAGAAATGTTGAGTGAGATCAATAAGAACTTGCAACAGGAATAAACCGGTATGACGGGCTTTCGTCCCCGCCGGCATCATGGTAATATTCCGGTTCCATCCGGAAGCATGTGACCGGTGGTGATTATTAGCTGATCCGTGTCACAGAGTTTCCGGGAGTCCGGGATCATGGAGATGCCAATGAAATTTTCCAACGTTTATATATCTGCCATCGGGTATGAACTGCCGCCGGTTGTGGTGACTTCCGGGGATATCGAAACCCGGCTGAAACCGATGTACGATAAACTCCATATATCGCAGGGGCAACTCAAAGCTCTTACCGGAATTGAGGAGCGGCGGTGGTGGCCTGAAAATTACTCCGTATCCGAAGGGGCTTACCATGCTGCTGTGAAAGCGTTGAAAAAAGCATCTTTTGATCCCGGTGACCTGGATATGTTGCTTTATACCGGTGTCTGTCGGGAGCATTACGAACCGGCTACGGCGTGTCATGTGGCAGGCCGGATCGGTGGATTTAAACGGAATGCCTGGATCTATGATATTTCCAATGCCTGCCTGGGGGTTCTGAACGGCATTGTTGAGATTGCCAACCGGATTGAGTTGGGTCAGATTCGTGCCGGCATGGTGATTTCATGCGAAACCGCTCGTGAAATCACCGATGTGGTGATCCGGAACATCCTGGAAAAAGGCACCATGGACTATTTCCGGTATTCTCTGGCCACACTCACCGGCGGATCCGGAGCGATCGCTGTGCTGGTCACCGATAAAGGGTATTCTGAAAATGGCCGTCGACGGGTGCTGGGTGGCGCTGCCGGGTCGGCTCCGGAACATCACTGGCTCTGTCGCTGGGGTACGGAAAAAATTCAGGAACCCGATGTTTTCCGGCCGTTCATGACGACGGATTCAGTGGAAGTATTCAAAAACGGTGTGGCTCTCGGCAAGGAAACGTGGGACTCTTTTATCACCTCCCTGGATTGGACTCCTGATATGATTGACCGGGTTATCTGCCACCAGGTGGGTTCCGGTCATCGGGACATGATCCTGAAACTCATTGGAATCGATCCCGAAAAAGATTTCTCCACATTCCCCTTTCTCGGCAATATAGGCACGGTGTCACTGCCCATCACAGCTGCTCTGGCGGAAGAACGGGATTTTCTTGAGTCCGGTCACCGGGTAGCCATGCTGGGAATAGGCAGCGGCCTGAACTGCATGATGCTGGGTGTGGAATGGTAAAGCTCAGGGATCACTACCCTTTCCAGGGAAAAACCCTGAATATCCGGGGCATGAATCTCCATTATCTGGATGAGGGTCAGGGAGCACCGGTTCTCATGGTTCACGGCAATCCCACATGGTCTTTTTACTACCGGAACCTGGTAACTGCTCTGCGGGATCATTATCGGGTGATTGTGCCGGATCATATGGGATGCGGACTCTCGGATAAACCCCCGGAATCTCAATATGATTATACCCTTGAAAACCGCATTGCGGACCTTACGAGCCTGGTGGAATCACTTGATCTTACGGACAAAATCACCCTGGTGGTTCACGATTGGGGCGGGATGATCGGTACGGCTTTTGCCACACGCTATCCGGATAAAATTGAAAAAATGGTGATTTTTAATACAGCAGGGTTTCATCTGCCGGAGAATAAACGGTTTCCGTGGATTCTCGGTCTGGTACGCACACCGCTGGGTTCACTGCTGGTCCGGGGTTTCAATGGGTTTTGTGTGGGCTCAGCCTGGACCTCATGTACCCGGAATCGACTTTCCCGGGATCTGCGAAAATTGTATTGTCTGCCATACGATTCATGGAAAAATCGACTGGCTGTTCTCCGGTTCGTCCAGGATATTCCCCTGAAACCCGGGGATCCCGGCTATGATATAGTTTCCGAAACTCAGGATAATCTGGATAAATTGAAAGACGTGCCCAAAATTATATTCTGGGGTGGCAGGGATTTTATTTTCGATAACGCTTTTCTGGCGGAATGGAAACGGCGGTGCCCTGAAGCTGTTGTTCATGAGTTTTCCGATGCCGGCCATTATGTTCTGGAAGATGCGTTTGAGGATATTCTGCCGCCTTTGAAAAATTTTCTGGATCCGGATGGTGAATCACCATGAGAAGGTTGTTTCGAGACTGTATACCCGATAACGGTAAATGTCATCCCGGACGTGATCCGGGATCCATAAAATCACTGTACCGTATCTACGCTACATTCGCATCTCATGCCTGCATGGATTCCGGCCTTCGCCGGAATGACATATCCCGCATCAGAAGCAGAGATTTGAGGTAGCATCTGATGATTTCTCCTACACCGGTCTTCACCAATGTTTCAGCGTATTTGAGCTGGATGGCTTTGAAAAATCCGGACCGACCGGCGGTCTACTATCCCGGTGGCCGGGAAAAAACCGGCCGGATTCTGTACAGGTGCTGTACTTTCGGGGAGTTGGATTCCGAAAGTAACCGGCTGGCAGATGGACTTCTCAATTATGGATTGGCGCCGGGGATGCGGACCGTGCTTATGGTGACGCCGGGTCGGGAATTTTTTGCGTTGACATTTGCGCTGTTAAAAGCCGGGATTGTCCCGGTTCTGGTGGATCCCGGTATGGGTGTGAAAAATCTAAAGACGTGCCTGGCCGAGGCGGAACCCGGTGCGTTTATCGGGATCACTAAAGCCCATATTGCACGAGTGATTCTGGGGTGGGGAAAGAAAAGTATTGAAAAACTTGTGACCGTAGGTCCCCGGCTGGGCTGGTCCGGCGCAACTTTCGATCAGATCAGCTCATTGGGAACGGATCGTCAATTTTTTTCAGCGGAGTGTCTGGCCGGAGACATGGAAGATATCGATCCCGAGACGATTGCGTCCATCAATTTCACCAGTGGCTCAACGGGTGTACCCAAAGGTGCGGTTTACACCCATGGTGTCTTTGCCGCACAGGTCGCTCTGATCCGGAATACCTACGGAATTACATCCGGGGAAACAGATCTGTGCACGTTTCCGCTGTTTGCACTCTTCGCACCGGCACTGGGTATGACGTCGGTGGTCCCTGATATGGATGCCTCCCGACCAGCGGATGTCAATCCCCTTCATATCATTCAGGCCATGGAAGATTACCAGCCCACCAATATGTTCGGTTCACCGGCACTCCTCACCACGGTGGGGAGATATTGCGAAAGCCGGGGTGTAACGTTTCCGTCTCTGAAACGGGTGATTTCCGCCGGCGCTCCAATCCGACCGGAAATTCTCAAAAAATTCACCACGGTTCTCAATCCCGATAAGCAAATTTTTTCCGGGTACGGCGCCACGGAAGCCATGCCTCTTGCCAGTATCGGCAGCCATGAAATTCTGAGTGAAACCGCGGCAGGAACGGATAACGGAGATGGTGTCTGCGTGGGAATATCCCCTCGGGAGATTGATCTGAGCATAATGAAGATCATTGATGATCCTGTGCCCGTATGGGATCCGGCGATGACGGTGCCGCAAGGTGAAATCGGGGAGATTGTCGCACAGGGACCGGTGGTGACCCGGGAATACTTTCACCGGCCCGAATCCACGGCACTGGCGAAAATGAAGGATTCCGATACCGGGGAAATCCGCCATCGCATGGGTGATCTGGGATATTTCGATGAAAAGGGCCGGTTATGGTTCTGCGGCAGGAAAGCTCACCGGGTTGAAACTCCGGATAAAATCTATTTCTCTGTGTGCTGCGAAGGCGTTTTCAATACCCATCCGGCGGTTTTCAGGTCCGCACTGGTGGGGATTCTAAAAAAAGGAAAAATCGTGCCCGTGCTCTGTGTGGAACGGGAAAAATCCGGTGGAAATATCGATGATACCGAACTGATACGGGTATTGAAAAAATTGGCTGTCGGCAATGATGTGACCCGGGGAATCGAATATTTCCTGATTCATAGACAGTTTCCGGTGGATATCCGGCATAACTCAAAGATTTTCAGGGAAAAACTGGCGGTCTGGGCGGAGAAGCGGCTCCGGTGAAATACCTGGTAACCGGCGGAGGCGGCTTTCTGGGCGGAGCCGTAGTGAAAGTTCTTCAGACCCGGGGGGATGACGTGGTGAGTTTTTCACGGAATCAGTATCCCGAACTGGAAAAATCAGGTGTTTGCCATATATCAGGTGATCTTAATGATGGCATCGCGCTGAAAAATGCGGCATCAGGATGTGACGGCATCTTTCATGTGGCCGCAAAAGCCGGTGTTTGGGGACCCTGGAACGCGTTTTACTCCGCTAATGTGACGGGGACGGAACGGGTGATTGAGGTCTGCCGGACATTGGGTATCTCCCGTCTGGTATACACCAGTTCACCCAGCGTGGTATTTCATGGCGGGGATATGGAGGGTGTGGACGAAGGTATCGGGTACCCGGACCATTATGAGACCCATTATCCTGCCACAAAAGCGATGGCGGAACAGTCTGTGATCTCAGCCAACGATGATGAACTGGCAACAGTGACATTACGGCCGCATCTGATTTGGGGTCCCGGAGATCCCCATCTCGTGGCTCGTATCGTGGCACGGGGAAAAGCGGGAAAACTCCGGAAAATCGGTGCGGAACCAAAACTCATCGATTCCGTCTATGTGGATAATGCGGCACAGGCTCACGTGAACGCCATGGACAGACTGACACCGGGTTCAAAAATAAGTGGTAAGACTTATTTTATCACCAATGGGGAACCGATGCCGGTCTGGGAACTGGTGAATGGGATCCTGGCGGCAGCCGGAGTGCAGCCGGTTGTCAAAACCATCTCACCGAAATTGGCCTATGCCGCCGGCGCCGTTCTGGAAACGATCTACAAACTGTTTCGGATCAAAAATGAACCCATGATGACCCGGTTTGTGGCCCGGGAGCTTTCCACGGCCCACTGGTTCAACATTGATGCTGCCCGGCGGGACCTGGATTATGATCCGGAAGTTTCCATTGATGAGGGGTTGGAGCGGTTGCAGAAGTGGTTTGAGGCAACAGGCATCGCAGAATAAAAAAATTCAGGGTTTTCTCGGAGGGACCGAAGTTTTCGTATTCGGAAACTTATTGCAGAGCCCTTCGTGAACAAAACTTTCCCCGCTGCCGCAATAATGTTGTTGCCGCGAAGCGCTGCCTCTCCCTCAGGAGAAGTTCCTGAATGGGTAGAAACCATATTGTTGTAGGGGTTGGGTCGCATCAGGAGACCAGGCGGGATTCGACATCGCAGAATTGACCAACTCAGGATTTTCTCAGAGGGAGAAACGGGTTTGTTGCGTTTGGAAGCCGGCAGATAAACGTAATGAAATACTGTTGCACGGTTCGGCTATCCAAATGCTTACAAACCCGGAAGTGGGAGGGAGCGGATAAAGTAAACGCCGCTGACATATAACCCCTAACCCTTTTCAAGGGGGTTGGTTATACTGCTGACGGCCCTCACACCGAAGTTTTCTGTATTCGGGAAACTTATTGCACAAGAGCTTCTCAGGGTCGCTTCACCCATTCGATTTCACTTTTTTCCCCGCGGTTGTTGTAAACGGCAATTCCGAGATGAGTGATCCAGCTTATGAGATCCTGATCAGTGTGAGGACTACTCAGATCAATATATTCCGGTGTTCCATAAATTGTCGGCGGCTGTCCTTTTATGAACACATGTCCATAATAATAAATATTCCCTTGTGCATCGTCAAAGATGGAACTGTCACTGTAATGTGTGGGAATTGTCCAGGAAATCGTATAATAATCCGTTCCTCCGATATTGACAACATCTACATCCAGATCGATCACTTCAGGCACATCCGGCTTGATATGCCTGCCCATACCCACCCGATATTGTTGTTCATGATCACCGGAATATTGGAAATATCCCGGGCAGCGCTGTTTTCTGACACGATGCAGACCTGGTACCCGTTATTCCCGAAAATGGTGTTGGAATAGATCTTGGGGGACTGAATATCCACTTCATCACCTGTACCGGTGGTCAGTTCATCGGATGTGAACAGGCTGAGCAACCCGCCGTCACCGTATTGGCCGTCAAGTTCAAGATCCCGACCCGTGCCGTTCCAGACAATGAGGTTGTTGGTGACAACCGCCTGGGAACCGTTCCGTACCACCACCCCGTAGAACCGGTTGCCCTGGATGGTACAGTTGACTATTTTGTCGGGTCTGTATGTATAAGGTGTCGGTGTGGTATCGGCAGCCTCCCGGTCAGGGGCCATGTGAACAATACCGAAAAAATTACCGGGATGAGCACCAAGGGGAAATGGCACATGCCAGTAAGGATCCGATCCATCATCAATCCCGCCGATCCGGCAGTTCTCGACAATATTCCAGTCGGTGCCGTCAGGGTTAAGATAAATCCCCACCCGGCACCTCGTCACATCGCAGTTATACACCTTGCATCCGTCCGCTGTGATCCGGATCCCCACTTCAGAGTCCATATCCGTCTCATCGGCCGGCGTAAAAGTCGGGTTGACCACATCATAATACAGATCACTGTTCCGGATTTTCAGATTGGAAATCTCAACACCATCAGCTGTCACATCAATGATCTCGTCCGCACCCCCGTTGACATCAGCTTGGATCACAGGCAAATTGTCACCGGTCCCGTCGGATGTCAGGGTGATTGCGGCGATACTGATATCCAAGTATTCAGTGTATACCGAGTCATACGGATCTTCCCATTCAACTAAAATTGTATCACCGGCGGAAGCATATGCAAGGGCGGACGTGATATTGTTGAAGTCCTGGTTCTGACATTCCTTGCAGACTATAATTGTTTCCGGCGTAGGGGTCGGTGTTGGTGTATTCTGTGCGGTGCAGACAACAGTAAAAGCTATAAACAAACTTATGATTATAAAGTGTTTCATCATCATATCTCCTTACTGTTCGATGAAAGCGGATTCGCCGTATTCACCGTTTTCGTCGAATGCACAGATCCCGAACCAGTATCCCAGATTCACATATTCCTCGATGTCATCGCTGGTTGTGCCCGATACCCACTGCAGACCCATGAGAATACCGTCAACGTCTTCCCAGTATACCACACCGTCGGCCAGAAACTTGCAGTTTCCACCCTGGGCGGAGCGGTGGCGACCATTTCTGCATCCAGCATCTGTATGTTGACGAACGTGTTTGTTAACTGTCCGAGACAATTGTGATAATTTATGATCCAGAGAGACATCATTGGCGATCAATTCGATTAAAAGGGTATGATTATTCACAAAATGGCGTTTATTTCGTGACGATCTGCACCCGGGACCACAAAAATCTTTTGGCAAAAATCGATAACAATGGAGGGGTAGGGCTTGCCTCTACCCTCAATGATGCGGCAAAACCCATCTTAACCCGGATTGGTGAAATCATAGACCGAAATTGGCACGGAATACCCACCCATTTCCCGAACATCAATCTTGATGAGTACATCATCATGCCGAACCATTTTCATGGGATCTTGATAATCAAATCCGCAAACAAAGATGAAACCGCATGCGGGAGGGCGCCGGCAAGCAACGCCCCTCCATTGTCATTGGGTTCCATCATTGGTTCGTTTAAATCGAGATGTGTTGTTGAAAATCTTAGATTTATCGAGGAATATGGTTTGGAAGAAATTGGAAAAATCTGGCAAAGAAATTATCATGACCAGATTATTCGGAACGAGGATGATTTGAGCCGAATCAGAAAATACATCATCGAAAACCCGATAAACTGGATAAATGATGAAAATAATCCGGAGAATATAGGGAACGATCATGAAATGGACAGTTAACAAATCGCTGGAATTGACGCCGACAGAATCTATGGTGCTGCGCGGAAATACTATAGGTTGGCGCAATTCAGCTTCACCGTTGTATTCGACACAGATTCATAATGGGCCGGCAATGTGCTGTCCAGATCGTCGTCCGGTGAACTGCCTGCCGGGAAAATGTGAGAAAAACATTTGATTCGATACGCGTAAGTAATTGTAAAAAATAAAAAAAATCGAAACGTGAAGAACTTTTTCGTCCTGGCCGCGACTGGTTTTTTTCACCCGTCACTGGTATCATCTGAAGCATGAGATGTCGCATTCAAATCAGCTTCCTGATTCCCGTTATCATCCTCCTGGCTGTGGTGATTTCCATTCCCGGTTCTGTCCGGAGTGACGATTTTTATGTGGACGCAATCAGAGGCAACGATGAAACCGGTGACGGGTCACAGTCTTCTCCCTGGCGGAAACTGCAGTTTGCCATCGATACCATCGAAGGTACTTTGGAAAATCCACATACCATTCATCTTGCACCCGGGTTTTATGGTCCAAAAGGGAGTGGGGATGAAAAATATATGTATGCTGATAGTTATGAGAGCATTCATGGTGCTTCGCCACACACAACACTCATTAATATTCTTCAGGCAAAAGATCTTTCTGATATCGTAATTTCACACATCCAGGGTCTGATTGCAGTGAAAAGATCCTCAAATGTTGTAACAGAATTTTGTATTATTATTAACAGTACATCAGGCGGTTTCAGTTCTGATTCAGACACGCTTTTATTAAATTCGATCGTTTATAATTCAAGATATTCCATATACTCTTATGGTGGATTGACTCAGGCCATAAACTGCATTTTTTTTAACAATGTTGAGGGTGTGCGCATTTTTGGAGAGTATGCTCAGGTGGAAATCACCTATTCGATTCTTGAAGAAGATTACCCCGGTGAAGGCAATATTGTAGCAGACCCGTTATTTTCCGACCCCGAGAACGGTGATTTCAGGATCGGGTATGGATCACCGTGTATCGACGCCGGGGATCCGGATTCACCGGTACCACCCGGGGGCGGGGACCGGATCGATATGGGTTGCCGGGAGTATCTGGTTGAACCACAGTTGCTGCCTGTGGCAATGGAAACGACGGAGATCACCGGTGATGGTGACGGGATCCCGGAGTATGGTGAGATTCTGGAGAGCCGGATGGAAATCATGAACACCGGGGAACCGGCCCTGTCCGTAACAGCCGTGCTCGCCTGCAGCCATCCCGACGTCACCCTGCTTACCGGCGGTATTAGCTATCCGGACATGGCCCCCTGGGAGACCGCGAATCCTTCCGGGGACGGGTTCCGGTGGCAGGTCACCGGGGAATCGGGAGGGTGTTGTTCCGCGGATTTCACCGTGACCTGGATAGCCTCCGGTGCAACCGGAACCATTCCTGTGGTGATCAACCTGCACAGCGACGGCCCGCACGTAGACCCGGTCTCCGGCAGTGATCTGACAGGTTCCGGCACCCCGGAAATGCCTTACAAAACAATTACCCATGCCTTGAACTCCGCCCGGGGCAGCAGGTGGTCGCCACTGACGGTATATGCCCATGCCGGAACCTATTCACCATCAACCAATGGTGAAAACTACCCGATATGGTTCGGGGATTGGGAATCCCTGGAAGGAGATAACTGGAATGTGATTCTGGAATGTCATGATGACGAAATACAAGAATTGCTACTTCCCGGATTGGGTTCGGATATAATCAGTATTCATGCCCGGACGGAATCAACTGATATGTTGCTTTTAATTCGGTGTAATTTCACGAATTCAACCTTCGAAAATTGCTTTCTGGAACGGATGGATACAACTGTTCGGGATGGCGCACTCAATATAATGGGATCCGGATCTTACACAGTAAGTAACTGCCTTATTATCGGATCCAGCCTAAATGGTGATGCTTTCAGAAGCAATCATTTAATACAGAACAACATGATTTACGGCACCCAATATCTCAGCGTCGGTCAATTTATAAATAACTGGGTGAATGATCTTGATCAGGCTTACTACAGTGATTTGAACGATCCCATGCTGATATCCGGTAATGTGATTGAGTTGGGTCGTGCTCGTACGGAACCCGGGCGGTTTGAGTTCAGCGACAATATTGTTCTGCTGGGCAGCCGTGGTTTCGCCGGGGAACCCGGTAACAGGATTGTCCGTAATATCGCGCTGGACGGCAGTTTCGGTCTTCACGGTACAGGGGTCACCACGAGCCACAATATTACTTTGAGCACCCGGTATGCCGCCGGCGGCTATTCCGGTTCCGGCGTGTACATTGATAATTCCATCGCCGCATCATTGAAACCATCTCTCCAGCAATGGGCTTACTACATCACCCTTGGCGGTTCCTTTGCCCTGGACAACTGTATCGGTGCATTCGGTGTCACCGGGGTGTTCTGGGCCGGCACATCCTGGTCAAACCATGGCATTTACTACCATAATCTATACGGTGAGTATGAATGTCATGACGCCTGGTATAACGATGTGAGGGACTGTCCCGGTGAGACCAACATGGTACTGGACCCCGAATTCGTCGGTACAGGCATTATCACCGCCCTGGGACCGGGGTATCTGGAAGACAGTACCGCCGCCTGGGAACCGGACCGGTATGCCGGGTATTACGTCAATCCCGACGCCCCCAACCAGGACACCCAGTTCTATATCACCGGCAACGACGCCGATACCCTCTATGTCATGGGGAATCCCGGTGTGGCCGCATCCGTGGGGGACCGGTTCTTTTTCCCGGATTTCCATCTCCGCCGCATCGCTGATGGATATGCCTGGGACTCCCCACTCATCGATGCCGGGAATCCGGATCCCATGTACAACGATCCCGACGGCAGCCGGTGCGACCTGGGTCCGTACGGCGGTCCCCTGGCCACCACCCCCATGCCGGTAATCCCCACCTGGCCGCCCCCGGATACGCCGACGGTCACACCAACCCCTTCGCCTACGCCGACGGCAACACCGACAATGACTCCAACCGTAACGGCTACGGCGGAACCTACCGGCACACCGGTCTGCGATATCACCGGCGTCACCATCGAGATGCCCCTGGAAATGTACTATCCCGGTGACACCTGTTACGTCACCGTCACGGTATGCAACACCACGGGATCACCCCTGGTAGATTATCCCCTGTTCGTGATCCTGGATGTGTACGGCACCTTTTTCTTCGGTCCCGGGTTCACCGGTGAATTTGATTCCTACTTGAGGGATTACCCGGTCTTCCCCCGGGATGCCACGGTTGTGCCGGTTCTGGACCCGTTCACCTGGCCCGACACCGGCACTTCCGCTGCGGGTATCCTGTTCCACGCCGCCCTCACTGATCCGGATGTAGCCCTGATTTTCGGTGAAATGGATACGTTTGAGTTTGGATGGGCCCGTGGCGGCCAGTGAGCCAGTGATCTGTAGGGATGGGTCTTGTGCCCATCCTTCCGTGAAGCGCGGTTCAGCCTGGATTGGTGATCAGAAGCCAGTGATCTGTAGGGTTGTCTGCATCGCGTGGGCTGTCAGCCTCCGGTATTTGAGGAAAGCAACAAAACTCAAATTTTCTCAACCTCGACAGTATTATTATCCGGTTTCTTGTCCACCAGAAGATAGAACGGGTCGATACCGGCTTCCGCAGGCAGCGCATCCACCACCATGGTAAACGTCATCTCTTCACTGTCCACTTTGACCAGTTCACGGTAAAGCGGTGTTTCAGATTCATCCAGGACACCAATCTCAATCCAGTCGTTCAGGGGTTGATCCGTGAGTTCGCCCAGTTCACCGGATTCGTATTTCCGGGCTTTTACCGTCATGGTGACCTCAAATGTGCCATCATCCCGTTCCGTGTATTCGGCATCCACGGTTTCGTTGTCGTAGAGCACGATTTTTTCGAACATATCATCAATGAGATACTCGAGATGTTCCGGTGTGGCTGCTCGAAGATATTCGATAAACTCAATGGAGTTCGTATACGGACCCTCCTGGTACGCCACATCGTCAATGTATACTGCCAGCGCCTGATTGAGGGTCTCTTCCCCGATATAATGCTGCAGGGCGTTCATAACGATGGAGCCTTTGTTGTAGTGTAGATACCCCTGGTTTTCCACCAGTTTCAGAGGCAGTTCCTTCTTGGATTCGTTTGCCCGGCCCCTGAGATAACCGTCCAGTTCGTGTCTTAGATATTTCCGAATGATTTTATGATCGTATTCCCGGGCCAGAACCATGAACGATGAATATTGTGCCATGACTTCAGACATAAGAGTTGCACCCTGGACATTACCGCCGATGACCTGGTGCGCCCACCACTGGTGCGCCATTTCGTGGGCCGTGATCTGGTAGGGGTAGTCCACGCCATCCTCAGACAGTTTTGCCAGGAAACCGAGGGATTCCGAGTAGGGGATGGTATTGGGAAATGACTGAGCAAATGACGAGTACCGTGGAAACTCGATGATCCGTACCTGACTATGTTGATAAGGGCTGAAATTTGTCGAGTAATATTCCAGAGAGTCCTGAATGGATTTGACCATGAGATCCAGATTGTATTCGTGTCCTTTGTGGTAAAATATTTCGATGTTTACATCCTTCCATTTATCTCGTTTCACATGGTAGCGGCCCGAGTTGAACGCATAGAAGTGCAGTATGGGACGGTCCATTTTGTAGTGAAAATAGTTACGGCCGTTCTCCGTCCAGGATTTTTCAAGCGTCCCCGGAGCGATAGCCGTCTGGTCACCGGCGGTGCTCACCACCGTTTCAAAGTTGATCCAGTCGGAGTCATTAGAGATATAAGTATTCATCCGGGCATCCATATCATCCACGGCAGCCATCCGTTCCTTCGGTTCCAGATCGTGGCGTTTCCGAGTGACGTCCCGGCTGAGTTCCAGCATTTCCTGGTACCCGATATTAGGGAAATAGACGTTGCTGTGAATGAAACTGCCGTTGGCCACCACATCAGTATTGATATCGCTGTTGGGGAATCCTCGGGCCGTATATGAAAGCTCAAAATCCAGCCGCATCTCCTCACCGGGCGCCAATGGTTGTTCCAGAGTATAGATATAGAATCCGTGGTCGGGATCCGACATGGTGAGTGCATGAGGTCGATCCGGAACCATACTGTGAATGGTTACATCTTCATAAACCATGGTGATATACAGCTCCGGGATGGTTTTAGTCGTCTTGTTTTTCATCCGGTAATGCCCGGTGGACGTAAACGCCCGTTTGTACGGATACAGATCAAAATCCACTCTGACATCAGTGACACGTGGCTGGGCCGCGTTCTCATATTGCTTATACTGTTTCTCATACTCAACAGACAGCGCCTGTTCCTGGAATTTTGATCGGTACGTGTTCAGCACATTGGTGTTTGTGTAGATGTATGCACCGGTACCGGCAAAAATGACGGCGATAGCCAGAGCGGTAAGCTGGACCGGGACCGTGAATTTGGCTCGGGCTTTCCGGAGTCTGTCCCGGAAAGATACTTCGGTACCCCGCAGCCAGATCAGGTATGAGAACACTGCCAGAAGACAGGCAAAGAGGAACCAATACTGTTTGAACATGAAGTAAGCCTGGGGAAACGGGCCGTATCCGTTCATATCGGAGTAGCGGTGGCCGCTATCCTCACCGAACAGAAGCAGATTGTGGTGGATACCCAGCTCTTCCAGGAAAATATAACTGATATAGAACAGGACCATGAGGAAATGTCCCATATACTTTGAGTTGACAATGATATGGAACATCATACCGATAATGGCATAAAGGATATAGTTGACCAGCGTATATCCGAACAGTTCCGTAATATACAGACCGATCTCATAGTTGTAATATCCCTTGACGGTCTGAATGAGAATACCGCTGATCATGACGGTAATGAGCAGAACCCCCATGATTCCCGACAGAGCCAGAAGTTTCGAGAAATACATCATTCCGTCGGATACCGGAAGCACATGAAATAATTGGTCGGATTTTTTGTCCCGCTCCCGGAACACCATCTCCCCGGCAAAAAAGGTGATGATGATAAGGGCGAAGATAATGAACTGGCCTCCCACGGCATCCAGAACCTTGTATGTCACGGGATACCCGGCGGTGCCATAAAAGTATCCCACATACTTGGCATTGACCATGATGAACAGCATACCGGTGAATAAAATCACGATGAAATAGATATTCGTAACGATCCAGGAAAACTCGTTCCAGGTCATCCGGCAGAACGTTTTAAACCGGTTGAACAGCGTGAAATCCAGGTTCACTTCCGGGAGGGTTAATGGAACCGGCCGTGCGGATTTAATGTGCTGTAATCCCGGTGTTTCTGTTTCTTTTTCGGAGGGTTTGCGGGTGAGTTCCGGCAGAAATTGAGAGAACCGAAAGCGGTAGAATCCCAAGGCTAATATAAGAGCGCCCGCCGTGGTCCAGATGATTCTGTTCCAGAGAAATGCACCCTCAAAAGGGATCAGCAGCGTGTTTTTATCGGCGATGGTCCAGTATTCCATGGCTCCGAACGATGACGCCACCATTCCCAGTGGATCGATGAGACCGGCAATGAACCGGTTGTCCATCTCGGCCATGAGCCGCATTCCCAGCATATACCCGACAAACAACACCACGGCGGTGAGATAGACCGGCATCATCTTCCGGGTGAGAATGGTTACGGTGAAAAAAGCAGCGCCCATGAGAAAAACATTGGGAAGAACAGAGATAAGATAGGGCTGAAGAAACGCTGCCAGGGTGAACGGACCGATCTGCCCGGGATCATACACCGGAAGTATACAGGCCAGAAATGATCCGATTGCCGCGCCGGAGAAGATAAACATAAGCGTGACGAATCCGCCGAGAAACCGGCCGGAGAGGTAACTGAACCGTGAGATGGGTTTTGTAAAATAAAGGGGAAAAGAGTTGTTCCCGAAATCCCGGAACGCGGCATTACTCATGATGGCAGTGATAATGAGCATACCCAGGTAACTCCAGAACGAAATCAGATTAAATAGAATGAACGGGGCGTTGAGATAGACTTTCCCGCTGGAGTCGCCCATGGTGACATCGAATGTTTTTATGACACCGCTGGAGGCGAATATGGCGATGAATCCCAGGAGTAGAATCACCAGGAAATAGATCCGAGTGGACATTTTCTTGAACCGGTATTTCAATTCGAATAGAAAAATTTCTTTAAACATAACCGTCTACACGCTCACCGGTGCATTTTCCCGGGAATGGAGGGTCAGAAAATAAACATCTTCCAGGGAGGGTTCCACCGGTTCGAATTCCGTGTTTAAAGGCGTTTCACTGAAAACACGGACCCGGGTTCTGCCGGCGAACAGTTTCGTGGAGATGATCTGATACCGGTCACGAAACTCCGGCAGGGCGGTTTTTTCGATGGTTGCCCGCCAGATTTTCCCGTCAAGATTATCGATGGTCTGACGGGGTTCCGCTTCCAGAAGGACCTCCCCGTTGTGAATCACGGCCATGCGGCTGCAAAGATCACTCACGTCATCAACGATATGCGTGGAAAGAATCACCACGACATGTTCGCCGATCTCACTGAGAATATTGTGGAATCGAATCCGTTCTTCCGGATCCAGTCCTGCGGTGGGTTCATCAACAATGAGCAGTTTCGGGTTGGCCAGAAGCGCCTGTGCGATCCCGAATCGCTGTTTCATGCCTCCCGAAAACCCGCCCAATTTCTTTTTCCGGTGGTCCCCCAGGTTGGCCTGTTCCAGAAGCGATTTGACGGTGGATTTCCGTTCCCCCGCAGGAATCCCTTTCAAGGCGGCGAAATGAATGAGTAAATCCTCGGCGGAAACCTTGGGATCCAACCCGAACTCCTGGGGCAGATACCCCAGAATCTTCCGAATCTCATGCTTCTGCTTCAGTACGTCGATTCCGTTGAGGGTCACAGAGCCGCTCTGGGGATCCTGAAGCGTGGCGATGATCCGCATGAGTGTGGATTTGCCGGCGCCGTTGGGTCCCAGCAGTCCGAACATGCCGCTGGATACCGTGAGGTTGACGTTTTTTAATGCCCGGACTCCGTTGGGGTAGGTCTGGGACATATCTTTTATAATGAGTTCCATAGCAGGGATTCTCCCGATTGATCTGGTGAAACAAATAATAATCTCCTCGTTTACTATAACGAATAAAATCGGATAAGTGTTCACAAGAATCAAGATTTATTTATTTTCTGGTATCCTTCAGCAGATGTGTCATTGTTCGACAAACATGTCATCTTGATACGAAGTGAGAGATCCGGCCACTCACGGGTGTTCCCATCAAATAACGATGATCAGATCCAGTTATCAATTCTCCCTGGAGTTCATATTTACTCACAACTTTTCCCACGATAAAAAGCAGTATTTTACGTCGTCCAATCCCTGATGACCCGGCGGGGACGCCGGGTCTAGTGCGCCTGCGAGCGTACACGGTGAGAGAGGTGAAAGTCCTCTT
>SWBX01005711.1_pt1 | contig 24129 bp, 23 predicted proteins | sample 4693051 | NCBI WGS metagenome assembly SWBX01 (sample SAMN10267272, study PRJNA491770) | bioreactor metagenome | isolation source: DHS bioreactor inoculated with marine | place: Japan: Omine Ridge, Nankai Trough | reverse complement strand
CAAAATGCCCCAGAAATACCGCCGCTACAGTAGCCAGCACTTTGGTTTTCAGTCGCATATATTAAATCCAGACACGCAGGACCGATGAAAACAGAATCTTTCTTCATGCATATAGGTAATTATCGGCAACAAGTTGCTATTCTTTAACCACAGCAAGAATGTCAACTTACGGTAATCCCCCTTAATCATGCCGCTACTCAGATGCAATGGCATCAGGACGACCATAATGATCCAACTGTATACCAAGAAACTTATTCACATAACACGGCCAGAGATGTAATCCATGCATATCCTTTGCGGTGATATTGGTGGTACCAAGACCAGGCTGGCTATATTCTTTCTTGAATCCGGGGCAATTCATCCTGTCGTTGAAAAAACATACTCTAGCCCTGACTACAACTCACTAATCCAGATAGCGTCGGCATTTATCAGCAACCGGGACGAACCCATATCCCACGCAGTATTTGGTGTGGCCGGATCGGTATTGGGACGAAACTGTAATACCACAAATCTCCCCTGGAAGATCGATGCGCATCAGATGGAGCAGGATCTAGCAATCCCCTCGGTCCATTTGATCAATGACCTGGAGGCCACTGCCTGGGGCATTTCTACCCTTGCCGAGGATGATTTTTATACGCTACAACCGGGATCTTTGGATGCAATCGGCAACCGTGCGGTGATCGCGGCAGGTACCGGGCTGGGAGAGGCCGGTATGTTTTGGGATGGAGTGAGGCATTTACCATTCGCCAGCGAAGGCGGACATTGCAACTTTGCTCCAAGTAATGAGCTTGAGTGTGAGCTGCTCTCATATCTGCAACAGTGTGGCCATCCTCTCTGCTGGGAAGACATATTGTCTGGACCTGGATTGACCTCAATCTACAGGTTCCTGTTACACCGTCAGCAAGCATCTGAACCAGAATGGTTTAAGCAACAGCAGAAATCCGGTGATCCAGCGGAGGCCATATCCAATATGGCCAGGGATAACCAGGATGCTCTCTGCACTGAGGCAATGCAGATGTTTGCCCGTCTATATGGTACAGAGGCCGGAAACCTAGCTCTGAAATTGATGGCTACCGGCGGCGTTTACATCGGAGGTGGAATCGCGCCCAAGATACTGAAATGGCTGCAACAGCCTGCCTTCCTTGAGGCATTTTGCAACAAGGCTAAAATGCGCAGTCTGTTGGAATCAATGTCGGTGAAGGTGATCCTAAATGATCGGGCCGCACTTTACGGCCCGGCCATCTATCTCAGAGAAAAACAGGGCCTAGCGGTCAGGTCCAAGGGCCAAGGGGTGGAGAATTCAAGATAACTACCATTAGCTAGCCCTGCTCCCTCGGCCCTGATACCTTGGCCCTGCTCCTCAACCCTTGTACTTCTCATCCTCCATCTGCTGCTGGCGGGAAAGCTCAGCTTCACGACGTGCATCCCAAACATCTTGGCGCTGCTCCACTCGCTTATCCCAGGCATCCTTACTCTCCGGGATGGTGCGCTCAGCGAAAAATGCCTGCTTCATGAATTTCACACCAAACTGCATCAGCGGGATATCGTCTTTTTCCAGCGCTGCATACACTGTGTCTTCTAACTTATAGGTAGCGCGAAAGGCATCACTAAGCACGAAGCGGCGCAACCGATCCATATCGTAGGAGCACATAAAAAACATCTGCAAGGTGCTCTCTGGCAGAGCGCCCACCGTGGGTCCGGCGGAGCGCTTCTTCAGCATGATCTGCAACCACTCCTTGTTCATCTCGTCGTGGTAGGCAGTATCCTGCTCCTGCAGATACTCCTGGATGCTGAGTTCGCGCTCCTCTTCATGCCCCTTGCAGTGCTCTTCCTGAACCAGGAAATAGTGAGTCTCCTCATGAACCGCACCGCTTTTACGCATGGACATATGGCCAAGTGGGTAGTAGCGACAAGAGGTGGGGCGATCATTGTAGACACTGCATCCCTCTTCCGTCATGAACAGGCAGACCCCATCATCAGTGGTACGTAGTTTTACCCCGGGCAGGCCATCCTGTTCCATCTGAAACGGCACCGTGTGCTCCTTCAGGAAATCGGTGGAGCTCTTTCCCAGATTCTCTTTCAGGCGGATGATGTCATACGGAGTTAGGGTAATATCCGCCTGTTTGCAGCAGGCATTGAAGCAGGATATGCCCTGGTGACAACGGAACTTGAGCTTGGTACCCAGATCCAGCATTTCAGGCACCATTTCACTCTCAAAAGGGATATCATCAAATTTTTCGCTCATCGGTAATTGCCTATAGTTGCGTTTATTCGCGTAAAGTTGCTGACAGTTTAAAAAAGAAAAAGTCCGAGCGCCTTACGGCGCCCGGACTCCCCTTTAGATCCTAGGCTGTTAAAAACTTACTTGAACAGCTTGGTCTTATCAACCAGATCAACATGTGCACGCTTAAAGCACTTGAAGGTCTTGGCCTCATGATCGTAGATGGAGTTTACGAAGCACTTCCAGTTCTCCTCATCGACAAAGTTCTTGTCCATGCGGTAGTAGAAGCCAGGATAACGTGACTCCTCGCGGAACTGGATGTGTTTCATGTGGGCTTCGGCGGTGAAGATGCGATGGTAGTTCTCCCAGGCCCGCAGCAGTTCGTGCAGATCCTTGGCGCGCATCTTCAGGGCGTCTTCCTTAAGGGTGCTCAGCTTCTCTTCCGCCACCTCAAGCATGCTCGCGTTGGTGGTGTAGTAGGTAGCGATACCGGCCACATACTCATCCATCAATTTCTGCAGACGGAACTGCAGCATCTTGGGAGTAATGTAGTTCGGGTTTACGTCTATCGCGGTGCTGTAGTCTTTGTGCTCCAGGAAGTTGCGCACCGGACGGTAGATCTCAGCGATCAAATCCTCTACAGAGGTATCCAATTCTGGGGTGTGATCCTTGTTGTCCATGACAAACTTGACCATGGCCTTGGCGGCCAGACGACCCTCAGCATGGGAACCGGATGAGAACTTATGACCGGAGGCACCAACACCGTCAGCAGCTGTGAACAGACCCTTAACGGTTGTCATGGAACGATAGCCCCAGTTCCAGCCGGAAGGCAGGTGCTCAGGAACCTTATCGGCCTCAGCATGCTCCTCAGAAGTCGGCGCACCCACATCTTCTGGACCGGATACCCAGATGCCGCAGCAACCGGAGTGAGAACCCAGCAGGTATGGTTCGGTAGGCATCAGCTCGGAGTTCTTCTTCTCTGGCTCAATGTTCTCACCAGCCCAGATACCACACTGACCGATACACATATCCAGGAAGTCTTCCCAGGCCTCTGCTTCCAGATGCTTTACCTCACGTGGAGACAGGGTCTCACGCAGGTTAGCCAGAGCAGTCACAGTGTCCATCCAGATAGGACCACGACCTTCCTTCATCTCTTTCAGCATCAGGTGGTTACGCAGGCAGGAAGCAGGTACAGCAGCCTGACCATAAGGAGGATAGTCGTTCAACATCTCCTTGTTGCGAACCATGTAGACCTCGCCAAAGGCGTTGGTGGCCTGAGATTTGAACAGCAAGAACCAAGCGCCTACAGGACCGTAGCCATCCTTGAAACGGGCAGGTACGAAGCGGTTTTCCATCAGTGTCAGCTCGGCACCGGCCTGAGCGGCCATGGTGTAGGTGGAACCGGCATTCCAAACTGGATACCAGGCACGACCCTGACCCTCACCCACGGAGCGAGGACGGAAGATGTTCACGCAGCCACCGGCAACCAGCAGGCAGGCCTTGAACTTGTACACGAACAGCTTGTGATCACGTACAGAGAAACCAACGGCACCGGAAACACGGTTGCTGTCGTTCTTGTCGTTTACCAGCTTAACGATGAAGACACGCTCCTGGATGTTATCAGAACCCAAAGCCTTCTTGGCGGCCTCGGCGACAATCCACTTGTAGGACTCACCGTTGATCATGATCTGCCACTTACCGGAACGTACAGGCTTGCCGCCGTCCTTCAGTGGAGTCATGCCCTTGGAGCCGTCGAAACGCTCGCCGTTCTCGTCGAGCTTCCAGATTGGCAGGCCCCACTCTTCGAACAGGTGCACAGATTCGTCCACGTGGCGGCCCAGATCGTAGGTCAGATCGTCACGGGTAATACCCATCAGGTCGTTGGAGACCATGCGGGCATAATCCGCAGGATCCTGCTCTGGACCGATGTAGGTGTTAATCGCAGACAGGCCCTGTGCCACAGCACCAGAACGGTCCATGGCGGCCTTGTCGACCAACTTAACCTTGATGTCGCCACCAGAAGCCTTGATCCAAGGACCTAGCTCATAAGCAGCACCACAGGCGCCCATACCGCCGCCGATGAGGAGGATATCAACCTCTTCTTCGATGACCTCAGGATTTCCAAATTCTCCAGCCATTCTCAATCACCTCTATATAAATTTGTTAATTAGGGTTTCGGCTTGAAACCTGCTTATTTGCAGATCAGCTCACTGGCATCGCCTACGCGGTAACCATTCTGTTCGTTATGATTAAAGAAACCAGGCTCGTTGATCTTGGCGATATCAGCTTCAGGCTTGCCATCATAAGGGTTGATAGAACCTTCCGGGGTGGTACGGATAGGGAACTTGAAGCGCTTCATGGTGCCATTACGGAACTTAATGGTCCACATAATGGAATCGGTTCCACGCAAAGGCTGTACAGAGCCGCCCAGGGGTACGATATCAGCGTAAGGACGGGCCTCGATGGCCTGCTGTGGACAGATCTTAATGCAGGAGTAACACTCCCAACACTGCTCTGGTTCCTGGTTGAAGGCCTTCAGCTCATGGCCGGTCTCAGAACCGTCCATATCCAGCTTCATAAGATTATGCGGGCAGATGTACATACAAGCAGTCTTGTCCTGACCCTTGCAGCCATCACACTTATCGGTACGCACAAATGTTGGCATGGTGCTTTCTCCTAATCTCACTCAAATGTGATTTTTATAATCGCCATCAGCGATGACGAACTCTATTTTCAATATTAACCGGAATAGATCCGGTCTTATTCCTGATTCTGAATTTCTTCCTTGCCCACCATCCAATAACGAAGATTAGTGGTAAAAAATCTGTACTCTTGCTTTTTTACTTCATCCGGATTTAAACCGCGCGATCAGTAGAACGATTCTTCGATTTATCTACCCGGGCGGATAAACATAAAGAGTTGCAAGCAAAAGTGCCAAACAGTTCTTTGGAGGTCATCATAAAATAACTTTATGCTAATGTTCTTGACCCACTGATTGCGTACACTACCGCTATGATAATATAGCCACAGATGGGGATGTAATTGCGATATCATGCACATAAACAATCTGTTACATACAATAACTCTCAATAGTCAACCCTTAAACTATGGGAACGATTACATAGGAATTCGGTCAGTTAATAGGCAACTCTGGCAGCAGCCGATTCTGGGCTTAGTGCCTATTTTATCCATCTGCTGGAAAATCGAAGCCTGGATAAGGTTGTTGATACGATCCGGAAATACCCCGACAGCCTGGAAGATCTCATAAACCTGCTTAAGAGCCTTGATATACCAATGGCGGTGCGCATTGGGGTTGGTGCCGCCATAGAGGAACTGCAAGAACATCGGCTACTCAAACCAGCCATACCGAAGCTGGTTGAACTCACCATGTCTGATCAACCCCAGATCCGAGCCGATGCTTGCCACTATCTTGGGCTTACCGGGAATGGCGAGGCCCTACCTGCTGTGCAAAGCCTGCTCATGGACCAAGACCAAGAGGTCAGGGAGATAGCAGCCGAGACCTTCGCCCTACTGAACAACAATACCTAATGGTGGAGGCAATCAAAGGTCGGGGCTGTTTTGTTCTCACGTTGCGAACAAAACAGACCCGACCTCGACACAGCCCCACAGGTTCACTCACTCCCCATACTCAGAACCTTTGGCCGAATAAAAACCCGTATACGCCGTAGCCGCCATTATATCTTGGAGCGTATGGGCCATATCCATAGGCATAGCGTCTACGCTCATTGTGCTTAAAACGATAGATATGCCGACCCGCCTTTGCATAGCGCTTTCTAAGGGCGCGCCGCTCATGCCTGGAGATCCTTCCATCTCTCACAAAGTGTTGTTTTAGCCGCCGAATATTGCGCTGTTCCCGGCGCAGTATCCGCGCCTCTTTTCTGGTAAGTTCACCAGAATGGATGCCCTGCTGTATCCGCCGCATCTGGTTCCGCTCGCTATGATGCATAGAGGTCCTGGCGAAGGCAGGCATGGTAAGACCAAGGGCCAAGAGAAGTAACAGTGTTCCGGTTAGATATCTTTTCATGACGAATCCTCCTATCGTTTTTTAGATTCGTCTAAAGGATAGGGGAGGGAGCATGAACCAAGGCTGAACAATTATATTCAGCAGGGCTTATACAATATAACTCCTCAGATAAGGTCAGGAATTAATTGGATAACTACTTACGCCAATAGGCGCGGGAGAAAAGCACCAGCAAGGTAAAGATCTCTAGCCGCCCTAACAGCATAGCGAAACAGAGGATCCACTTAGCTGGAGCATTTAGTCCGGCATAATTGGAAGCAACGGAGGCGAGACCCGGGCCAAGATTGTTGATGGACGCCGCCACCGCTGAAAACGATGTCATAAGATCCAGCCCGGTAAGTGCCAGGGCCAGATACATCACCACAAAACAGGCGACGTAAAGGGCGAAGAACCCCCAAACCGCCTCTACCACCCGAGGCTCGATAATCTTCTCGCCGACCCGCACCGGGATTTCAGCATTTGGGTGAATCAGACGGACAATCTCACGCAGCCCTTGCTTGATCAAAAGCAGAAACCGGATCACCTTGATGCCGCCGCCAGTCGAGCCGGCACAGCCCCCGATGAAACTGGTGAATAGCAGCAATATGGCGACAAATCCCGGCCATACCGAGTAATCTGCGGTGGTAAAACCAGCCGTGGTTCCAATAGAGATGGCCTGAAACACCCCCTTGGATATGGCGCTATCCCAGTCAGAATATGTACCGGTTGTATAGAGCACCAAACTGGCCAGTACCGAGACACTGACCAATACACCGATGTAGAACTGAAACTCCGTATCCTGAATATATGTTCTTATATTTTTCTGTTTGACCGCCACAAAGTGAAGGGCAAAATTAGCGCCAGAGAGCAACATAAACACCACCGCGACCATCTCGATAAGGCCGCTGTCAAAGTACCCAATACTTGCGTCATGGGTAGAGAACCCACCAATCGCAACGGTGGAGAAGGCGTGTCCCAGGGCGTCAAACATGTTCATGCCGGCCACCCAGTAGGCCAGGGTGCACACCACAGTCAAACCCAGATATATAAACCACAGGGCCTTGGCTGTCTCGGTGACCCTGGGAGTCAGCTTGGAATTTCTCATGGGACCTGGCGTCTCCGCCCGATACAACTGCATACCACCAATGCCCAGCATAGGCAGAACGGCAACCGCCAGTACGATGATCCCCATACCTCCCAGCCACTGTAGCTGCTGGCGGTAAAACAGGATCGACTTTGGCAGGTTATCCAGCCCGATGATCACCGTCGATCCGGTAGTGGTTAGACCGGAAATAGATTCAAATACGGCATCCGTAATCGATAGTTGCGGATGCTCCGCCAACATGAAAGGGACCGCCCCCACAAGACCGAGAACCACCCAAAACATCACCACGACCATGAACCCGTCCCGCAGCCTGAGTTCACGTTTTTGCGCTCGCACTGGATACCAGCACATGGCCCCAATAACAAAAATACCACTGAAGCCAACAAAAAATGCCAGGGTGGCGCCATCTTGATATAACAACGAGACCAGCAGAGGCGGCAGCATAGTGAGGCTGAACACCAGCATAAGGATACCGAGAATGCGTTGTACCACGGCGAATTTCATAGGTTCTTAAGGAAGATCGACTGCATGAAATGCTCTACTGGGACAGGATAGAGTGCAAAATGAATTCATAAAAAAGTTACACCCACCTGGAACAACTTTTCCACATCGACAATACGGCGTTTATCCACCAGAAACAGGATCACATGATCCTCTGATTCAATCACCGTATCGTGATGGGCGATGAGAACCTCTTCACCGCGCAGGATCGCGCCAATGCTCGTTCCCTTTGGCAGCTTAATCTGATCAATCGCCTTACCCACGACCTTGGATGAGGCGGAATCACCATGGGCCACCGCCTGAATCGCCTCTGCTGCACCGCGACGCAGGGAGTGCACCACCTCCACATCTCCACGCCTGACGTGGGCCAATAGACTACCGATGGTGGCGTGTTGCGGGGAGATGGCAATATCAATCGGGCCACTTTGAACCAAGTCCACATAGGACGGCCGGTTTATCAGAGACATAACCTTGCGAGCACCCAGGCGTTTGGCCAGCATCGCCGACAGAATGTTTGCCTCATCGTCATTGGTTACAGCGCAGAAGACATCGGTATTTTCAATATTTTCCTCTATCAGCAGATCTTCGTCCGCCCCATCGCCATGTAGCACAATACATCTGTCCAGCTCTTCTGCCAGCTGTTTCGATTGCTGTTTCCCGCGGTCAATGACCTTGACCTGATAATCCTGTTGCAGCTCCAGCGCCAAACGCCTGCCGATATTCCCTCCGCCCGCAATAATCACACGCTTGAAGGGACGTTCCATTTTGCGCAGTTCGCTCATCACCGCGCGGATATTCTCTACCGCAGCGATGAAGAACACCTCGTCATCCACTTCAACCACTGTGTCGCCTTCGGGTTGGATCGCCTGCCCCTGGCGATAGATGGCAGCAACCCTGGCATCTACATTTGGCATATGGTCATACAGGGTCTTTAGTTTATGCCCCACCAGTGGGCCACCATGGTAGGCCCTAACCGCCACCAATCTTATCCTGCCCCCGGCAAAGTCCAATACCTGAAGAGCCCCGGGATATTCGATGAGACGACAGATATAATCTGTGACCAGTTGCTCGGGACTGATCAGAAGATCTACCGGTAGCACACCATTTCCAAACAGCTCTGGATAGGTGACAAAACCCTGGGATCTGACTCGTGCGATCTTGGTCGGAGTACGGAACAGGGTGTAGGCAACCAGACAGGCCACCATGTTGGTCTCATCGCTATTGGTGACCGCGAGGATCATGTCAGCGTCTTCCGCACCGGCCTGTTTCAACACATCCGGATGTGCCGCATGCCCCTGGATCGTACGCAGATCCAGGCGATCTTCCAAACCACGTAACAGTTCTTCATTTTGATCAACGATGGTGATGTCGTTGTCTTCCATGGCCAAACTTTCGGCCACGGAGGTGCCAACCTGTCCTGCACCAAGAATGAGTATTTTCATCTTTTCATGTACTAACTCTTAATTAAGATTCGTGTCCTGGCGATCCTGAGACAACCAGCCACCTTAGACCTGTGATATCCGCCACTACTTTTTATCCTTTATCTCTATCCCTAGTGCTTTTAGCTTACGATACAGGTGGGTTCTTTCCATCTCGGATTCAGCCGCAATCTTGCTCATATTCCCTCCATGCTTTTCCAGCTGGAACTCCAGGTACACCTTCTCGAACTGTTCTCGCGCCTGCCGCAGTGGCTGGTCAAACGAGAACATACTTCCCGTCTCAGCCATCCTGGATGCCTCCCTTCCGGTAACGGCCAGCTCAACCTCATCCTGGGTGATCTCATCCCCGGCACCAAGGATGAGCAGGCGCTGAACCATATTCTTCAGTTCCCTAACATTGCCCGGCCAGGTGTAGTTACGTAGGAAGTTCTGTGCGCCCACACTGAAACGTCTGTATTGAAGCTTTTCATGCGATACAAAATATTCAATGTAAAAATTTAGCAGATCAGATACATCTTCCTGATGTTCCCGTAATGGAGGAATATTCAGCGGCACCACATTCAGATGGTAGAACAGGTCCTCACGAAAACGTTTCTCTTGCACCTCATGCTCAAGATCACGCTGCGTAGCTGCGATGATACGTACATCAATTGCGACCGGTTCGGTCCCACCGACCCGTAGGAATGAACCGGTATCCAGGGCCCCCAGAAGTTGAGCCTGGGCCTCAAGATCCATGTCCGCCACCTCGTCCAGAAACAGGGTTCCACCCCGCGCCTGTTCCAGCGCACCATATTGAATACGCTCACCCGTCTCACTACCGAACAGTTCGCGTGCCGAGTTGCCCGGAGCTATAGCCGATACGCCCATATCTACAAACAGGCCATCACGGCGTGCACTCTGACTATGCAGATATCGCGCAAAGGTCTCTCTGCCTGTACCAGCCTCTCCGGTGATAAGAACCCAGGAGTCGTGCTGGGCGACCCGCTTCACCTGCTCGCGTAATCTCTGCACGCCCTGACTTTTACCGACAGGTTCCACCACGTGCTGAACATGACGGCGTAGTCCCAGGTTCTCCTGTTGCAGCTTGTCTACCTCTAAGGCCCGCTCCACTGTTAACAGCAGCTTGGCCAGGGACAGGGGCTTTTCCAGGAAATCGTAGGCGCCATAACGCGTGGCCTCTACTGCTGTCTCAACGGTTCCATGTCCCGACATCATGATCACCGGGCAGGGCAGACCATCTTCCTCAGCCCACTCCTTCAACAGGGTTATCCCATCCACATCCGGCATCCAGATATCAAGCAGAACCAAGTCCGGACGTCTATCGCGCAAAGCGCTGCGGGCAGTGGCTCCATCTTCAGCCGCCGTCACGGAGTAACCTTCATCCTCCAGGATCTCTTTTACCAGACTCCTGATATCAGGCTCATCGTCCACCACCAGTATGTGGGACTGGCTCATCTAATGCTCCTCAATGTCGTTGCCTCATGTTGCTGCTTGGTCTTTTTGTGTATTCACAGCAGAGCAGTTTGCCACTGTATCTTTATCTGAGCTCATCACCGGCAGACGAAATACCACCCGACCTCCGCCTTCACTGCGATTTTCTGCCCAGATCATACCCCCATGCTCCTCGATAATCTTTTTTACAATGGCCAGACCGAGACCTGTCCCCTTGGCCTTGGTTGTCACATAGGGTTCAAACAGGTTGGCCATGTTAGCAGCATTGAACCCTGGCCCGTTATCACACACCTCAAATTCTACAAACTGGCAGTCGGCTGCATGCGTCTGCCTGGTGCTGATCTCCACCTGCCCTCCGCCACTCTCCATTACTGCCTCCTGGGCGTTCTTGACCAGATTATGTACCACTTGGCGTATGCGTACCGGATCGGCCTCAATCAACATCTGCCCCGACACCAGATCTGAGCTCAACTCGATCTGTGAAACCGCATGGCGATAAAGCTCCAACACCTCAGACACGATCTCGTCCAATATCAGTGGCTGAGTATTCATCTTGGGGGGACGGGCATAGTCGGAGAAGGCATTCACCATCTCCTTCATCGCCTCTACCTGCTGCACAATGGTGTGGGTGGAACGATCAAGTACCGCAGCATCGTCCTTAGCCATACTACCCAGATATTTGTGCCGGAGCCGCTCGGCGGCCAGCTTGATGGGGGTAAGTGGATTTTTTATCTCGTGGGCCAGACGGCGCGCCACCTCACCCCAGGCCGAGTCTCTTTGTGCCTTGATCAAGGTGGTGATGTCATCAAACACCAGGACATGGCCGTTCTTATCTTCGTCCCCAAGCCCCATCAGCGGTGTGCTGTGGCAGTGCAGTACCTGCCGTCCCTCACTCCCGTAAAGAATTATCTCGCTGTGCCAGTCCTGCCCTTTTTTAGACAGTGGATGACGCAGCAGGTCGACAAACTGTTGCATCTTCTGGGAGTGTGCAGCCAATACGTGCAGCTGCTCCCCAAGCATGTCGTCCACATCTGCCTGCAAAATCACGTTAGCCGCCCGGTTAGCCGTTCTCAGATTACCGTCCGGATCAAAGGTCATAACCCCGGATGAAAGGTTTCCGAGCACCGTCTCCAGATAGGCGCGTTGGGACTCAACCTGCCGCTGGCTTCTCTCCGCGATATCGCGGGCCTGGGCAATCCGCATGGTCATGGTATTAAAGGAGGTTATAAGGGTGCTGATCTCATCTTTATGCTCAGGGACGGGCAGCTGGCCGCTATAATCTCCATCCGCCACCGCTTTGGTTCCTTCAGCAATATTTGCCACGGGCGCGACCAGACGCATGGCGGTAAAAAAAGCAGCCCATATGGCAGAGAATAGACTGAACAACAGAACCAGAGCCAGGGTTAGGGTGAAGGTGCTCTTGATACTCTCGCGCAGATAGGCCAACTTTTTGTAATCGTTATAGGCCTGCCGCACCTTTTCCGACAGTTCACTTATGGCATCCGAGGTAGGATATAGGGCCTGCAATATCATGGGGCGCGCCACATCGGATACCACCACCCGGATACGCAGCTCGGATAGATCTCCAATCGGGGCCAGGCCTATGTATCCGTTTCCATCACGTACCTGCTGCAGGATAGACATATCCGGAGTATCAGGAACCAGTACGGAGGGATCAGCACTACTACTGGTTATCACGACCCCGGACTTGTCCATCAGGGTCAGCTCTGAAGCACCGTAGCGGTCACGCATCTCTTCCAGACCGACGCTCAATCCGATTATTGATGCCTCATTCAGCTCAGTAAGTATCCTGTTAGTTATTCGCAACCGCTCCCTGCGATGCAGATCGAGTGAGGCCTTACTCAGGCTCAGAGCGTCCTCCATGGCCGCATCAATCTCCACATCAAACCAGTTTTCAATGCCGTGCATCAAAAACTGTTGTGAATAAAAATAGACCACGGTCGCTGGCACCAAAGAGAGCGCAACAAAGATAACCACCATGCGTAGAGTGAGGCGTGACCCGGAGTCTCGACGGCGATAGCGCTTCACCAGACGCACTACATTCACCGCCACCAGGATCACCAGCAACACCAACCCAACCAGAGTGAACAGTAGGAGCGGTATAAAAATACGATTGAGTTCTTCCGTATTCTGGACCGCCCCGCTCATCAAGTGCAGAGAGACCAGCAGCAGCACTAGAAGCGTAACTACCGGAAGCGCTCCGGCGGTAAAACGGCCTAACGACGAATTCGACATGAGCGCCACTCACTGGACAGGTTCCAGGATGGTGAGAGATAGGCCATAGGGCGCAACGGCAAGGGAAGGGCATCGATATCCAGCGTGGTGCGCAGCCCGACCCGATAGATCTTCCCCTTATCCATCTGGCTATGCATGATCACCGGCATCCCCTGGATATCTCCCAGGGCCGAGATCGCTACATCCCTGGTTACAAAGCTTTGCATGGAATTATTCTGCATATCAATCACCTGATATACCGAAGCCAGCGGATGAAAACGAATCTGATATCGCAAGCGGGAATCAGCCAGATCCCTCTCCCACACCCAGGCTCCATCACGCCTCACCTGAAGATGGATCTCCAAGGTAAGCGGGACACCATTCTGCAGTGCCTCAAGCGCCTTGTCTGAAAAACCGAAGTCAATGTTTGCATCCAGAACAAAGGCATCCGCTGTAGAGCGGCAGGTCTGGCTCCTGATCTCAAAGTCTGCCGCCTGAGAGAACCCGGGCAACACTACCATCAGCAGCAGCAACACCCTGAACCAGCGCGAAACACTGCAATTGTTTTGTGGGGAAAATGACAACCCTAACTCTTCCTTATGTTTATTTGCCCAGATCATACAACAAAAGTATGGGCATGACCGTATCGGACAGAGTTAACGTTTCTCAACACGCGCATAGAAAAAACCATCCATTGAGTCTTCTCCGGGAAGGGTCTGTCGCCCCACGCTGCGGGCATGTCCCCAAGTCGCATCGATAGGCAACTCCACCGCGTCCAGATTGCTAGACAGGAAAGCCTTAACCTGTTTCTCATTCTCTCGCGGCAGCAGCGAACAGGTCACATAGACCAGCACGCCTCCCGGCTTGAGCAGAGACCAGGCAGACCGGAGTATGCGCCCCTGCAATTCGGCCAGCACGGCTATATCCTCCGGCCGTCTAAGTAACTTGATGTCGGGGTGCCGCCGGATCACTCCGGTGGCAGAGCAGGGTACGTCCAGCAGGATGCGGTCATACTTGATCCCCGCCCATGCCCCGTCCGGGGCGGATGCATCCCCGCTATATAGGGTGGCGTTCAGACCCAGTCGTTCCAGATTTTCCCGTATCCGCTGCAATCTATCCGAATCTATATCCACCGCGGTCAAGCTGATATCTTCTGGGGCCGCCTCCAGGATATGACAGCTCTTACCTCCGGGCGCTGCACATAGATCAAGTACTGCTTGCCCCGGCTGCAGATCCAGTAGTTCGGCCGCTAGTTGCGCCCCACCATCCTGCACCGACACCAGCCCATCCTCGAACCCGGGCAGGGTAAATACGTCCTGCGGTTTATCCAGCACTACGCCCGAGGCAACCACCGGAATGGGGCTGGCTGCGATCGCCTGCGCCTGCAACTTTTCCAAATAACCATCTCTAGAACCGCACGTTAGATTTACTCGGAGACTCATGGGAGGACGCTGGTTTAATGCCTCCAGAATGGCACGCCACTGTTGCGGCCAGGCCTTACGGATCGAACCTAATAACCAATCAGGACAAGATAGATCCGCCGTTTCATCTTCACCAATACTCGCGAGCAGATCATCCTGATTGCGAATTAGATTGCGCAGAACTCCGTTAACCAGACCTGAGGCCCAGGGCTTGTTCAGGCCCCTGGTCGCTTCCACTGTTTCGGTTACTGCGGCATGAGGCGGAACTCGCATATACAACAACTGGTAGATACCAATCAGGATCAACGCCTCCAGGTCGCCATCACGGCTCTTTAACGGGCGCTCCAGCAGGTTGTTGGCGATCCAACGCAGGCGTAGCCACCAGCGCAACACGCCGTAACACAGCTCCTGCACCAGGGCCCGCTCCTTGGTCGGCACCTCTGCCAGCTTCAACGCAAGCGTATCAGAGAGCGAACTACCGCCCGCGACCTGGCAGATGATTCTGGCAGCCATCACCCTGGGGGCATTAGCCGCACCTTCGCTATTGACTACCGGCGATCTCTTTTTCTGTTGATAGTGTTGCCTAGCCAAGTATCACCCCGTTGAGTGTATGTGCGTTCAAAAAGTCAGCGGCATTCATCGCGCGCTTACCGGGCAACTGCAATATCTTTACTCGCAACAAACCATCTCCCGTGGCAACGTCTATACCATCATGACCACAGACCATGACCGTTCCTGGCACCGCGCCATCCCCACCCTGAAGGGGCTCGGCCTCCCAGATGCGCAACACCTTTTCGGAGAAGGTTGTCTGCGCCACAGGCCAAGGATTAAACGCCCTTACCTGCCGCCCCAGCTCTTGTGCGCTGCGCGTCCAGTCTATGGCCGCCTCTGACTTGGTCAGCTTGGCGGCGTATACCGCCTTGCTGTCATCCTGCGGCTCGGCCTTTAGGCTGTCGTCGGCAAGACCCGGCAGGGCATCCAGTACGGCCTCTGCACCAAGCGAGGATAGCCTGTCGTGCAAGATACCACCGGTGTCTTCCGGTTCAATCTGGCAGCTCCTCTTAAGCAGCATAGGTCCGGTATCCAGTCCCGCCTCCATCTCCATGATGGTGATCCCGGCCTCACTATCTCCAGCCAGAATGGAGCGCTGAATCGGGGCGGCCCCACGCCAGCGCGGCAGTAGTGAAGCGTGTATATTGATACAACCCAGGCGCGGCGCCTCCAGCACCCGTACCGGCAGCAGCAGGCCGTAGGCCACAACCACCATCAAGTCGGCTTCCAGCTCTTGCAACTGTTGCAGATCTGCCTCGTCCCGAAAGTTGCTTGGTTGAAATACCGGGACCGAGCGATCCAGAGCAAGCTGTTTCACCGGACTGGCGGTCAGCTTCCGCCCTCTTCCGGCAGGGCGATCTGGCTGGGTGTAGACGGCGATGACCTTGTGCTCTGATCCAAGCAGAGCGGTCAGGGGCGGCACGGAAAAATCTGGCGTGCCTGCAAATATAATATTCAGGGGTTTAGTCACTCTTATTCCTTTTGCCCGATACCCGCAACATCGTACCGGATGAAGGCGCTAGCTGGTTAACTATGTACGCAGAGGCTATGCCTCGGCCAGGCGCGCCTCTTTTTCCAGTTTTTTTCTGATGCGCTGTCGTTTCAGTCCGGAGAGATAATCAATGAACAGCTTCCCATCCAGATGATCTATTTCATGCTGGATGCATACCGCCAGTAGGCCATCTGCCTCCATCTCTATCTGCTCACCATTCTTATCCTGAGCCTTAATCCAGACACGTTCGGCCCGAGTTACCATCTCATATATCGAGGGAACCGAGAGACAACCCTCTTCAGATTCCTCCTCTCCCTCCCGCTCGATGATCTCAGGATTGACCAGACAGAGGGGCTGATCGCGCTCCTCTGACACATCTATAACCACCACCCTCCAGGCCACTCCAACCTGAATAGCAGCCAGCCCAACACCGGAACAGTGATACATGGTCTCCAACATACTGTCGACAAACTCTCTCAGCTTATGGTCAAATTCAGCAACTGGTTTGGCGCAATTTCTCAATCTTGGATCTGGAAAATGCAGAACTTCAAGTATGGACATCAGGTCTCCGTTATCTAAACTCTTATAGACATTATTTGAATAATTGGCGGTATTGTTCCGTAGCCCGAGAAAAAAATCACGTTAAAAACCGAACATTCCACGCTTAACTGGACACGTTAAACCCGGATAGAGTTCTCAAATTATGCTATTAAGGCATGAACAGTTGTCGAATATAGGTTATAGTATAGATTAGAAATATGCGCTAACATCCTGATGATACAGGATTCTAGATCCATATTCTGCCATGAATCATGATATTTTTGGAATCAAAACAAATTACTATTCACTGCAAAGGGATCACCATGCCAAAGTCTCTAAATAAGCTTGCCGGCTTTTTCCTGGGCCTGATCTTTTCCTGTTCCGTCTTTGCTGCGGGGCAAGTCACCCTAAATCCAAATCACCCAGATCGCTATGTCGTGGTCAAAGGCGATACCCTTTGGGATATCTCTGAAAGGTTCCTGAATGAGCCATGGCGCTGGCCCGATGTGTGGCAGGCCAATCCACAGGTCGCCAATCCTCACCTTATATATCCAGGCGACACCCTGACCCTAAGCTTCGTAGACGGCAAACCTCAGATTAGCGTCGCCAGCGACAGCTCACCAACGGGGGATCAAGCCTCACCAGCAGAGGATCCTGCCAAGGGCTCTACGGTAAAACTGACGCCCCAGGTTCGCGCCACGGCCATACCCAAGGCCATACCGTCCATACCTATAGATGCCATTCAGCAATTCCTGACCCGACCTTACGTGGTTGACAAACGCCAACTGGACCGTGCGCCCTATGTGGTGGATTTTGCCGATGAGCACATTGCCGGAAGCCCAGGTTTAAAGGCCTACGTACGCGCCATTCGTGGAGGAGAGAAAAACACAAAGTTCGATGTAGTTCGCCCCGGTAAGCCATATCGTGACGCACGTACCGGAGAGATTCTGGGATATGAGGCGTTGTTTATCGCCTCGTCAGAACTGCAACGTACCGGTGACCCCGCCACCGTCCTGCTAACCAGCTCTGAGTTAGAGGTACTAAAAGGGGATCGTTTGTTTAAGACGAAAGAGGATAAGCCTCTTGCCACATTCTTTCCCAGCCCCCCCAAAAAAGGGGTTAATGGCAGCATCATCGCCGTGTTGAACGGAGTAAATCAGATAGGGCAGTATAACGTTGTGGTGGTAGATCGCGGACAGAACGATGGCCTGGAAGACGGAAACGTCCTGGCCATTGATCAAAGAGGTGAAACAGTTCGCGACACAGTAACCGAAAACAGCCGCGACACGGTGAAGCTACCGAACGAGAGGGCGGGAACCCTGATGATCTTCCGCACCTTCCCCAGAGTCAGTTTTGGTCTGGTGATGCGTGCCACCAAGGCCTTGCATGTAAATGATGTAGTACGTAATCCCTAATCATTTCAACCAGCCTTGATCCAGCTAATGGATTAGCAACATTGAGGAGGATAGCGTTCTGCAACAGCTTCCGGCGGAACTTAAATATTGGCTGGCACTGCTCCACGCCCCAGGCATCGGCAGTGTCAGCTTCAATCAACTTCTCGAAACAATCGGAAACCCCAAACTTCTGTTTGAAGCCAAGGCCTCAGGGCTTTCGGCCTGGGGACTCAAAGAAAATCTGAAAAGGTATCTGCGTGACCCGGACTGGGCGTCGGTCGAGATTGATCTGCGCTGGGCGGAACAACCCAACAATCACCTGATCACTCTGCAGGACCCAGACTACCCTGACCTGTTGCGAGAGATCCCCGATCCGCCACCGCTGCTCTTTGTACACGGCGACCCGGAAGTGCTTCGCACCCCCCAACTGGCCATGGTTGGTTCCCGCAATCCCAGCATGCCCGGAGGCGAGACTGCCCGGGACTTCGCATATCACCTGGCGGCATCCGGTCTCAGCATAACCAGCGGGCTTGCTATTGGCATAGATGGGGCCAGCCATTCCGGAGCCCTGGACGCGGGAGGCATAACCATAGCCGTTACCGGGACCGGACTGGACCGAGTATATCCCGCCAGCCAACACGACCTTGCCCATAGGATCGCCGAACACGGAGCCCTGGTGTCGGAGTTCCCACCGCAGACCCAGGTGAGACCAGGCAACTTTCCTCGCCGCAATCGCATCATCAGCGGCCTCTGTTTAGGTACCCTGGTGGTGGAAGCCGCTCACAAAAGCGGCTCACTGATAACCGCGCGTCTGGCCTCCGAACAGGGACGCGAGGTGTTTGCCATACCCGGTTCCATCCATAATCCACTGGCGCGCGGCTGTCACAGACTGATCCGCCAGGGGGCAAAACTGGTAGAGACATCCGGCGATATTTTGGAAGAATTGGCCCCGCTACTTCGAGACCTGAAACCACCCCAGGCAGACCATAAAGAGTCTGCGTGCCGACAGCATCAACTAGACCCGGAATATCAGCTGTTACTCAAGTGTATGGGCTTTGATCCGGCTCAGATTGACCTACTGATTGAGCGGAGTGGATTGACTGCTGAGGTGGTTTCCTCCATGCTGATTTTGCTTGAGCTTGAAGGTCATGTATCATCTGCGCCCGGTGGAATATACTGCCGCACAGGGAAAAGCGTACCTAATACCAGCCAGCCCGTACCAGAACCGGACGGGGTGGCACCAACCGATCTAGGCCGAATTGAATGAACGAGAATGTAGTCGATATCCTGATCTATCTCTATGAAAACTATATGGATAGCGACCAGTCCGCCCCCAGCGATCAGGCCGACCTGCACGAAGAACTGGTAGCTGCCGGTTTTCCGGAAAAAGAGATATTTAAGGCGTTCGAGTGGCTGGACGATCTGGCTCTTCAGCGTAATTCTGGCACCCTCCGCCCCCAGACCGGGCACTCAATCAGAATCTACACCGAGCAGGAAATTATCCGCTTGGATCTTGATTGCCGCGGACTATTGCTGTTTCTGGAACAGAACAATATCCTGGATCAGGCCAACCGCGAGTTCGTAATCGAGCGTGCCATGGCCCTGGACTCGCATATTATCAAGGTCGATGACCTCAAGTGGGTCGTCCTAATGGTACTCATGAACCAACCAGGTCAAGAGACAGCATTTGCCCAAATGGAAGATCTGGTCTATAACGATCAGCCAATATATCTACACTAAACCGAACTTGCACCATACAAACAACAATTGATCCAATCAACCAATCACTCACTGGCACCTAATCCGCACTCCTTATGAATCTGGTCATAGTCGAATCACCCGCCAAGGCAGGAACCATTAAGAAATACCTGGGAAAGGGGTTTGAAGTCCTGGCCTCATACGGCCACGTGCGCGATCTGATCCCAAAATCCGGGGCGGTAAACCCAGACAACGGGTTTGAGATGAAGTACCAGGCAATAGAGAGAAATGAACGCCACGTGCAGGCCATAGTCAAGGCCATAAAGAAGGCCGACACCCTGTATCTCGCAACTGATCCGGACCGCGAAGGTGAAGCCATCTCCTGGCACCTGCTTGAGCTGCTCAAGAGCAGAAAGCATCTGAAGAACAAAACAGTCCACCGCGTAGTATTCAACGAGATAACAAAGAAGGCCGTACAGGATGCCGTGGCCAATCCGCGTGAGCTATCAATGGATCTGGTGAACGCTCAGCAAGCCAGACGCGCCCTGGATTATCTGGTTGGATTCAACCTGTCACCACTGCTGTGGAAAAAGATCAGACGCGGTCTATCGGCTGGACGGGTGCAGAGCCCCGCCCTGCGCATGATCGTAGAACGGGAACTGGAAATCGAGGCCTTCAACAGCCGAGAATACTGGTCTATCGAGGCAGATCTACTAAAAGAAAAACAGGGGTTCAGCGCCAAGCTCACCCACTACAAGGATGAAAAACTGGGTCAGTTCAGCATCACCGACAGTGGCAGCGCAGCGGATGCCGAGCAACAACTGCTGCTAGCCCTGGCCGCCGGCAAACTGCTGGTAGAGAAGGTACAAAAGAAGCAGCGCAAACGTAATCCTGCCGCGCCCTTTACCACATCCACCCTACAGCAAGAGGCCGCGCGCAAACTAGGTTTTACCACCCAGCGAACCATGCGCACAGCGCAACAGTTGTATGAAGGCGTAGACACCGGAAGTGGTGCTACCGGTCTTATCACCTACATGCGTACTGACTCCGTTCATCTGTCAGAAGAGGCCCTGATTGAGCTACGCAGCTTCATCACTGAGCGTTTTGGAGCTGATAATCTGCCCGCCAGCCCACATCAATACAAAACCAAGGCGAAGAATGCCCAGGAGGCACACGAGGCGATTCGCATAACCTCGGTAGAACGCATCCCCGAGGCACTAAAGCAACACCTGTCAAAAGACCAATTCAAACTATACGAGTTGATCTGGAAGCGTACGGTGGCCTGCCAGATGATCCATGCCACCATAAATACGGTGACAGCGGACCTTAGTTGCGGTGCTGGCAACATGTTTCGTGCCAACGGCTCTACTATTGCAAACCCAGGATTCATGTCCGTCTACATGGAGGGTGTTGATGATGCGAAAAAGGGGAGCGACGACGAAAAGATGCTACCACCTCTGGAACAGGGAGAGTCCATAGATCTAAAGGCCATACGCCCGGAACAGCATTTCACTGAGCCACCACCGAGATATAGTGAGGCCAGCCTGGTGAAGGCACTGGAAGAGCACGGCATTGGCCGCCCATCCACCTATGCCTCCATCATCTCGACCCTGCAAGATCGCGAGTATGCAGAGCTGGAAAAGAAACGCTTCTACCCCACCGATGTGGGCCGAGTAGTAAACAAATTTCTGACCAATTACTTTACCCGTTACGTCGACTATGGCTTTACCGCCGACCTGGAAGATCAACTGGATGCGGTTTCCCGAGGTGAAGGTGAGTGGATACCACTGCTGGAAAAGTTCTGGGCACCCTTCAAGGATCAGATCGACCATACCGAAGAAAACGTCAAGCGCAGTGATGTCACCCATGAGGCCATGGATGAGGCCTGTCCAAAATGCGGAAAACAACTATCCATTCGCCTGGGACGCCATGGCCGCTTTATCGGTTGCACCGATTATCCGGAGTGCGATTACACCCGAGACCTGAACGGCGACGGCAAAGAGGCGGAAGCACCCGAGATAGTTGAGGGTAGAAAGTGCCCGGACTGCAACTCGGATCTAATAATCAAACGCGGCAAATACGGCAAATTCATCGGCTGCTCAGGCTATCCTGACTGCCGTCACATCGAGCCACTAGAGAAACCCAAAGACACCGGGGTCACCTGCCCCAAGTGCAACAAAGGCAGCATGATGCAGCGCAAGTCCAGGCGCGGCAAGATCTTCTTCTCCTGCTCCGGTTACCCGGATTGTGATTATGCCACCTGGAACGAACCGATCGCTCAACCCTGCCCAAGTTGTGGCTGGGCCATACTCACGCTGAAAACCACCAAACGCAAAGGTACAGAGAAGGTATGCCCCCAACAGGACTGCTCCTTCACCGAGCCGGTAGAAGAATAGGCCTCACAGGCCCTAGCCTAAATCAGGAAAATCCGGTATCTTCCTCCCCCTTTCCAGATATATTCGGGACACGGAGTTATGAATCAGCCATTTGTAGCCGTTTTGATGGGGTCAGATTCGGACCTGCCGGTACTTCAATCAACCATTGACGTACTCAGATCACTTGATATCCCCTTTGAGGCAAAGATCACCTCTGCCCACCGCACCCCGGCAGTGACACACAGCTATGTCACCGATGCCGACGCCCGTGGTTGCTCGGTATTTATTGCCGCCGCCGGTCTGGCCGCCCACCTCGCTGGGGCAGTGTCAGCCGCCACCCTCAAGCCGGTCATTGGCATTCCGCTGGATTGCGGACCACTGCAAGGTATGGACGCACTCCTTTCCACCGTACAGATGCCAGGTGGTATCCCGGTGGCAACGGTGGCCGTAGGCAAGGCCGGGGCTAAAAATGCCGCCTATCTGGCAGCCCAGATCCTGGCCCTGTCTGACCCTGATCTGGCCAAACGCATCCGCATAGAACGCGAGAAAAATGCCGAGGGCGTTATCGCAAAAGACCAAAAACTCCAGGCAGAGCTGGCCCGTTAGAAACCGGCTTCAACCAGCCATCAGCTCCTCAGACATGCCAAACAGCTACATCCACCCCTGGAAACTGCGTGAAGCCGCGCGCTGCTTCCAGCATGGCGGCATTATCGCCTACCCCACAGAAGCCATCTACGGACTTGGCTGCGACCCCCTGAACTGGCATGCAGTACAACGCCTGTTACAACTTAAACAACGTCCGGTGGAGATGGGATTGATCCTGATTGCGGCTGATTTCGAACAGCTGCGACCCTTCGTGAAGGCCCTCCCTGATGAACAGATGCAACCAATACTACAGAGCTGGCCAGGGCCGAATACCTGGCTGTTGCCGGCAGTCGATGGCTTGCCGTTTTGGCTCGGTGGAAAACACACTACCCTAGCGGTAAGGGTGACAGATCACCCAATCGCTGCGGCCCTCAGTGTGGCCTGCGCATCACCCCTGGTGTCCACAAGCGCGAACATCAGCACCCGCAAACCAGCGCAAAACCCCACGCAGGTTCGTGCCCGAATCGACGGCAAGTCCGTTTATATAATCAATGGCCGAACCGGAGGGCGAAAGGCGCCATCCACGATAAGAGATGCGGAGACGGGAAGTGTCATCCGGAGATGAGGCAAAAAGAAAGCCCACCGGTGAACTGGTGGGCTCAGGGCGCCACCAAGTGGCGCTAACGGAGGATCATCTAATTTGAACGCTTTCAAACTGTTAAACCGACTTCGCTATATGTATCGGCTATCTCACGGAAACCTTTAGTCACGAATTTGGCATTTCTCAATATTTTGACGCAATTATAGCCGATACCCTATTTACTTCGCGCGTGCCTCCAAACAATTTAACCGGTCAGACCCGAATGGCACTTACTTAAGCTCAAAATCACCGTCATCCCGGCGAAGGCCGGGATCCATATCCACCAATGGTGGTTGCTTCTCTGGATTCCGGCCTTCGCCGGAATGACAAACAAGGTGCTTGAATAGAGATATTTAGCTTAAGTAAGTAGCATTCCGGTCAGACCCACTGAACATGGAATATATAGATGCAAAATGAACTAATTGAACTGGAGACCAAACTGGCCTTCCAGGAGGATACGATCCAGACACTGAACCTCACAGTCGTAAAGCTGCAGCAGGAGATGTTTGCGGTTAAGGGAGATATCGCTGAACTACAGACCCAGCTCCGAGCCCTGGCTCCCAGCCTTACCCCAGGTAGCGTGGACGAACCGCCGCCGCATTACTAGCCCAACAACAAACGGCCGCCGAAGCGACCGTTTTTACATCTTCACTTTATTACATCTTTACTGGCAGCGGAACAGGTGCCGGTTTGTGTTGGAAAGCATCACAAACCTTAGGACTTCTTACCTCCTCCGGTTCGATTCATTGCGCTCAGCCGCTTGATCAAACCCTCCATGCCACTTGTTTTTACTATTCTCTGAAAACTAGCGCTGTGACTTTTGGCCAGGCTCACCCCCGCAATATATATATCGTAGACCCGCCAGCCACCACCTCCACGGTACATCAAATAACTCACATTGACTGAGCTTGATCCTGAAGGCGTCACTCTGGTACTTACGGCTACACTCTTACCAGAAC
>SWBX01003501.1_pt1 | contig 24206 bp, 18 predicted proteins | sample 4693051 | NCBI WGS metagenome assembly SWBX01 (sample SAMN10267272, study PRJNA491770) | bioreactor metagenome | isolation source: DHS bioreactor inoculated with marine | place: Japan: Omine Ridge, Nankai Trough | reverse complement strand
CCCCCCCACATGGACGCCGAATCTGCCGACTTACACACCGACACCCGTAGGGACTTACGCCACACATACACCCACTTCACCACCTTCAGTGATCCGGGTTCCCGATGATTATCCGACCATTCAATCCGCTATTGATGCAGCCAGTCATGATGGCACCGTGGTTGTTTCAGACGGTGTTTACACCGGCGCAGGCAACAAGAATCTGGATTTCCGCGGGAAACTGATCAAAGTGATGTCTCAGGATGGTCCGGACAACTGCATCATTGATTGTGAGGGATCCGGTCGGGGATTTTATTTCTTCAACAATGAGTATCGTACATCCAAACTGCAGGGATTCACCATCCGAAACGGCGGTGGTTACATCACCTATGGAACCGGTATTTACATTATTAATTCTTCACCATCCATCTGGGATTGCATCATCACCGGTAATGATGCCGGTACTTACGGTGGCGGAATCTATGTGGAACAGAATGCCTCACCGCTGATCAGTGATTGTGAAATCACGGACAATACAGCAACTTACGGTGGTGGTGTTTACTGCAAGACAAATTCACAACCCATCATCAGTAACTGCGTGATCTATAACAATACTGCAGCCGAGGATGGTGGCGGACTGTACGCTCAAATCAATTCCGATGTCCAGTTTCAGAACTGTATCATGTTTGGGAATATCTCCAATTACGGGGCAGCTATTTTTTCCGGTTCCTCAATCCTGAACGTCTATTCCTGCACCATTACCGATAATACGGCCATTATCAGTGGTGGCGGATATTACTGTACTGTCGGAATTTCTCCGGAAATCACACAGTCCATACTCTGGGGGGATCTCCCGGACGAAATTGCCGGTCCCGGCACTCCGGGTGTCTTCTTCTGTGATGTGGAAACTACGCTGGCGGTATATCCCGGTGAAGGTAATCTGAACACGAATCCACTATTCATAAATGGTCCCAGGGGTAATTATTATCTGTCTCAGGTGGCTGCCGGTCAGGTTTCAGAAAGCCCCTGTGTCAATGCCGGTCAGAACGATGCGAACAACTATTTCATCACCCTGCCGTACGGCTATGTGTTCATGAACCAGTTGACCACACGTACGGATGAGTTGAACGATTACGGAATTGTTGATCTGGGATACCATTACTTCACGGATACGTTTGTGACTCCAACGCCGTCGGCGACACCGATACCCATTCCCTCTTCATCCCCTATGGGAATCAGTTTCCTTCTGATTTCCATCAGTATTCTGATTATTCTGGTGAGTATGGGACGGCGGACGCTGGCACGGCAGAGTTAAACCTCTGAGACGGAATCCTGTTCCGCATTGAAAAATATTTAGAATCACGGCACCGGAAATCCGGTGCCGTTTGATTTAATCAGGCGTGGGGTTTTTCCGGCATTGACATCTTTGCAGAAAACATTAGAGTCAGCCGTCGGGGCGCGAGGCATTACCGGAGTAAATCATGGCAACTAAAATCCAGCAAATTTTTTCAGAAGTACCGGATACCTATGAGCTGATCAATCATATACTGACTTTCGGCATGGATATTTTGTGGCGGAAACGGGCGGTAAAACGGGCGGTTTCTGCCGGGGGAACACGGTGGCTGGATATGTGTACCGGTACCGGTGAAACGGCGGTGTATCTTCGCCGGAAAACCGGATCGGATGTACGTATTACAGCCGTGGACTTCACCCGGGCCATGCTCATGAAACTGGCTGAGAAACCCGATTCAGAGTCCATGGATCTGGTTCAGGGTAATGCCCGTTGTCTGCCATTCCCGGATAATCATTTTGATCTGATTACTATTTCCTTCGCAACACGAAATATTAATGTGTCCCGGGATATCTTCCTGGATACGCTCCGTGAGTTTCACCGGGTACTGACCCCGGGCGGTCATTTCATCAATCTCGAAACCAGCCAGCCGGAGTCCACTCTGATTCGCCGCATGTTCCACGGATTTGTAAAACTGCTGGTGAAACCCGTCGGCTGGCTGATATCAGGATCCCATTCGGGGTACATCTATCTGGCAACAACCATTCCCCGATTTCATGACGCTCCGCGATTTGCGGAAATTATCCGGGAAGCCGGATTTAAAAAAGTCAGTTACGAAAAAATGCTGTTAGGTGCTGTGGCCATCCATGATGCGGTGAAATAGAGAGGGAGGGGGGGCGGTTCCCGGTTGTCGGTTGTCGGTTCCTTGTTGAATCTCTCATCTCAAAGCCCTTCGACTCCGCTCAGGGTGACCGTTTCGGGGTGACAATCTCTGAACCAGTTAACTCTGAACCAATTAACCCTGAACTCTGCCTGCCCCGCCATAGCTGGAACAGCGGCGGAGGGAACCGGGAACTCTGAACCCAAAAAAGAGCCTCCCCCTGCTATACAGCAGGGAGAGGCAGGGAAGGGAAGTCCAGAGTCGGGACGCGGGTGTTGGGTTATCCGCTTTCGGGGTAAAATTCCCACACTCATATTACAGGTGCCTTTTATTTTGGAATTTCGTGCATATGAGATAAATATTTATTCCAAATTACCATTGCCTGCCGCGGCAATGACAGGCACAATAGACCTTATGAAACCGAACGCTATATCCCAACAGATCCGGAAAGCCTCTGCAGAGGCGGGGAAACAGTACCATTTCAATGAATCTCACAATGAAAACGAACCGGCAGATCTCTGGTTTCAGGAATCCCATGAGGGTCTGATCCTTTTTATTGTTTTCTATTCCCGGGCCTGCCGATGGTCACGATGCATGGGATGCAATCTTCCGGCGCAGATGTCTCAGTTTCATGTACCGTTCTCTGCACTGATGAATCAGGTGGATCATGTGTTTTCCCGGGAGGATGTTCGAGCCGTTCGTGACAAGATCCGGAAAGTCATCATCAGTAACAACGGTTCCATACTTGATCAGGAAACATTTTCTTCCACTGCCCTGATGTATCTTCTTGCAAGGATCAACATCAACCTGACTCAACTGAAGATACTGACAATCGAGACCCGGCCTGAGTATGTTGAATTTGCCGAGTTGGAATTCATCGCACGCGCCCTCTCTGAAAACAGTTCCCGGCCAAACCTGGAAATAGCGGTTGGGTTTGAGGCATTTGATGATCGAATTCGTAACGATATATTTGATAAGGGACTTTCGCTGGAAACGTTTGAGATGATGGTGAAGGAAGCGGCTCCCTTCGGATACCATTTCAAGATCTATTTTATGCAGAAACCGGTTCCCGGCATTTCTGATGGTGACGCCGTGACGGATATTAAGTCCGGTATTGATTATCTGTCCGGTTTGTCCAGGCGGTATAATATCCGGTTTAACATGCATCTTAATCCCACGTATGTGGCTTCAGGAACGCAGTTGGAGACCCGTTTTCGACAAGGTGATTACACACCACCCACACTCACCGATGTGGCACGTGCCGCGCTCCATGCCGAAACTAAACCGGTTTCTGTTTTCATCGGTCTGTCTGATGAAAACCTGGCGGTTCCCGGCGGGTCATTTATTCGTCCCGGGGATGAATCCGTGGTGGAATCCCTGGAAAAATTTAATCGAACCCAGAATTTTTGTATCTTGAGCGATCTCGTTCAAAATTCTTAGTGAGGTATTACAATAATGACAAGAACAACACTGGCCCGATATGCAATGATACTCATACTTCCAGCGGTGATTTCCGTTTCGGGTTTCAGTGCGGATAAACCGGAAAAAGTCATGATTCGCGCGGAACCCGCCGGTAAACCCATTGCGGTGATCAAAACCGATACGCCGTTTGAGATCACTGAGGATGCCGGAGAATGGGTGAAAGTCACCGTTACGGGATGGGTCAGCCGATCTGAATTAACAGCGACAGATCAGATGCCAAAAACATATCCTGACCAGAAAATCGCGTCACCCCATGGTGAGTTCACTATTACCGGCGTGACTTTTGTCCCCGGAGAAGTGGGCAGTCAGTGTTCCGGAATAATTCGCAACACCACCGGGAAAAGCAGTACCGTTGTGACCTATCTCCTGAAATGTTTCAGCGCAGACGGTCGGCAGTTGGAGTCATCGTATTTCACCGTGAATAAACTGCAGAAAGGCAAGGAAAAACCCTTTACTGTGGATTTGAGGTACACCCGGCCCCATGAAATATTCACCTTTACAGTTTCCTATGAAACATCATTTTAATCGGTTCAGATCATAAGGGTGTCAAGGGTGCAGAACGATGAAAATCAGATATAATGCCCCGGTAACACTGACATTCGCTCTGGTTTCACTGATCATTCTACTCAGCGATGCCATCACGGGTTCACAGATTACACTGACATTTTTTTCAGTGCCCCCTGATTTTCATTCCGGATCCGTTCTGAGTTATTTCCGGCTGATTTCCCATGCCATGGGTCATGTCGGCTGGTCCCATTATGTGGGAAATTTTACGTTTATTCTGCTCATCGGCCCGGTCCTTGAAGAAAAATATGGATCGGCTCTTCTTCTGGAAATGATATTTGTTACCGCTCTGGTCACCGGAATTCTCAATACCCTGTTTTTTACCCATTCACTCCTGGGCGCCAGCGGAATTGTTTTCATGATGATTCTTCTCGCGTCGTTTACAAATTTCAGGGCAGGGGAAGTGCCCCTGACATTTATTCTGATCACAGGATTGTTTCTGGTAAAAGAGGTTATGGGGGCACTGGGTACAGATCAGATCTCACAGTTTGCCCATATCCTGGGCGGTGCTTTCGGCGGGCTGTTCGGGTTTGTTTTTGCTGTCCGGAAACGATCAAACTGAAGACAGAACAGGATGGGTGGCGCCGGCGTCTCTGCCGGTGATTTAATTGTCATCTGACAGGAGTTGTTGCCTGACCAACCCATTCCTGTTCCGACTACCCAATACGGGAATAATAGACCTCATACAATCGGGAATAGATTCCGCCGTTTTGCACCAGTTCATCGTGGGTGCCTTCCTCCCGGAGTTTCCCATGGTGGAAGACCAGGATCCGGTCGGCTGAGCGGATGGTGGAGAGACGGTGGGCAATGATTATGGATGTCCGGTTTTCGGTAATCCCGGTGATGGCGTCCTGAATGAGCACTTCCGTTTCCGTATCCACGTTGGAGGTGGCTTCATCCAGAATAAGAATTTCCGGGTTGAAAGATACGGCCCGGGCAAACGCCAGAAGCTGCCGTTCCCCGGCGGAAATCCTGGCACCCCGTTCTCCCACATCCTGGTCCAACCCCTGGGGCATTCTTTTGATAAACGGCTCCAGGTTGCTGTCCTCAATGGCTTTTTCGATCCGGTTCCGGGTAAATCCCTCTCTATCCAGAGAAATATTATCCGCGATGGATCCCGAGAAGATGAACGCATCCTGATGGACCAGTGCGATGTGACGTCGCAGATCCGATTTGGAGAGATTCCGAATATCGATTCCGTCCAGTCTGACGGCGCCTTTTTGCGGATCGTAGAACCGGCAGATCAGGTTGATGATGGTGCTTTTGCCGGCGCCGGTGGCTCCCACAATGGCAACGGTTTCACCGGGATTCACCGTGAAACTGACGTCTTTCAGAATCCAGTCCTCATCGTTGTAGGCGAACCAGAGATGATCGAATTCGATCTTGCCGGCTACTGTTTCAATTGTTTCCGGATGCTGAGATTCCGGGATGACATCGTGGGTATCCAGTACCGTGAAAATCTTTTCAGACGCTGCCATGGCGGACTGGAGGATGTTAAACCGTTGTGAGAGATCTCTCAATGGCCGGAAAAAACGGTGGGCATACTGGAAAAACGCCACCAGTGTTCCGATGGTGACGATGCCTTTGGGAACCAGTAAACCGCCATACACCAGGATCATGACAATCACTAATGAATTGGCCAACTCCACAAAGGGGACAAATATGGAGAAATAAAACACCGTGAGAAGATGTGCATCCAGGGTGTCCCGGTTGGCCTGATCGAACTTAGTGAATTGACGCCGATGGTTGTTGAACAACTGAACCACGTGGATCCCGGAGATGGCTTCCTGTAGAAATCCGTTGAGCACAGCGACTTTTGTTCTGACCAGCCGGAAACTGGTTCGGAATTTGGTCCGGAAAATCAGGGTGATCACCACCAGGAATACCAATCCAATAAGCGTAATGGCTGCCAGTTGCGCATTGAGCACAAACAGGATCACCAATATTCCGATGAGTGTAAGCAGGTCGCCGATGATCTGAACGATGCCCGATGAAAGCAGTTCGTTCAGGGTTTCGATATCGGAAGTCAGGCGGGTCATCAGAGTGCCCACCGGGGTTTTATCGAAAAACTTCAGATTCAGTGTCTGGATATGTTTAAAAAGCCGGTTCCGGATATCGAACATGATGTGCTGACCGGTCCAGGTCATCATGTATATCTGGCCGAACAGACAAATCACACTCCCGAAAATAACCGCCAGATAAATCAGGCTGATTTCCATCAACCCATTCACATCTTTCGATGCAATGGGACCATCAATGGCGATCTTAATCAGGTAGGGCGCCGCAAGCTGTAACCCGGAAAAAGCAATGAGAAATACCAGTGAGATGGTGACTTTCCATTTGTAGGGAACCAGGTATTGGAGAATTCGCCGTAATATACTTCGGGTGATGCGTTTCTCCCCGTTCATGGTTTCCTCCGGCGCACTCACTACTGTCATGTTAACCGTCAAACTTCGTGTAATGCGATCTGTCATCCCGGACTCGATCCGGGATCCATGTTATCACAAGATTAATGCTGTTCTGGATTCCGGCCTGCGCCGGAATGACACATACTGCGACATTACAAGGTCGACTTGGCATTACAGGATCTCCAGTTCGCTGATAAGCTGCTGTCGCCGGAATGACACATGCTGCGACATTACAAGATCGACTTGGCATTACAGGATCTCCAGTTCGCTGATAAGCTGCTGTCACCGGAATGACACATACTGCGACATTACAAGATCGACTTGGCATTAGAGAGTCTCCAGTTCGCTGACAAGCTGCTGTCTTCGGAAAAGCTTCCGATAATATCCGTCCCGGGCCATGAGTTCATCATGGGTGCCAAACTCCACGATCCGGCCGTCATCCAGAATCAGAATCCGGTCGGCACGCCGGGCGGTATTGACCCGATGCGAGACAATAATCATGGTATTTTCACCGTGTTTTTTGCGGAGTGCCGCCAGAATAGCTTCTTCCGCGGTGATATCCACGCTGGAAAAAGGGTCGTCAAGAATTAACAGGAGTGGTTCCCGGACCAGTGCCCGTGCCAGGGTCAGCCGCTGTTTCTGTCCGCCGGAGAGGTTAATGCCCCGTTCCCCGAGAATCGTATCGTATCTGTCGGGAAATCCTTCGATCTCTTCGTGGATCCGGGCATCAAGACAGTGATCAATATACTCCCGACCATTGTTCCTGCGGCTGCCGAATTCCAGGTTCTCAAAAATGGTTTCTGAAAAAAGCATCACGTCCTGGGGAACAACTCCGATGAGTTCCCGAATATCGTATGCTGACAGGGTGTGGGTATCGTGACCGTTGAGAATAATCTGCCCGGCAGTAGGGGCGTGGGACCGCGTCAGCAGATTCAGAATCGTGGTTTTGCCGGATCCCGAAGCACCCATAATCGCGATAAACTCTCCGGGTTCGATAGTGAAGGAAACGTTTTTGAGAATATCCGGTGCGTCAGGACGGTACCGGAAAGCCACATCCCGGAACTCAATGGGGCCATGCAGTGTTTCAGGGGGAATTTCCGACGCATCGGGAAGCATGTCCGGCTGCGCTTTTTCATTCAACAACTTTTGCAGCCTGTCCATGGCGGCGGCGCCCTGCTGGACCAGACCGGCCACCCAGCCAATGGCGAACATGGGCCAGGTCAAAAGAACCATATACTCCATGAACGCCACCATACCGCCCAGGGTTACCCGGTCCATAATCACCCACCAGCCGCAGGTGAACAGGATTACCAGTGTGGAAAATCCAGCCAGAAGAATGATTATGGGAACAAACATACCCTCAATCTTAATCAGGTGCAGATTCCGACGAACGTATTCACGACTCAGGTTCCCAAAAGTCCGGGCCTGAATGTCTTCCAGATTATATCCTTTGACAACCCGGATCCCTGAAAAGCTTTCCTGGGTCTGAGAATTGATGGCTGCCATCTGCTCCTGAACCTTCTCCGACCGCTTCCGAACCTGTTTCCCCAGAAAATAAATAGCCACAGGCATCAATGGCAATGGCAGAATGGAATACAGTGTCAGGAGCGGATCAATCACGATCATCATCGTCAGAGCGAATACCAGGGATACGATGGTGTTGCTGATCTGAAGGATACCGGGACCCATGACCATCCGGATCCTGTGAATGTCGTTGGTGATCCGGGACATGATGTCCCCGGTGGGATACCGGTAAAAGAAATCCCGGGGAAGTTGCTGCACATGATCAAATACAACTGCACGAAGATCATATTCCGCCAACCGGCTGGCGCCGATGAGTTGCTGCCGCATGGTGTACCGGAAAAGACATTGAAATACCGTCACACCCATGATGATGCCGGCATATTGCCACAGAAGAGAGCCGGGGTTGCCCTCCACAAAACTGTCAATTGCCAGCTTCAATACCCAGGGAAATACCATGGCCAGACCTGCTGAAAGCAACTGTGAACCCAGTCCGGTAAAAACTTTGAAACGGTACGGACGCATGTACTGCCAGACTGTTCTGAAAAGTATCGATTTAATTGACTTGTTTCCGTGCGCGTTCTGCATTCTCGTTGACCCCGGGCAACCATAACAGATCATATCATTTGCCGCGACCCTCAATTTGGGTTGGCTGTCACTACCGTGGAAAAGTCTGTCATGTCCATGGAAAAAGTCTGTCATTACCCGGTTTATCATCAACCATCAAGGAGATCCCCCGGATCTGACTCCGTCAGCCCGGAGGATGACAGCAGGGTAGGCGTCAGCCCGGAGGACACCGGGACAATACTTGCTAAAAGCGAGTAAACTTCTTAAAATGTCGATTAAGGAGGAATATTATCAATATGAAAAGAATATTTCCCGTTAAATCAGTGGTTCTTGTCTTTACATTGGGCTGGATGTTTTTCCCGGTGATCTGTCTTGGAAGTGAATCTGTTGATGATCTCCTTAATGGAAGAACGGTAATTCTGGATACCGGCGGCGAGATTTTGCCGTGGGTATCACCAAATCCGGCAATGGCGTATACTCACATTATTGAACTCTCAGTGGAATTCTTGAAGAACGATGTGCTGCTTGAACACGGATATCCCATCTATTACTGCCGCCCCGAGTACGGCCGGGACTATCCTCATGTCGGTCGGGACTGGTACTCCAATCCCGTGGATGTGTTATCCGGGTTAATTCACTCGTATGTTCAAGATTATTATGCATTTACCGGTGACAGTATCCTCAGGGATGAAGTTATCGCGTTTGCTGACTATATGATCGCCCAGGGCAGTACCCCCACAGAATCCGGATGGGCCTGGCATGGCTGTCCGTACCAGCAGGATTTCGGTGGTGTCCTTCCGCCCCGGGCGTCTGACAGAGGTGGCGCCATTATGCCGCCGCAAGTGGGTAAACTCGGGCGGTACTACGTGTGGCTGTACAAAGCCACCAATAATATGGCGTATCTCACCGCCGCCATTCACTGTGCCGACAGCCTGGCAGATAACGACCGTACCGGTACACTCCTGATATCCCCATGGCCATGGCGGGTGAATCCGGAATCCAATGCTGTTTATGATGGGAACGAGTATGGGGCTGATGTCATTGATCCCATTGCCCTTTTTGATGAACTCATCGCTCTTGGATATACCGGATCCGGCCGGTACATCACGTCCCGGAATGCCGCATGGACATGGCTTTTTTCCGCTGATGGTCCCATGAGCACCGGAAACTGGACCAATTATTTCGAAGATATCCCATATTTCACTGATAACGACTGCCAGATCAATCTCGGGGAAACCGCTCGGTATCTGCTGGAACACCCGGAGATGGATCCTGATTGGCAGACCCATGTTACCGGACTCATTTCCGACATGGAAACTGTGTTCGGGACGGTACAGTATGGCGCCATAACCATGAATGAACAAATGACTTATTACCTTCCCATGATCAGTCACACCGCGCGGTATGCATCTGTCTGTGCCCGATATTACGAGATGACAGGGGATGAAATATACCGGGAAAAAGCCTACCGGGCGTTCAACTGGTCCACCTATGGCAGCACCGTGGAAATTGATCGGGTTTTCACTGAGATCATGGATGCCCAGGGGGGGTGGTTCACCGACTGTCACGGGGATTTTATCCAACACATTTTTGAAGGTATGGCCTCTGTCCCTGAGTGGGCGCCGTGGTTCGAAATCCGGCTCCTCCGGTCATCATCAGTGATTCAGTCCGTGAATTATGGTGCCGCATCCCTGGAATATGAGACGTTCGATGATGCCGGCCGGGAGGTGGTCCGGTGCCCGTCAAAACCGGGTGTGATCACAGCCGGCGGGATTACACTTCCGGAACGGATTGATCTGGAAGCTGAGGGCTGGACCTGGGACCCTGTATATCCCGGAGGTGTCTGCCGAATCCGCCACGACAATGCCGGTGCCGTTGTAATCACATGGCCGGCACTCCCCACCCTGTCCGGTTGGGGACTGGTGCTTATTATGCTGGTCATGAGTGGTATTTTGCGGTTTCTAAAAAAATAAACTGATTTCAAAACAAATTTGAAGGCGCTGACGACCCTCACACCGAAGTTTTCTGGTTTCGGGAAACTTATTGAAAGAAAACTTCACCTGCTGCCGCAACAGTGCCTGTAGCCACAAAACACTTCCTTCTCTCAGACTGATCTTTACCCATAACTTTTCCAGATAATATGCGGTATTTTACAGCGTCTAAATTCCAATGACCCGGCGGGGACGCCGGTCTACAAGGTTCTCACATTGATGTTGACCGTTGGTATGGACCTTGCTAATCTGAAAAGCATAGGTCCATGCCAACGGTTTGGGATAATATCTATGCCTTGTAGTCCGGCCGTCCCTGGCCGGACGCAAGCGGATCAAAACCACAGTTTATCTATCGCGATTTGTAACCTGACGGCTAAAGCATAGACTAACTATTAAGACCCGGAACTCAAACTGTTTTGGGTGTCTTTAAATCGCGGTATAATCAAGATCATACTACTTGAGTGAGGAAAATATGAGTTTAATATCAGCACACAATTTAGATAAAACCTATCAGATGGGTGAGGTGACGGTCCCGGCACTGAAAAACGTTTCCTTTGAAATTGAATCAGGGGTTTTCGCTTCCTTTGTGGGTCCTTCCGGCAGTGGGAAAACAACCCTTCTGAATTTAATCGGGTGTCTGGACCAGCCCACAGACGGAAAATTAACCGTGATGGATCAGGAGGTGGCAGCCCTTAATTATACGGAGAGGGCACGGTTCCGGGGTGAACATATCGGATTTATTTTTCAGGATTTTAATCTGATCCCCGTTTTAACCGTATATGAGAACGTTGAATACCCGCTTATCATGGTGAAAAATGTTCCCAAAAAACAACGGAAAGAAAAAGTGTTATCACTGCTGGAAGCAGTGGGCATGCTGGATCAAAAAGATAAGTTTCCCAACCAGATCTCCGGCGGACAGAAACAGCGCCTGGCCACTGCCCGGGCGTTGACCACTGATCCAAAGCTGGTCCTGGCAGATGAACCCACCGCTAATCTCGATCATGCCACCGCGTTCAAGGTGATCGGATTAATGCGCAAACTCAGCCGTGAGATAGGCACGACTTTCGTTTTTTCAACTCATGATACAAAAATCATCGCAGAAGTAGATGTTGTTTACACGCTCGAAGACGGCATGATAACCGACACGCTTATTCGAAATGGAGCAAACTCATGATCAATATCTTAAAAATTGCGTTTCGAAATTTGTACCGGCAGAAACGAAGAACCTATCTGACCATGAGTATTGTCGCGTTTGGCGTGCTGGCTGTCCTTTTGTTTTCCGCGGTTGCCGGTTCCTTCAAAAATATGATGATCGGACAGATCACTGATTCCATGCTGGGACACCTTCAGATCCACAAAAAAGGATATGTCAGTTCAATTGACAGTCTGCCCCTGAATAAAATGCTGGGTACAAAACAGATCAAGAAACTGGAGGAAGTCCTGGATGGGATTCCCGAAATCGAAGCCTATTCCTTCCGTATTCTCATGGGCGGGATGCTCAGTAATTATGCGGAGTCTACAAATATTCGGATCGCAGCCATCGATCCGGAAAAAGAACCTTTTGTCACACCGCTACTGAAAGAACGACTGATGAAAGGGAAATTCCTGACTGAAGGCGAAATGCTTGTTCCCGATCTGATTGCAAAAGGATTCGGCTCAAAGGTGGATGATGATATTGTGCTCATTGCCAACAACGCTGAGGGCTCAGTGAACGGGCAGCCCCTGAAGATTTCGGGTATCATGGAGAGCGTTATCGGGCCGACAGGCAAATTCGGCTATATCAATATCAAGGATGCCGTGAGTATTCTTCGGATGGAGGAGTTGGAAATCAATGAGGTGGCAATCCGATTAAAGCGAATCGATGATCTGGATAAGGTTATCGCGCTTCTCGAAACCACCCTGGGTGAAATGAAAAACAAAGCGGGTAATCCGGTTTTTGAAATCCATCCCTGGGATAAACTGTCTCCGTTTTCCAGCATCGCAAATATGATTGATCTGCTGGCGCTGTTTATCAAGGTCATCCTCATCGGAATCGTCCTCATCAGTATCATGAACGTCATGGTGATGGCGGTATATGAACGTGTTAAAGAAATTGGAACCATCGCCGCTATCGGCACCCTGCCATGGAAAATCAGAATGATCTTTTTATGTGAGGGTTTGTTCCTGGGCCTTTTCGGAGCTGTTGTCGGCAGTGTCGTCGGTATCGGCGCGATCTGGGCGGTCAAATTATCCGAACTGACCATTAAGTTTGGCCGGAGCGACAATATTCCTCTGAATCCGGATATTTCACTGACTCAGATTGCACTCACGGCCCTGGTTGTTATTATTGTGTCCGTTGTGGCCGTTATTGAGCCGGCCTACAAAGCATCGAAACTTGAACCCATCGAAGCCCTGCGAAGAGGATAAATTATGAAAAAAACAATCGGAATCATCATTATAGCGGCTCTCATGAGCATCTGCATGTTCGCTCAGGACATAATCCCGGAAGGAAATAAGATACTGTCGGATATTGATCGCAACCTGACACCGGAAGCATTCGAATCGTATCGAAAGATAATCAATATAGAACCGGACGGCACAAGCAAAGAGTTTGTGATGTATGCAGTCAAAAAAGGCAATGACAAGATGGTCACCACGTTTTTGGCCCCGAAAACCGAAGTCGGCCGTTCAACCTTGCGGCTGGACGAAAATATGTGGCTGTTCATTCCCAACGTCGGCAAACCCGTAAGAATCACCAGTCTCCAATCCGTAATTGGAGGTATTTTCAATAATTCAGATATAATGCAGTTGGATTATTCCGCCGAATACGATGTGATTGAAATGGGGGAAGACGGGGGTGAGACCAAACTGACACTGAAAGCTAAAACAAAAGCAGTTGCATACGATAAACTGATTATGTGGGTTGACAAGAAACATGTCACGCCAACGAAAGTTGAGTGTCGGACGGTGTCGGATATGTTGATAAAAACCTTGTATTTTAAAGATATCAAGGACTTTGGCGACGGGCTTGTCCGTCCTGCGGTAACCGAAACCGACAGTCCTCTGCAAAAAGGATATAAATCGGTGATGATATTTGCCAAGATGGAGAAACGCGATGTGGATGATGAAATATTCACGGTGAACAATATGCACAAGATCAAGGATTTGAGGAAATAGTAACGGGTAAAATGTCAGCTAGAATTCTTTTAATTTTAATCCTGCTGCTGGGTTTGATCGGCGTTGTCAATGCTCAGGAGTACAGTTTTGATATGGGGGAATTTGAGAAAAAACCGTACGAATATTCCGCCATCCTGTCTTTTAATCCGGTGTTTTCGTTTCTAAATACAGAGAGCCGCTTGTACGCGCTAAAATATATGGACTCTGATCCGGAGGATTTTTTGCATGAAACCCATCTGTCTCTGGAGGCAAGAGGCAGTTACGAAATCCAAAAATTCAAGTTTGTCGCTGCCGGAAAATACGATGGGATGTACTCCTCTGAAAACGATTGGGATGACGATTTTTCCCTGTTTGAACTCTATGCACAATACTCACCCAACACAAATTTCACCGCCTGGCTTGGGAAAAAAACCGTGAAATGGGGGAAAGGATATATCTGGAATCCCGTCTCCTTCGTGGGAAAACAGAAAGATGTCAATGATGTGGATGCAAGTCTCGAAGGCTATACATTACTCTTGGGGGAGTTCGTCAAAAGCTTTAATTCAACATTTAAAACCCTCTCGATATCACCGGTCATTATCCCTGTCACGGAGGATTTGAACGACGACTTTTCAGAAATGACCAGTTTTAACTTCGCGCTGAATACCTCTATGCTTATTGCCGATACGGATGTGGGTCTCTATCTGTTCATGGATGATCGGGACCATCACAAAATTGGAGCGGATTTCGCCCGGAACTTGCTGACCAACTGGGAAATACATGCCGAATGGGCGGTTGAAAATGCTTATGACAGATGGGTTCTGGATGAAAATTATGAGCTCAGGAAAACATCTGAAAGCGCCCGGAATTATCTGCTTGGGACCCGCTATCTGGCGCCATCCAACACCACCGTTATTTTCGAGTATTTACATAATGATAAAGGGTATTCTGAAAGCGAAATGATTACGTTTTATGAAGCCATTGATTCCGTTTTGGCAGGTGAACATCCAGAACGCCTTCCCACACTCAAATCGTTCCAGAAAGACCAGTTGACCCGTCAATTCATCATGAAAGATTATCTATATCTCAAGGTGAGTCATCCGGAACCCTTCGATATCCTCTATTTCTCACCGTCGGTTTACACGATCTATAATTTGAATGATGGGAGTTACCGGGTCGGAATGGAACTGAACTACAGCCGGTTCAAAAACCTTGAGTTAATCCTGCGCCAGAACTATTTCCCGCCTGATCAGAAAACAGAGTTTGGTGAAAAAATGGCTGAGTATAAAGTGGAGTTTTTTGTTAGGAAGTATTTTTAGGGGGCATCTAAAATGGTTCTCATCGTAGAAAGTCTCGTCATTCCGGACGTGATGTATCCGAAACCATCGTAAATAGCAACGTCATTCCGGACGTGATGTCACTGCCGGCCCGTGAAGCGAGAATAAATTAAGATCCGGAACCCACATGCGGTACAAGCAGCATCGAAACTATTGCACAATCTCATCTATCCTCTGCAACCATTATTACTGTTTGCATGATGTGGATCCCGGCTTTCGTATTGATGATATTTACTACCATCACGACTTGCAAACTCGCCGGGATGACATTTGCGAGCATCATGGTTTGCTGGTCTCATCGATCACTGGCGCACCGATCACCGTCCACCATCAACGAGATCCCCCGGATCCTCCTCTCACCAGCCCGTGAAGCCATGACGAATAGGACGTCGGGTCCGTCGTTTCGGAGAAACGAGCCCCATTTCAGCAGAGCTGAAATCCGGAGGATGACCCTGTTTCACCGGCGCACTGACCACTTAACCCCCGGGACGAACCGCCTACGTACCTTCGGCGGGTCAAGAACCCGGGGCTACCATGTATCATCACGCAATCAACACACTGATCACCGGCGCACCGATCACTGGCGCACTGGCTACTGGCGCACTGGCTACTGGCGCACTGGCATCCGCCCGCACAACTCCCGGAAACTGCACCAACCACACATGCGGGTACTTTTGCACATGGGGAACTCGGATTTGTCCCGGGGGATGTTTTCTTCCACGTCCACGCACATGGCCCGCATCTCTTCGGTATCATCCCGGATGGTGCCCACCAGTTCCTGGACGTCGAACTCATTGACCTTCTGGGTGTGCTCCTTGTATTCCGGAAAAAGAAACGCGATGACCGGTTTGATTTTCGCCGGATCGTGGTCGAAATGATGGGCTGCCCATGCGGAATATCCCACCATCTGTTTCCGCTGTTTCGTCTCATTTGGTTTCCCGGTTTTCCAGTCCAGTATGATCAACTCATCACCCATGGGAAACAGGAAATCCACTTTGCAGTATGCTTTCATCCCCTCAATCCGGGTTTCCCCGAATCCCCCGGGTTCAATGAGCCATTCCGTCTTGTTGGGGACCGCTTCGTTGATCACCCACTGAAACCGGTCGCTGTTAAGGAAATTCTCGCAGCATACCCGGACCTTCTCCTGGACCGCATCCATATCAATGGCCGGAACCTGCTTGTAATAAACCTCGGAAAAATCCTTTGATTCACAGTAAAACGCCGTTTTCCGTCTGGCGTAACTGTAAAACCGGTCCACATTGATGTCTTTTTCCGAGATCAGAAGCCGTTCCAGAACAACTTTCAGGATATCGTGAACCACATTGCCGATCTCAAGGGGGACGCTGGTGAGACCTTTCAGGTAGGCGATCTTTTCCGTTTCAAACTCAGTGTCAAATTTCCCGTAATAGTTGTAATAATACTGCCGTTTACAGAATCGGAATGCGTCATACCGGGTCACGGACCAGCCCAGAATGGACGAAAACGGGTATTTTTTCAGTTTGATCACGGGAGTACCTCCAGGGGATTTTCTAATAAAAATTCTGACGATTTATCACTGGCACGGATTTTATCGGGGATGAGATGGGAATGCAAATCGGGCCTCTCCCCCTCCTGTCCCTTTCCCTAGCTCGACCCTATCCGAAAAGGTAAATCAGGATTGATGCTGATCAGGGATACTTGGATTATTTCGAATCCAGGTTCGGTTGATTTACGAACAGGGAACAGGGATTTAAGATTTTTGAAGGGAAAGTAGCTAAAACTTCACAAATCGAAAATCGTTAATCCTTGTTCTTAGATCAAAAAGACCTTGTACACGATGTTTTGACAACCTGCATGCTTTTCGGATTCCCTCTCGCTCTGCTGGGGAGAGGTCGGGAGAGAGACCCAATTGTTTTTCTTCCATAAAGCCAATACTATTGAAAATAGTTGAAATTCTTAAACGGGTTAAAACATACGCCTTTCCCCGGCAGCGCTGGGGAAAGGACGGGAGAGAGGCCTTAACATGAGAGATATCAAAGGATCAAAAACGGAGAAGAATCTCTGGGCGGCGTTTGCCGGGGAATCTCAAGCACGGAACAAATACGGGTTTTATGCTAAAACCGCGGCCAAGGAGGGATACCGGTATATTGCCCGGATGTTTGAGGAAACCGCTGTACATGAACGGCGTCACGCCCGGGATCTGTTCAAGAAACTCGGGGTTCTGGGCGATACCATCTCCAATCTTAAGGACGCTATTAAAGGTGAGGATTACGAAACATCTGAAATGTATGTGCAATTTGCAGACGATGCCGAAGCAGAGGGTTTTCGTGAAATTGCCGATCTTTTCCGGCAGATCGGGAAAGTGGAAGCGGAACATCGGGACCGGTATAAAAAGCTCCTGGGGCTGGTGGAGACTGCCGGCGTATTTAAACGGGAAACACCCATCCGGTGGAAATGTGTGCTCTGCGGGGCTATCACCGAAGGTAAGGAACCACCGAAAAAGTGCCCGTGCTGCAGCCATCCCCTGGAATATTTCGAACCGGAGAATATGAGTTTTCAGGATTGAGAGGCCTCTCCCCCTCCCGTCCCCCAGTCAAACCCTCATCCTGACCCACAAATCTGTTCACCTAATAATTTGATAAATTCCTTTAAATCTAGAGAATTGCTTCCTTTAATCACCGGCAGGGCCTGTCTGGCCGAAGCTTGCCTGCAAACCATCGCCTGAAGGGAACAAGCGAAGGCTGAACGCCGGCGCCACCCACAGCAACATTAATCATAAAGCCGCCGGCATGGACTTTGCGGAATTTTATGCATAAGTCCATGCCGGCGGGAAATAGAATAATCAAAGTGATTGGGTGGGACCTGGCGTCCCTGCCAGGTCATTGGGGATTGGATGCTGTAAAACTCCGCTTATTATCTTGGAAAAGTTGTGGGTAAGGATGAGAGTCAAACCAGGGGAAGGGATGATAATTTTCAACTCCATAAAACCAATAGTTTCGGATTTTGATTGAAATTATTAAACGGTACAAAACATACGCCTTTCCCCAGTTCGACTGGGGAGAGGTCGGGAGAGAGGCCTGAAGCCTAAAACCGTTTCGTATATAGATGGCAGTAGGGCAGCGCCCCTTTTTTCTCATAGTAATCCTGGTGGTAATCTTCACCTGCCCAGAATTCACCGGCCGGAGTGATCTCGGTGGCAACATTGTACCCATTGTCTTTGAGAATCCCAATGAGTTTTTCAGATACTTCTTTCTGATGATCGTTCACATAGAAAATCCCGGAACGGTACTGGGATCCGATATCCGGTCCCTGGCGATCCTTCTGGGTGGGATCGTGAATCTCAAAAAAGAGTTTCGCCAAAATTTCAAACGTGGTTTTGGAGGGATCAAAGACGACTTCCACCGCTTCAGCATGACCCGTGGACTTACTGCATACCGCTTCGTATGTTGGGTTTTCAGTCTTGCCGCCAACATAACCCACTGCTGTGGAAATTACCCCATCAACTTTCTTGAGATGATACTCAACACCCCAGAAACAACCAGCGGCAAAAATAGCCCGCTCTGTTTTGGGTTCCGCTGCTGCATCATCCGGAACAAACTTCATGGAGATAGAATTGACACAATGCCGGATGTTTTTATCCGTGAATTGCTCACCCTCGAAAATATGACCAAGATGACCCTTGCACCGGGCACAGATGATTTCCGTCCGTCGTCCGTCTGCGTCAGGAACACGTTTCACCGCACCGGCAATTTCATCGTCGAATGCGGGCCAACCACAGTGTGCCTCAAACTTATCCACGGATTTGTAAAGCGCCGCATTGCAACGGCGGCAGATGAAAGTCCCCTTCTCCGTATGATTCGTAAACTCACCGGTAAAAGGCATTTCAGTGCCCTTATTGATGATTACACGTTCCTCTTCAGGCGTTAACGGATTGTATTTCATGGTGTCCTGCCCCCATCCTGCGACTGTATAAACTGTCAAAATAACTAAAACTGTCAGGCACATTTTCTTCATGATGGCCTCCTCACATTTTTATACAATACATGACTTTGTTTGTCGAGTTTAAAAATTATCTTCCTGAAGGCTGCACTCGATGAATGAAAAGTTGGGGGTTCAACTTCACATACTTTTAATTTTGCAGGTTAACCGGACAGCGGCGGATTACATCAGGTATCCTAAACTCCGAAGACCCTCCAGGAGATCTTCATCGAACGCGTCATTTCCTTCAGACAGATGAATACCGATGATATCCTTCGGCGACAAAGCGTCCATCCCATTATCCATTTCGGTAATGACCATCCCGTTGGGCAATCGCAGAGGTGTCTTGAAATGCCTTGGTGTTTCAAGATCACGGTTCAGAAATGTGTTAAGTTTTCCAAGCAGATCGTTGGGATCATTTTCAGGCTCGTATGGCGCACCCCATTCCACTTCTTGTTTTTCATCGAGATCAATGATTCGATTCTCGAATTCGTTCTTTTCATAACCCAGTATGCCGTGTTCATCAGCATACTGGAAATGCATCCAATTTGATGTTTGAAGAACATCGTTCTTTTCGTTCAAACATGTAACTGCAAAATAAGGTCGGCGTTTAAAAACACCCGGGTTTAAAAACCAGGAGAACCGATTATCCTGTGGATCCGGTTTGTTCCAACGCTCCAAATTGAAGTCAAGTGAAAAAGAATTATCATCTGCCGGTTTCATCAGGTAGAATTCGTAAAACAGGTTTCCGTCACACCGGAGATATTTTATTGTCCAGATCACGGAATTTATAGGCTGATCCAGTAAAACTCTTCCGGAATACTTCAATCTACAGCCCATCTCATTGCGATTAATATGCCACAGGAAATCATTTTCAATAATGGAATCCGTCAGCCAGTCCGGGCCTTCGTTGGGTGGATATTCCGTATCAGATGCATCCAGACAGAGTTTTCTTCGTACTTTCATCCTGTTTTTGACATCGATGGCTGCTGCTGCGTGATATTCTGAATTAATCACGAAAAGCACGCGATTTTCCGTCTCCTGATTCATGCCCTGAATCGGCGCCGTCAGATCTTCCCCCTCGCAAACGGCAGGACGGGTTTTCAAATTAAGGAGGGATAATATGGTGGGCAGAATGTCTGTCTGAACAACCGGCATATCTATTCTGCTTTGTGAAATCATCCCGGGATGCCAAAATATGAGGGGCGTTCTTAAAACTTCCTCGTTGATGAACCCATGCCCATAGACATTGCCTTCCCCAATATTCTCACCATGATCGCCGGTGAAAACAACAAGAGAGTCTTCAAGGTTGTCTCCCTCATGCAAGACCTCAAAAATCTTTCTGATATTGTTATCCCAATAATTCAGTTCTCCCAGGTATTGGGACAGCATATAATCACGAGGAAATCCGGGGCGATACCCTTCTATATCGTCCAGGTTCCCCTTTAACTTATCCCGAAGATCGAATGGTTCTACACCCTCAGGAAGAAATTTCGTTGAGAATTCACCTTCAGGCAGGTAGGGACTGTGAGGATCGAAAGAATGAAGCCACAGGAAGAACGGTGTTTTTCGGAATCTCATGGTCCGAAGAAACTGGATGACATTCCTCATGTATGACCCTGATTTTCTCTGGCAGGTAAGATCAGGAATTTTTGAATCTGATTCATACTTCCAATCGATAACATCAAACCCGCGTGCTATTCCCTTGGGTTGATTGAGTGAACAGACGCCTAAAAACGCGGCACAGTCATACCCGGCGGCGTGGAGAATTTCCGCCAGAGTTGGAAACTCTTCCGTCAAGAAGCCGGAATTTGACAAGACGCCCGTGCGATCCGGAAATAGACCGGTAAAAATGGCTGCGTGACTCGGCAGGGTCCAGTTGCAGACAGCATACGAATTCTGGAAAAGAGCGCCCTGGGAAGCCATTAAATCAACGGTGGGCATCGTGTCATGCTTGCATCCATAACACCCGAGACTCTGCGCCCGGGTTGTGTCGGAAGTGATCAACACCAGATTCGTTCGCTTTGAACCGATGCGGCGATCCATACAACTGATCAACCCGGGAGCGTTTAATAAAACCGATCCTGCCAGAGCACTGTTTTTCAGGAAATGTCTGCGTTTCATTGGCGCCACTCCTTGTTACGCCTTGAAAACACTAATAAAATCCCTGTTTTTTGTCAATACTCCAGCTTCGGGTTTCACATGAATTTCAGAGGATCCTCTTGCGACTTGCCCGGTTGTGATGAATTCAAAAAAAGCGCGACAGTTAAGCGTTTATTATCACACGTCTTCAATCAAACCAAAATCAGAGAACGGCAAAATCCGAACCACGGGTTTCCCAACAATATATCCGTCGGGAACAAATGCAGGATACCCTTCCAGTAGCGACCAGACACGGCTGTCAAAACTGCTCCGGCGATTGTCACCGGCCACAAAATAATGACCCCGGGGAACGATCATGGGTCGGATGGTTTCGTGGGTCCGGTTGGCATCGTCAATGAAAAACTCATACTGTTTCACATCATTGACATGCATATACCCGTCTCGGATACGGATGGTGTCGCCGGGCAGCCCGATCACCCGCTTTACAATGATGAAATGTGTGTCGGCAGGGTATTTAAACACCACAACATCACCACGCTCAATGTCGTGAAACCGATACATCAACCGATCTACAAAAATCGTGTCGGCACTGTGAATCACCGGCTCCATGGAACCACCCTCAACAACGAACATGGTAAAGATGTACTGGTAGATGATGAAACCCATGACCACTCCCGCACAAAGAACCACACTGATTTTTTTTATACTCAGATTATCCTTGAACCATCCCATGAAAGTATTATAGCATATTCGACATAAAAATATCACTATTTCGTCCAAAAAAGTTTCCACTTTGGCAATTTCTCATGGTGATTTTGTACGGGAGGGCTCGAAATTTGGGATTTGAAAATGTAATCGATTTATCGAAGAATAGTATTCTTTGTCGATTTTTTGTACAATATCTTAAGAAAAGGTGCGATTTTTCCAGGGGAGGTTTTTCATGAGATCAGAATACATTTCCATAATGATTGGTTTATTATTTTTGGGAGCCACAGTGATTTCTCCTGTTGCTGCAGTCGCAGACCGGGAGGTCCTGTATGTGGATGTCTCCGGTGTCGGTCCCGGGGACGGATCCATGGAGGATCCGTTTGTCAGCATTGGCCAGGCACTTTTGATGACGCCGGCTGAGATCCGGATTGCCGAGGGGAGTTATGGGGAATCCGTTGTGGTGTATCCGGATCTGATCCTCAGGGGCGGTTATGCATCGGGATCGTGGTTCCGTGATCCCGTGGAACATCCCACAATCATCACCGGGCAGGGTGAAGCTGCTGTTTCCGGGTCGGGAGATCTTGGTGAACTGGAAATCACCGGGCTGTCCATCACCGGGATTCCCGGTATTACCCGTTATGGGATAAATCTGGATAGTGTGAGTGGGACCATTTTGATTGGAAGAAACCTGATTTTTGATCTCCAGGCACCGTCGGGGATTGATGGGGAAGATTGTTCCTCGACACCGGAATGTGATTTTCACGGGAGTTCCGGGATGGCTGCATTTGGCATCATCTGTTCCGGAACAAATGTCATCATTGCTGAAAACACAGTTCATCACATCTATGGCGGCAGTGGCGGCAACGGCGGCCAATGGGATTATGCGGCTGGTCATACCGATGGTGGTGACGGCGGACATGGCGCAGCGGCATTCGGGATCTATGGAAAAGGAAGTCTTTCATGTAACATCGTGTATGCTGTTTTCAGTGGTAATGGCGGTCACGGCGCCGGCGGATTTGATGATACCGGATATGGCGGCGATGGCGGTCTCGGCGGCACCGGCGGCTGGGCAACAGGCATTTATGCCGGTACCGGAGAAAACCACCTGTTTAGTAATCTTGTGTTCGATATAACGGCCGGTGCCGGTGGGAACGGCGGATCCGGTACCTGGTGGGCATCCCCGGCCGATGGCGGTGATGCCGGATTTTGTGCCGGCGTCATGCTGTCGTCTGTCGGACCCAATTTCGCGTTGCTGACAACGGTGGATTCTCTCAATGTGCTGGATGGCGGCGATGGCGGACATTCGATTCCATATTCCGGCCCCGTACTTAACCCCGGCGCAGACGGTGGTGATGGAGGTGAATGCCGGGGAATTTATCTTGCTTCAACGGTGGGTCAAGCGATTATCAATCACAACGTTGTGACCAATACAACAGTCGCTCCCGGCGGAACAGGTGGTTCAGGCACGACTCCCGGTGCCGATGGTGCTGACGGAACAGCCTACGGTTTATACGAATATAGTATTTCACGGACAATCCTCTCAACATACAACTGTCTCTGGAACCATGGCACGGGCAATTATTACAATGTTTCAGCCGGTACTGGAGATATATCTCAGGATCCGGTTTATGTGACAGGGGATTTCGGTGATTATTACCTGAGTCAGATAGCTGCCGGGCAGGCGACGGACAGTCCTTGCGTGGATGCCGGTGGGCATATCCTTTTCTATGCGACAACACGGACAGATAATTTCCCTGATGAGGATCTGGAGGATCTGGGCTATCACTATCCCATTCCCTGCATAAACCACGGGGATGTAAACGGAAGTGGGGATATCACCGCGGAAGATGCACAGATCACTTTTGCCATTGCACTGGGATCCTATACGCCCACAACGGAAGAAGCCTGCGCCGCCGACTGTAACGGGGATGATAATATCACCGCCGGCGATGCACAGGCCACATTTTTTGCCGTTATGGGTGCAGGGGAATGTGTCAATGCCCTGATTTAAATCAATTAATGTAGGGCTATCAATTAATGTAGGGCTATCAGCCAATGTAAGGGTTTTCGGCCGAAAACCCGTGCATGCATTGCCCCTGCATTTGCCCCGCATGCATTACCCCCGCTGCCCCTGCATTTCCCCCGCATGCATTACCCCCGCCGCCCCTGCATTTCCCCCGCATGCATTACCCCCTGAGTATAACAGAGTCTCGCGCTCGGTGGTCGCCGGCTTATGCACAGAATCCAGAGCCCCTCCGCCGCCGGCCTTGCCCCCACTACTCC
>SWBX01002435.1_pt1 | contig 24309 bp, 21 predicted proteins | sample 4693051 | NCBI WGS metagenome assembly SWBX01 (sample SAMN10267272, study PRJNA491770) | bioreactor metagenome | isolation source: DHS bioreactor inoculated with marine | place: Japan: Omine Ridge, Nankai Trough | reverse complement strand
TACCTCCCTTGGACTATTTGGACGAAGGGAGGTAGTTCTACTCGATGGATACGTTGCAATTCGAATGGGATGATAAGAAAGAAAAGGCTAATATCAGGAAACATGGTGTTTCCTTTGATGAAGCACGCTCTGTTTTTTATGATGAGAATGCTATTCGCTACTTCGACCCGGAGCATTCCGAGGATGAGGACCGTTTCATTATGCTTGGGATGAGCTTTAAGTTGAGAACTCTGATTGTTTGCCACTGTTTTCTTGAACGTGAAACGCTTGTGCGGATCATTTCAGCCAGGAAAACGGACAAATTTGAGGAGAGAGATTACTGGAGAACAAGAAAATGAAAGACCATTACGAATTTTCTAAAATGAAAGGGCGGAAAAACCCATATATCAAATACCTGAAACAACCGGTCACAATGAGATTGGATCGTGATACCGTCGCTTACTTTAAGTCAATGGCTGAGGAAACCGGTATCCCTTATCAGAGCCTGATAAATCTGTATCTCCGCGATTGTGCTGTTCATCATCGAAAATTACAAATGAAGTGGGCTTCCTGAAATTGCCGAATCCACCGCTTTCCGGTCCATATAATTCTTGCTCGACTCATCGCTCCAGCTTATTTCTGAACTGATTCTCGATAGCCGAATCAATCCGGGATCTGGATTTCCACTCAAAGATTATCCTGCACTTGTCGGCACATCTGAATGCATCTGATCTGGAAAAAATTATAATGGAAGTGTGATTAAAAAAGAAGTCAATGATTTTGACAGAAAAACCAAAATGGTTGTATAATGGTTTTAGAAATCCGGGAGGTGTCAAATGCAGTCTATCACGGTGAAAAATATTCCCCACGGTGTTCATCAGTCATTAAAGAACATGGCGAAACTGAATCATCGCAGCTTGAACAATGAAATTATCTGTTGTCTGGAAAGATACACGAAGATGTCCGGGGTTGATTCTGAGGCTCTCATCAGCAAGGCGCGAAGAATCCGGTCTGAGATTGACCGCACATTCACTCATGAAGAAATCCAGATTGCTAAAGATGCAGGACGGAAATGATTGTCGTCGACACAAACATCCTTGTCTATTTATGGTTACCCGGAGAATTCACTGAACAGGCGGAAAAATTGCTTGAAACGGATAGTGAGTGGATCAGTTGTGTTTTATGGAGATCCGAATTTCGAAACGTGGTTGCATCTTTTTTCAGGCAGGGGAAATTGTCGTATGAGACGGCAGTGAAGGTGATACTCAGCGCGGAAGAACAGATGGTTGATACAGAATATGCGGTAAATTCATTAGAGGTGATGGCGAAGGTGAAAATGTCAAAGTGCATGGCCTATGATTGTGAATATGTCGCATTGGCGGAAGTGCTTGAATGTAATCTGATCACGAAAGATAAAGAGATACTGAGATCTTTCCCGGATATTGCGATAGATCTGGAAACGTTTTTGCAAAACCCACAGCGCTGAACCATACCTCAATAAAAAAGCGGCGCCCCGAAGAGCGCCGCTTTCAATCAGTTTAGTAAATCGTTGATCTTACACACAACCATGATCGATCATGGAATCGGCAATTTTCATAAATCCGGCAATGTTGGCGCCGGCAACGTAGTTACCGGGCATCCCGAATTCTTTTGATGCGCTGAGGCTGGCATCGTGGATGTTGACCATAATGTCGTGAAGTCTGTCATCAACTTCTTTCCGGGTCCAACTCAGCCGCAGGCTGTTCTGGCTCATTTCCAGACCGGAAGTGGCGACACCACCGGCATTGGCGGCTTTACCGGGACCATAGAGGATACCGGCATCGAGGAACAGATCAACGCCGTCCTTTGTGGTGGGCATGTTGGCGCCTTCGGATACGCAGTAAACACCGTTTTTGACCAGGTGGTCGGCATCGGTTTTGTTGATTTCGTTCTGTGTGGCTGACGGCAGTGCAACGTCGGCTTTGTGGTTCCAGAGGGGGTTGTATCCCAGGGACGCATCAACCGGCGTATAAACAGCAGTGGAATATTTATCAGCATATTCACTGATCCGGCCACGTTTCACGTTTTTCAGTTCCATGATGTAATTGAGTTTGTCGGTACCGATACCGGCTTCGTCGTAGATGTATCCACCGGAGTCGGACACGGTCACAACTTTACCACCGAGTTCGATAACTTTTTCAGAGGCATACTGTGCAACGTTTCCGGAACCGGATACGAGGCAGATTTTTCCCTGGAAAGAATCGTTTCTGGTTTTCAGCATTTCTTTTGCGAAATACACCTGGCCGTAACCGGTGGCTTCGGGTCGGATATTGCTGCCGCCCCAGTTCTTGCCTTTACCGGTGAGCACGCCTGTGAACTCATTCCGCAATTTTTTATACATACCGAAGAGGTAACCGATTTCCCGGCCGCCAACACCGATATCACCGGCGGGAACGTCTGTGTTCGGGCCGATGTGCCGGAAGAGTTCCATCATGAAACTCTGGCAGAACTTCATGACTTCATCGTCGCTCTTGCCTTTGGGATCAAAATCGGATCCACCTTTACCACCGCCGATGGGCAGGGTGGTCAGGGAGTTTTTAAATACCTGTTCAAAAGCCAAAAATTTCAAAATACTAAGGTTGACACTGGGGTGAAACCGAAGGCCGCCTTTGTAGGGACCGATGGCGCTGTTCATCTCAATACGGAATCCGCGATTGACATGAATCTCGCCACTGTCATCAACCCAGGGCACCCGAAACTGAATTACCCGTTCCGGTTCGGCAATGCGTTCCAGAATCTTAAATTTCCGATATTTCGGTCTTTTTTCCAGAACAACAGCCAATGAATCAAATACTTCTTCTACAGCCTGATGAAACTCGGGCTGATTCGGATCTCTGTCCACAACACTTTTATAAATTTCCTGGATCATCCTTAACTCCTTACAATTGAAAAAACAAAGGTTGACGTTATTGGGAGTTTACTATCCCTGCTGAACAATGTTTTGTTATTAAAAGAAGGATACACCTGTCAAGGTAATTTGACAAAATCTTCTGCCAAACCTCAGGAATCAATCCCCGATTCGTTCTCACACCACAAATCCATCAACTCCCGGGTAATCTCCTTACCGGCTGTTCCCACGGGTTTATCGCTGATCACCGGTCCTTTCCGCTTTTTACGTTTCGGCCGGGAGGCAGAAGTAGCCGAGTTGTAAAATGTCAGCACTGTTTCCATCGTGGCGTGGAACTCCCGAGCCTGCATCCCGATACCCGCATCATCGGAAATAATGATGGTTTTCCCGTCAGTTGAAGTGCGTTTCAGCATGGCGAGAATACGATCGTCTGCTTCCTCCCCGGTAGCGGTATAAACGACACTGACACGTCCAATTTTCGAATTGAGTGAGGGTCCTGCTGTGGAATCGCCATCAAATATCACGCAAACAGCGGCTGTGTCCGGTAAGCGGCTCCGGTAAGTCCTGCACAGTGCGATGAGTCGATTCCGGGCATGTTCCAGACTCACTTCGATCTCGCGGTTCAGTTCCGGCACCCCTCTGATCACATTATAACCATCTATTAGTACCGTCAGTTTTTCACGCATTTCAAGGACTCGCTTTTCCGGATTCATGTCTTTCCGCATCCATCACACTCATCAGCACCTACAATACAAAAAATAGCACAGCACTGACAAGAGTTCCTCAGATCGTAAGGTTCGTGAAGGATCTGATTCTTTTTTCTGTCTGCCTGTTCCGGTTCCGATCCATTCAACGACCCGCGCGTATGGATGTAAAAACACAGCCGGCGCATCTCATTACCGCACCCGCACCTGCCGGACAAACTCCATACGCAATCCATGTCTTCTCCGGAAAATGCTTTTCCAACTATTTTGCTTCCTCCCTCATGCGGCTTTGTAAGCATTTGGAAGCCGGACCAAACTCTATCTTTCCATTTCATCAATTTCCCGATCTCCAAACGCAACAAACCCGTTTCTCCCATGGGTAGAAAATCCTGAGTTGGTCACTTCTGTGATGTTTATTGGTTTTCTGTCGTGGACCCTTCGGTTGAGATGGCTGACTTGCTTCTGCACCCACTCAATTTTGAACATTGCTTTCCGCGGGAGGTACCCGCAGAATACGAATATGGAAGGTGACGTTCTGAACAGCGAGTTTCCCCTCAAAATTACACGGTACTACAGGGATCTTATCAATTGGGAGGACCCATTAGACCCGCTTGCCCGGCAGGTGGTGCCCCTTCCCGATGAATGCCGGATGGACGGCACCGAAAAAACGGATCCGCTGGATGAAGCCCGGTATTCACCGGTTCCGGGACTCATACACAAATACCCGGGCCGGGTTCTGGTGCTTATTACACGGAATTGCGCGGTGCACTGCCGGTTTTGTTTCCGAAAGAGCAGTTTATTACGCGCCAATGATCCTGAAGAAGGATTGTCACCTGAAATGCAGGCATATATCCGGGGAGACCCTTCCATCCGGGAAGTTATTCTCTCCGGAGGAGATCCGCTTGTTCTGGACAACGGCGTGCTCAGAACCGCAATTACAGAACTGGTTTCAATCCCTCATGTGAGCCTGATTCGTATTCATACCCGGATACCTGCCGTCAACCCAAAACGGATTGATGCGGACCTGGTGAACATTCTCAAACTGCCGCCCGCACTCTGGCTGGTAACCCATTTTAACCATCCCCGGGAGGTGACGCACCAGGCGATCCAGGCCTGTAACCGGATCATCGATGCCGGGATACCTGTGCTGAACCAGACCGTCCTGCTCAACGGAGTCAACAACCGAATTGATATCCTGGAACTTCTCTTTTTGCGGCTCATTGAAAATCGCATTCAGCCATACTATCTGCATATTCTGGATCCTGCACCGGGAACCGCACATTTCAGGGTGCCGGTGAAAGAGGCGCGGGAACTGATGCGGGATCTTCGGGGAAAACTGCCGGGATATGCTGTTCCCCGCCTAGTGAAAGATGAACCGGGGATGTCGGGGAAGACAATTCTGGAGACGGAATCCAATTGAAAAAAGCTCGAAGTGGGTTTAAACCCTGCTGGTGGTCTATCCCGCAAAATGAACCTTGATTATGTTGGATCTCGTCAAGCGTAACCCCGGTGCCGATCAGACATGATAGCCGGCACAACCTCACCCTTTTCAAGGGAGTCATGTCAGCGGCAAACCCAAACCCCCTTGAAAAGGATCAGGGGTTACATATTAGCGGGATACACCGTAGAAGAACCATGTCAGCGGCACAGCCACACAACCGATAGCATTGATGGTTGTTCCGGACAAGATCAACGCATCGCCCCCGTAGCTGCTTTCGGCCGAAAGCAGACACGATCATTAATCACCCCAGGAAAATTCCCATTGTGCCGGGGTTCCCACAATTTCCGTGACTGCCGGATCGGTCAACGCCGCGTGGAAAGTGATACCCGAAGCGGCGGATCCGGTCTCGGGCCAGGTGAAAGCGGGAATCACCGTGACATCGGTGGCGCCGATTGGGAATTCCGGGTGTTCGTGAATATAGGAACAGATTTCTTCGGTGAATCCCGGACCCCAGAACAAGGTGCCGTACACGTCCAGGACGACGAATAACGGGTATCCCGCTAAAATTGATCCCGTGGTGTTGCAAACAGTGGCCGTGCAGAAACAGGGATCGCCGGGCCGGAAATAATCAGACGGCATGAACAACGTGACCCCGGTGGTGTCACATTCCGGGGTCGCGGTAGGCGTCGCCGTAGCCGTACTTGTCGGTGTTATTGTGGGGGTTGAGGTTGGCGTTGGCGTAAGTGTCGGTGTGGCTGTCGGGGTCGAAGTCGGGGTCACAGTGGGGGTCGGGGTCATTGTCGGCGTAGCCGACGGTTCCCGGTAATGGAAACCCATATCAATCAGATCCGAATCAAAGACGGAATCGGTCCGGGTCGTTCGTTCGTCCATACAGTAATCGCTGTTCTCCAGGGTGATGCAGATGTTCGAGGCGAAATCGCTGCCGGCATCCAGACACGGGCTGTCCACATCCTGACCCGCCGCGGTCTGACTCAGGTAATAATCACCCAGTGGACCCGGGGTAAACAACGGATCCAGATCGATATTCCCGTCACCGGCAAATCCGCCCTCGATATTGGAATACCGGACCGTTGCCTGACCATTATCCAACACCTGATAATCACCATAATTACCCCGGATGATGGAATCCGTTATTTCAATGAAACTGGGATCTTCCGCCCAGATCCCCTCCCCGTTATCCACAATGGTGCAGTTGGAAATATACACTTCCATGGTGTAATACCAGGCATTGATGGTTAATCCGGAACCCGTCATCAGACAGTTGGAAATTTCTGTGACACTGGTGGCATGGGGAATCAGACCCCCCCCCGAATATCAACCGGTTATTTCCGTAAAATTCACAGTCCGTGATCTTGACCAGAAAGTTTGCCTCGTTAAATCGCAGGGCACTGGTCTCACCATATCCGTTATCTAAGAACCGGCACCGGGTGAATTCAATGTAATTAGTGAGAAAACCGGAAAGCACCGCTGAACTACCGGCATTATTCCCACTGAACACTGTGTCTTCAATAACGGTGGAACTAACTCCACCTGCTGATAGAATAGCGCCTCCAAATGCGTTGGAGTAATTATTCGTGAATGTGCATTGAGAGATATAGAGGGATGTACCACCCATCCAGAGTGCCCCGCCCGGTTCATCAGAAGAATTATTATGGAAAACACATCGAATAAAAATACCGGTTCCATATACATGGGGATCTGAGCTAAGAAATCTCATAGCGCCACCAGAATCAAAACTGCCTCCCCAGCGATACCCGTTCCGGAATGATATATCCTGAAAAACAATATTTTCGCCATAAGTATGATTTCGTATCAGAAACGCTCGTCCGTCACCCTCGCAATCGATGACGCAATCTTCAGGATCCCCCGGAGACATGATCACGATATCACGGTTATCAACGATGATCTCCTTGTTTCCGGCACCGGTATAGGTTCCCGGCGCAAGCAACACGGTATCCCCGTCAACGGACGCGTCGATTCCCGTTTGGATATCGGGGTACGGTACCGATGGCACGTTTATGATTGCGGCGGTGGCGGGGAGGGTGAGGAGGAGGAAATATAGTGTCAGAGACCATCTGATCCTTTTTTTCAATTGTGAATTGTGAATTGACAATTGCCAATTGTTAAATGTTGTTCGCACATCTATACCCTCATCAGATCATTTTCCGTGTCCAGGAAATGGGTGTCGGAGGGCCGCCGGGGGTCGGAGTCGGTTCAGGGGTATAGGTCGGCGCCGGTGTCGGGGTCGGCACCCCCAGAGGGCGGGCCGTGTGGACGAAATCGGTGCAGGCTTCCAGCAAATCAACACCCATATCCTCAAAATAAGTAGTCCCCTCATCGTAGTAACAGGCTATGCGGTATGTTCTGTCTTCAGGTAGTCGTAATTCCGTTTCCCCGGGTGTCTGATAAACAAGGATACCGCCACTTCTGTAAACCGGTGTATAATCCGTGCAGGCCGGTGTCGGTGTCGGTCCGCCGGTATCCGTCACATCCTGATACAGCGCATTTTCATCATACTCAATGGCCACCCGGGCAAGCAGGTTTTCCAAACCGGAACCGGCCAGTGGTTCAGGCATTCCATTGTTAAACTCAAAACGCCACCATTCATCCCAGGGACGCATGAACGGGTTGTCTTCCGACAGCCTCAGGGCAAAGGTGTCCCTGAGTGTCAGAAGATCTTGTTCAAACCAGGTGAAGGCCTGACCGTAGTTTCCCGGCGCCCGGTAATATAGATCACCCGGGTTTCCCACCGGTTCCTCCCACATCGACGGATGGGGGCAGATATCGCAATGAAGATCCACGAATAAAAGGGGAACCGTTCCGTAGCCGCCATCACACTGAAAAGAAGTACTGCTGATTAATCCTGCCATATATGCCCGCAATGCCACAGCTTCCACATCATCTTGCGTATAATTACCATCGTCAGTCCTATACCATTGCTGACCGTTTTCAAGCACGGGATCCTTCACCCAACCACCCATACCATTCGGTCGGGTGCCGTACGGACGCGCATGGACGGTTCCCCATTCATACGCATCGGGATTCGTGATGGGAATCAGAATATAATCCAGCGCAGGCGCATTACCGGCGATAATGCTGTGCAATAACTCTTCTATCAAACCTTCCATCACAAAGTTACCCGTCTGCTCATAATGTACTCCGGCGGTAATGAGAACACTGTGTTTCGTTAAATGGGAATCGATTTCCAGCACCTGGATCGGGTTTGATTCCTGTTCCCAGGCATTCTCGGCGTACTTCAATCCGCCATGACCGATTGTCTGAAGATTCACCGACCAGTTATCTATACTGCTGTTGATAGTGTCAACATCGGATTCGATTTCGTCAAGGAATACCTCAAGATCAGACAAAACATACGGAATAAACGAACACACTTCAATCTCATAATCCATATCTCCATAATCAGTCTCTAATGGAATCGTATACATACATCTGTGATTCGATCGGTCCTCCGGATCATTATACGGGAAAATGATACCCAGTTCCGTCCGCTTCCAGAGTGTGGGAATACCGTTAATGATAAAACGGTGCACCGGTCGGAATACCGCTAAATCCCAACATGCGGCATCTTCCCACCACGCATTTTGCCAGATACCCAGCATATCCGGCGACGGTTGCGTCCAGTCAAAAAGGTATCTGAAATTATGCAATGTATTCTCTTTCAGTTTTTTTACCCGAAACCTGAAATGCCCATCCGCCTGGTCATTATATGGATTACCGTTGTCGTCATCAAACGGCAAAGACATAAACCGCACTTTCACCAGGTTTTCAGCCTTGTTAGTCACTTCCCAATATTCCGGGGGAAGATCCATATCAAAAAATCCCTGATATGCCGGATACCGTAACAACAAAATGGGTCCGCTCGGTTTTGCCACATAAGCCGGCACCCAAAAAACACCGTCCTTGTAGTGTTCCGGATCGTGCTTGTTCAACCAGAACGGTTCATTTTCACCGGGACCGGTTCGAGTCGGAAACTGACAGTAAGCGCTGTCACCGCCAAATCCCCACCGGGGTATCCCGCACAAGGAATCGGAATGACCTGTATATACCCCACTATCGTATTTTACGACACCGTCACCGTCCATCAGTCCGGAACAATCCTTTGCATAGAAATCACCTTTCACCGTGCCGAATAAAGATACCACAGCCAAAACCACAATAAAAGTTACCCACATCTGCTTAACCGTGCTCATTTGAACCCCCTTTGAAGTACTGAGAAGAATAACTCTCTCAGAATCGCAAAAAAAAACACTATTACAAGATAATTTTTAAGGTAACAAATTGAGATCCCCGCGTTCGCGAGGATGACATTTATCACCAAACACAGAAATTCCAGATCCCCGGGTTCGCGAGAACAACCTTTGCGTCTTGCTCTTGCCGCCGGAATCGCATGGTGGTAGATTACCCGGACATGTTGTGAGAAGGAGAAAACCATGGAAAAGAGTTTCAAAGAGCTGATCTGCCAGGGGATTCCAGAAACACTGCCGCCGCCGCACAAATGGGACGAAACCGCCAATCATGCGCCGGCCCGGCCAATGGTGTTAAGCCGGGCTGAACAGGAACTGGCGATCCGGAATGCGCTCAGGTATTTCCCCGGGGAATTTCACGGTGAACTGGCAGGGGAGTTTGCACGGGAACTCAAGGAAGACGGGCGTGTCATCATGCGCCGGTTCCAGCCGGGATACAAAATGGTTGCTCGATCTCTGGATGCGTATCCGGCCCGGTGCCGGGAAGCCGCCGCAATCATGCTCATGATTCAGAACAATCTGGACCCTGCAGTGGCTCAGTACCCCGTAGAACTCATCACATACGGTGGTAACGGCACGGTTTTCCAGAACTGGGCACAGTATCTTCTGACCATGCAATATCTTTCTGAGATGTCCGATACCCAGACACTGGTCCTCTATTCCGGTCATCCCCTGGGTCTGTTTCCGTCCACACGTTGGGCTCCCCGGGTGGTCCTCACCAACGGAATGATGATACCCAACTACTCATCCAATGATGATTATCTTCGGTACAGTGCCCTGGGAGTTACCTCATACGGTCAGATGACCGCCGGGAGTTTCATGTATATCGGTCCCCAGGGTATCGTCCACGGTACAACCATCACTCTCCTGAACGCAGTCCGGAAATACATGGGTATGGCTCCGGATGAACCAATCAACGGGACACTTTTCGTCACCTCCGGTCTTGGAGGCATGAGCGGCGCCCAGGCAAAAGCCGGTGTCATCGCCGGATCAGTAAATGTTATTGCTGAAATCAATCCCCGACCTCTGGAAACCCGGTACCGTCAGGGATGGCTTCAGGAAAAGGAAACCGACCTGGATAAACTCATGTCCCGCGTCCAGCGTGCAGTGAAAAACCGCGAAGCCCTGTCCATCGGGTATCTGGGGAACATCGTTGATCTGTGGGAAAAGTTTCTGGATGCCGGTATCCCCGTTGATCTGGGATCTGATCAGACATCTCTTCATAATCCCTATGGCGGTGGTTACTATCCGGCCGGGATGAGTTTTGAGGATGCCAACGCCATGATGAAAACCGATCCTCCGGGATTCAAGGAAGCTGTTCAGGAATCCTTACGGCGCCAGGTCAATGTCATTAACCGGCTTTCTGAGCAGGGCCTGCATTTCTGGGATTACGGCAATGCCTTCCTTCTGGAAGCATCCCGGGCAGGTGCGGACGGTATCCTGAAACCGGATGGAACCTTCAGTTATCCCTCGTATGTGGAAGATATTATGGGTCCCATGTGTTTTGATTATGGGTTTGGACCGTTCCGCTGGGTTGTGACATCCAATTTACCGGAGGATCTGCGGAAAACCGATTCCATCGCAGCCGATGTTCTGAAAAAACTCATGATCGAAGCCGAGCCGGAGATCCGGCAGCAGATGAAGGATAATATCACCTGGATAGAAGCGGCGGAAGAACACCGGATGGTGGTGGGCTCCCAGGCAAGAATTCTATATTCAAACGAAGAAGGCCGGATACAGATTGCTCTGGCGTTTAATCAGGCCATTCGCGACGGTGTGATCAGCAGACCCATTGTGCTGGGCAGGGACCATCACGATGTTTCCGGCACGGATTCACCCTTCCGGGAAACAGCCAACATACGGGATGGATCCAATCGGACCGCAGACATGGCAGTGAATAATGTGATTGGAGATGCATTCCGGGGTGCGACCTGGGTCAGTCTTCACAATGGCGGCGGTGTCGGCTGGGGTGAAGTCATTAATGGTGGTTTCGGTATGGTGATCGATGGATCTGATGAATCGGAACGCCGAATAAAGGAAATGCTGGCCTGGGACGTCAATAACGGTATTGCGCGCCGGGCATGGGCGCAGAATGACGGCGCGGTTTTTGCCATTCAGAAGGCCATGGAAAAAGAACCATCACTCCGGGTTACACTGCCAAGTGCAGCGAATCCCCGGATCGTATCCGATGCGTTAAAAGAAAATCAGTAACTCTCAGAAACAGGAGGTGTCACATGACAATCCCCCGGGAACATCTTAGTATAGACCGGTTTATTAAAGCGGTTCTGGTGCATTTTATCCGAAAACACAGTACCGGACTGGTGCGTTTCAAGCCGCTTCCATCTGACCAGGAAGTCATGGGCGGTATGTGGCACGGTATCGAGTTTGCCGGGGATTCCGGGGATTTCAAACCGGAAATGATCGTCTCCGCTCTGATTGTGTTCCGGCTGGAAGACTGGCTCTATAAACAAGGTGTCATCAATGAAGAAAACCCGGTTGCCGGTGGGTTTGGTATTACCATCGATCCCGGCAGCGGATTGCCGGCAACCGTTCGGAAAGTGACACCTCTCACCGCATTTGCAGATATGGGAAAACAAGTGGAACTGGTGATCACGGAAACAGATCTCGACAGTCTCACGGATACCGGTCTGCCGGTTATGGAAACCACACCGGGAGATCGGCTGCCGTTGGGTCTGAACTATCTGTGGGAATTGGCTGCCGGCATGGAACTTCGTGAGGCGGAGTTGGAGATGGATAACGCGGATTTCCCGGTGGTGAAACTGGTGAATTATATGTTGTTCCAGTTTGCTGCCTGCGAACCCGGTGACTCTTTAATGGTGGTTCCTCATAATTCTACTCCCGATGGACCGGTGGATCAGATGGTGGCTGTAATTCAGAAAAGTGACGGGACCGTGATCCCTGTTGTGAATATGCTCTATCCACTTCACCATTACGTTATCCCGCGGTTGCGTGTGGCGGCAGGGGTGGAGCCCAATGCCAGTCCACCCGTGGAAAATACGGTCACTGTTGACTCCCCCCGGGGACCCCTTTCCCTTAAAATCCGTTTTGAAAAAACCGAAGGATACGATGCCGTTATTATTCTGTTCAGTGAATAAAATCGTCTGAGTAAAGGATTGATAAAGTGATGATTCTTCAACATGCGTCTGTAACCGTCTGTTCAGAGGATGCCGCAGTGAGTGTCTTTGAAGATTTGTTTGAGATGCCACTTTTGTATACCTTTCCAATATCTGCAGAGATTATTTATGCACTTTTCAATATCCGGGGCACTGCGGATGCCCGTGTCTATGATGCCGGTAATTCTCGGATTGAGGTTTTTATCATGACTGACCCTCCGATTCCAGGCAGGACCCAGCATCTCTGTCTGGGTTTTCCGGACCGGGATTTGATTGTATCCCGAGCTGAATCCATGGGGTTTGAGATCAGAAAATTCAGACGTCCGGATGCTGAAGTCATCTTCATTATTGATAATGATGGGAACCTGTTCGAGATAAAATCTGTATAATAAGGAAGTATCGTGATGTCGGCAGGAAATAGAAAATATTTAATTGAAAACATTATCTGCCGGAGAACTCGTTATCATCAGGAGATTTCATGAGACGTTCACTGGGTGAGTTAATCATACTTGTTGCTGTTTCAATCCTCGTCGGACTGACGGTAAATGTGCTTTCATCAAATGCGATTCCGATTTTCGGCCAATGGGATTCTGAAGCGGGGTCTGTTCATGCCGGTGGTCCGTGCAAACCTCCAACAAAAGAGTTCGGGGAAGCGGATATCGTCAATCTGTTTACAGCCGATGCTGCTCTGTTCGTGGATGCGCGTAATCAGGATGATTTTATTGAAGGGCATATCCCTCGTGCCGTGCATCTGCCTCTGGGCCGGTTTGATGAGTATTTTCCGGAATTCGCAGCCCTCTACCCGCTGGAAACACGAATCGTCTGTTACTGCTCCGGAGTTGACTGCCATGATTCCCATGATCTGGCCATTCTGCTTCAGGATTCCGGATATACCAGTGTCATTGTCTATGCCCAGGGATTTTCCGGCTGGTCCGGACGGAACCTTCCGGTAGAGGAGGGTATGGGCAATGAATAAAACACGAGCGATCGAATGGATTTGCCGGATCGTGATCGGGGGTGTGTTTATCTGGGCCGGTATTCAAAAATTAGGTGTGCCCTGCGATTTTGCCATGGATATTTATCACTATCAGATGGCCCCCGGGTTTATTGTCAATCTGGCCGCCATTATTCTGCCTGCGCTGGAAATCGTTCTGGGATTCGGTCTGATTTTCGGGATTGCTCCCCGAGGGGCAGCCATGGGTATTTCCCTGATTCTGATATTTTTTATCTCTATTCTATCCATCAATATGTTCCGGGGCATCGAATTTGACTGCGGCTGTTTTGGCCCCCCTGAACGAGATTGGTGTCATATCCTGACACAAACCTATCAGACCCGGAATCCGGACCTCCCGAAATCGGATATTCAGCAGTTTCGTATCGGATGTGATGTGGTCCGGGATTTTATCTTCCTGGGATTTTCAGTGACAGCATTTGTCTTGCTTAGAAAACGGTTGGAGAGACGACCGCATCGTTACCATTTATCCCGGTAATTTCACGTAAGCTGATCATTAATTTCATTTAATCGGGAGAGTGCTCCGGCAATTATGGGATCAAATTGAGTGCCGGCATTGGCTTGAATGACATAAACTGCCTTGTTAACAGGAATTGCCCGGCGGTATGGACGATCTGTTGTCATGGCATCCAGCGCATCCGCTACAGCGATAATCCGGGCATTCATGGATATTTCTTCGCCCTGCAACCCATCGGGATACCCTTTTCCATCATATCGCTCATGATGATGTCGGATTGCCCGGGTAACGTCCACGAATTTTTTGATCGGTGATAAAATATTGAAACCGATTTCCGGATGATCTTTCATGATTTCATATTCATCCGGTTCCAATTCGTGATCACTTTCCAGAATGACCTGGGATATTCCCAGCTTTCCAATATCATGAAGAAATGCTGCTAATTCCAGATTCCTTAATTCCCCGGGGTTGAGTCCCATTTCGTTACCGATTTTCAGGGCGTGACGGGCGACCCGGACGGAATGTCCCCGTGTATAGGGATCTTTTTCATCAATGGCAATAGCCAGAACTCGAACCATTTCCATAAAACTTGCATCCAGATCGAAATACAATCGTGCATTCTCTACAATTAAAGCTGATTCATCCAGAAACTCCTGAACCAGACCGGCGTTCCCAGCCAGAAAATCAGAGTTTCCGATTCGGGAGTCAAGGTAAAATACACCGATAATACCGTCACGCACGCGCAGAGGCAGACAGAGTGCTGCTCGGATTCCCACATCCTTGACGAAAAGATCCCGGTTATACCGGTCATCCATCATCAGATTAGCGCTGAATATCAGTTTCTTGGCGCTGGTAACCTCCTCCACAAGTGTTGAACTCAGCAGGGAATCCAGATTCAGATTCATGTGCTCACTGATAATTCGGGAACTGGTGAGTTTAAACTGTCCATGCTCATCTTTTGTGAACAGATAACCACGATCACCACCCGATAGTTTTAATACGACCTCAGTAATCCGATCCTGAATCTCTACCACACTGAGGGTCTCACGGATTTTTCGCATTTCACGCCGGAACAAGCGATACCGTTCTGAAGACAGGCGCGTATGGATACGATTTTCATATTCGATAATATCCGCCAGTGACGGAAAACTTTCTCCGGGCTCCATCATATTGCGGTGACGCGCCATCATTTCGTCACGGGTCACTCGAACGGCTTTCACATCAGAACGATTCAGGTATTTTTTCCGAAGTACCGGCGATGCAATCTCATCCACGACTTTCGTGATGACTGACCAGGCCGTTTCAAGATTTTCAAGCGTTACGCCATACAACCCCTTGTCCTCCAGGGACTGTGCACGGATTCGCAGGGCACGCCATAGATATTCATAACAAGACTTTACCCGGGCAAGTCCTATGATATGGTTTAACAACTGATCAGATCGGGAATGATCGTTTCTTCGTTCTGCGAGTTTTGCAATGATCAGGCTCCCGTCCATTCGCGTCCGCCAGTGTTCAGATTTACGGATCTCTTCATATAACCGTAAACCCTCTTTCCAGACATCATCCGTGAGATCCCTATCAATGAGCATTCGCAGCTTGAATAGCTGGACCGTGACTATCCCGTTTTCCGACGGAATATCCTGAAAAATTGTGGTGGCCTTTTCCAGTGTCTGCTCACCCTCCATATAATTTCGTTCAAAACGCGCTATGTGAGAATTGATCAGGAATACTCTTGCCAAAATCTCACGATTACCGATATGTGTTGCCCGGGTGATCGTTTTTTTCACGCATTGCCGGGCGCGTAGTCGATCATTCAGAATCCAGTAAAGCAGTGCCAAACCATAAAAAGATCTCTCCGTCTTTATTCGACGTCCGGCATTTCTATTGAGGACGAGGCTTTCCTGAAAAAAACGAATGGCCGGTGTGTATTGTGATTTTTCCAGGGCTACAAATCCCAGTTCGGTCAATACATCTGCTTCCATCAGCGTGTATCGCATATTTCGGGATTCATTCAGAACATCATTCAAAACTGATTCAGCGGTTTCAAAATCCCCACTTTTCCACAAAACTTCTCCCAGACAAATCTGACTGCGTAAAACAGACAACCGGCGTCCCCATCGTCGATCCGTATTGATTGATAATTCCAGATACTCACGGGCATTGGAGAGTTTGGATCGGGCTAACGCAATCTCACCACGAAGCCTGAATACAGCGGCCATCTCCGATTTGATCCCCGAGGTTTTGATAATGGAGAAAATATCCTGACAAAGTGATTCAGCCTCATCACATTCAGATTGCACCACAGCAATAATCGCAAGGTTCAGACGAAGTCCGATGCGATGCCGGACCTCAGCGGAACTGTCGGCAGTGGGCAGGGCCTCAAGGAGCATTTCCCGGGCTTCCACCAATTCACCCCGGTGAAACAAAATTTCCGATGCCTGCTCTGAGATGATCATGTTGAGGAATGCAGCGTTATCTTCCGGAGCATCGACCTCCCGCCGTTCCCGTGTCAGGGTGATGATATCATTGGCAGCATCCAACCGGCCCTGCAAGACTAATATTCTGCACTGAAACAATAACGCCTCAATAATATCCGGCAGGCTGTTCCCTGGAATTTCCTCAATACTCTTCTCAATTTCCTCATTAGCGAGATCAAAATCACCAAACCGAAGATGCGATTGTGCCGCATATTGATGAAGATGTGCGCGGTACATCCGATTCTTTTTACTCACCGGTAACCGATCCAGGACGGATGTCACCATCCGAAGCACCTCGGTGTTTCGATGCCTCATCAGAAGAATTCGGCATTTGACCATGTTAAACCGGATTTCAAGTTCGTCAGGTATCTCTTCCGTATCCATTTTGATGGAATCTATCCAATGTTCAGCCCGGGAAAAAAAACCCTTTTCTATACAGTATTCCGCTGCATTCATTATGGACTCAACAGCCGGCGATGAAGGGTGACTTAATAAGCGATGGTGTGCGATAGACTCCGGATTCCAGGCAAGGGTTTCCATTCGATCCGCCAATTTACCGTGGATCCGTAACTTTTCATCCTCCGGAATCGTCTCCTGAATGATGTCCCGGAACGCATGATGAGTAAAATTATACTGCCTTCCCGAATCACGATCGTCCTTCTGAAGGATTCCGGTGTCGATCAGATAATTGAGATCATCCTCAATATTGTGATCAGGAAAAAACGTTCCGATAGTTTCTCGTGAAATATCATCTGTCACCAGACCCGCAAAGTGAATCAGTGACCGATACGATTCCGGGATGCGGTTTAACCGGTGTTCTAATCGTTTCCGAATTGGATCCGGCAGGGAGAGTCGCGGAATTTTTTCCGGTACAAATGTCCATTGACCATCTATCCAGGAGAGTTCTTCCCTGACCATACTGTTTCGGATTGAGTGCTCTATAAATTCAGGGTTACCACAGGCGGTATATTCGAGAAGTTCCATAAACTCATCCGGTACTGGATCCTGATAGAGAATATTTGAGGTCAGTCGGGTGACATCATCCGGGGAAAGCGCTCCAAGGGTGAGTGTCTCCAGACAGGCTGAATTTTCCGAGTTTAAATTCCTCAATAAATTGCTGATAAATTCAGAAGGGAAATCTGTATCTTGAACGATACAGAGGAGAATGGGATGCCGGACCAGGAGATTTCCCAGTTGCGAGAGACATGCCTGACAGTGTTTACCGTCAGGTTCAGGTTCATCCAAAACCAGTATCAGGGGATTTTCTTTGTCCCACCACTGATCGCTCGCCTTCAAAATACTGCAATCCCGGGGGAGTTCAAGAACTGAATACCCGTCAGGTTCCTTCTCCGCAGTCCATTCACGCAGCAACCGATGTTTGCCGATCCCTTTTTCTCCCACAATGTGGATGGTATATCCCTGGCGGGAATCCACAACTTTTTCCAGTCCGGTATTGAGTTTTAATGTCTCCAGATCGCGATCAATGAACATTCCTTCGTGGATCGGATAAAGCATGCGAGGTATGACCCATCGCGATGTCTTACTGAAAGAATTCTTAAGATCAGCCTGGAGTTCCTGCATATGCAGGTAGCGCTGATCGGGGTTTTTCGACAGAAGTTTTGCCACGATCCGATCCATCTCAGGATGAATGTCCAATGGTTCGGGAGTCGTGGTAATGTGCTGTTTGATTATTTGGCCTACTGTGCCGTGGAAAAGCTTCCGGCCTGTGATGAATTCATATAGAAGTGCTCCCAGCGCATACAGATCCACCCGGTGGTCCAATTCGTCGCCCTGGATGAGTTCCGGTGCCAGGCTGTTGATGCTCCGCTTTCCAGTAATTGATTTATGGGGAACAGTATCCAGACCGATACCATAATTGATCAACCGAATCTCATGGCCATGGTCATCCGGCTTGGGTATCATAAAAATATGTGAAGGTGAGAGGTCTGATACAATAAAACCCCTGCGGTGAATATAGCCGAGACAATCACAAATTTGGAGGGTCAGATCCAACAAGTCAGGCAGTTCAATGGAGTCAAATCGATCAAGGGTTTTTGCGTTCTGCCATTGAAGAGTGAAATATTCTGTTTCAAGAACTTTATCATAACCGATGCTGTGCACTGGGACCAGACCGTGGTGAACGCATTTCCTCATCCGGGAAAATTGCTCCTGAAACATATTCCGAACATCCCTGGATATACCCGGGGTTTCAATCTTCAAAGCCAGGGTCTGATCCGTCAGCTGATCTTTTACTTTACAGACATGAAAATCCGTACCGGGATGAACGTGCCGAATAACCTCATAACGCTCATCGATAACTTCCGGAGCAAATGATTTCACGAACTGTTATTCATAAATATTTGTAAAATGAAAACGGCAGGCCAGCGTATGAAAATTCATTTCCAGAGAAATTCTGCAAGCAACAGGTTCACCATTCAGTTCCCCGGGTTCCCAGAATGCAGTCTTTAATTTGGGCAGGATCCAGTCATCAAGATCCTTCTCACCGCTGCTGACAACGATTTCCGAAGCCACAACGTTTCCCTCAACACCAATAACCACATTGAAAGTGACATTTCCCTTTACATTGAGGTTTTGAATATTCACGGGTATCGATCCAATTTTTGGAGGCTGTATGATAACCGGCTTTTTATCCAGTTCATCCACCATGTAGATTGTACCGATCTCAGCCACCGGCACTTCTGCGGGCTCCGGTGTGCTGGTGGGCACCACAGTGGGTAATGGGGTCGGTGTTTCCGGAACGGGTGTCGGTTCCAAAATCAATTCTGGTGTTGGTTCCGGTGTCGCTTCTTCAACCGCGGGTTCACTCCGGGCATCAGCGGAGGGTTGCGACTCGGTCTGTTTCGAACCCATCAGTAATTGTTTCAGGTATTTTACTTCATCAACCTGCTCACCCGTGGCAAGATCAAAGATCAATGTGTCTTCTTCAGAAACCTGATAATCAAGAATGATCGGATCAAATCCAATTTTTACAATTTCAATTTTCATCAGAGAATTGATTTTGAATGTCAATAGAACGGGTGTAACCCCTTTATTCACGCCATTGATCTTAACCGTTGCACTATCAGGAATAGACTGGACAGTCAGATCGACATTCTGAGTAAAAGCCGTGCAAGGCATCAATAAAACCAGCAACAAAATGACGGTAGTCAGTAGTCTCATTATGAATCGATTCTCCTGATTATCAAACATGTGCCTCTTCCGACACAACAACTAACGTACTAAGTAAATATAGTATTATAAAATGTTCCTGTCAAACAACACAAAACAATTGACAGTAAAATTGTCAGGAATCAAGATCACTGTTTCCTGAAGACTGCATCACCAAACGAAAATTTGCATATTGCCGTGTTGTATTTTAGAGGGAGTTCTATCCGGGTGGTTGAGCTCGGATTTTCAAGGGTGGAAAGATCCCATTTCGTTGTGATTATATACTCTGCGAGCCACGCTTTCAATTGAGGATTCAGAGGTTTTTCCGGTATATTCCCCACTGCTGTCACTGAACCGGATTGATCTACCGTCAGATTGAGTCGTGTCTCTCCGGAAATGTTCAGTTTCTGGATTTCCAGAGGAATGGCTGGAACCGTAAGCGGTTCCAAAGGTGTGGGACCCGTAAACTGTGAATCTTCTTCTGGCGCACCCATTTTAAGAATAACAGCCGCCGGAATCTGAGCCGGAATATTAAGCGGCAAGGGTGCTTCAAACAAATTCCTGGATAAATCATAGCGAATGGTCAGGATCGTAAAGCTGTCCATGGACTCCTCATCCATGATTTTGGGTATAAAAGTCCACTCCTTAACCCATTCAATGACAAATTCATCCAGGGAATCGTTCCCGGTGGATCGGATTGGATCAACGGTGGTGACAATACCCCGGTCATTAACCTGCGCCTTAACCATAATAATACCTTTGGCCATGGATCGACGGATGGATCGGGGGAGTTTGGGAAGTTCCGTCCGTCCCATGAGGATCGGTTTCTCAAATGGGTTTGTATCGTCGGAAGAAACCGGGCTTTGAATACACAAAATCAGTGCAATGGAAAGAGCAAGCCCCGCCGTTAAGTACATCCTGAACCCGCTTAGAGGAAATCCCCACAAATTATGCAATGTTGTTTTCAATTGTCTCTCACCTCCAGATTATTCTATACTTATTTTTGACTTGTTGCAATGTTTTGACCGTAATTCAGTTTATGACCTGACAAACTCGCGGGAGAGGGCTATAGTGGAAGACGGAGAAATTAACTAATGCCGGTACATCTGTCCTTAACACAAATGAAACCCTGGGTGAGAGCACTGGACAGTATGGGGTCCTGGTTGCGGCGATTCAGGCACTATCCTTCCAATGAACACATATCTCCGAAGAAACTCCTGTTTATTTGTCTTGATGATATTACCGAAGTTATCCGGCTTCTGCCGTTTCTGCAACTTCTTGGTGAACATTTTCCAACCGGGCAATATGATTTTCTTGTGGGAGACTGGTCACAACCTCTTGTGAAGAACCATCCCATGGTCGATTCGGTTATCGGATTTAACGCACCCTGGCTGATGCAGCATATGATCTCGCCTGAACTGCCGTCAAAACAGGGGTTTTATAATCTGGTATGGGAGATCCGCCGAAAACAGTATGATACGGTGGTTTGTGCCCGACCTGATTTTCGAATGAATCTGCTTTCGGCATTTACAGGTGCGCCGATTCGGATTGGGCACGGCGCCAGTGGCGGCGGCTTCCTCCTCACACATGATCTACCCTGGAATCCTCAAAAAAACAGCCTGAATATGCATATGGATTTTGCATCGGTTTTCAATATCAGACCCTATTATATCGCACCAAAAATCGTCCCGTGCGACGATGATGTGCAAACAACGAAATCTATGATTAAAGGATTATCCTCATCTCATCCCATCGTTGTCGTATACCCGGGCGGCAGTCACGTGGGGGAAAACTGGTCACCCCAAAAATACATCGAACTTATCGCCGGTCTGAATCAATCCGACAAGCAGGTCCTGCTTCTGGGCGGACCCGGGGAAACAGATCTGCTTAACACAATCACGGAAGATTATTCCGGTGCCTTATTGCAAATCTGGAATTTCCCCTCATACGGTGAAATCGCAGCGCTTGCCACTATGATCAATACCTATATCGGAACGGTTTCCAGTACATCTCAAATTATGACGGCAGCCGGAGCGCCCTCCATTATATTAACACGGGAATCCGATCTCCCATCATCCGGTTTTATCGGTTCACGAATAGAAACTATTAATCCGTTAAGTTGCTGCAGTCACTGCCGTACACTCAATCCGGAAAGCACCAGATCCAGTTGTGAATGCATGAGTCACATCACTGTTGAGCAAGTGCTGAAAATCTGTTGTCGAAAAAAATAAATCGTAAATTCCTGGACGATTACATCTGATTAACAGCTTTGATACCCAGAAGACCTAATCCTGAATTCAGCGTGTGCCCGACTGCTCTGGATAATGCAATACGCGCTCCCGCAAGTTCACGAACATCAGCTTTCAGCACAGGACATTTTGTATAAAAGACATTAAAGGATTTTGCGAGTTCCCAGAGATAAGTTGCGATTCGGGACGGATTTAAGTCCCGGGCTGCCTGTGCGATAACTCCGGGATACCGCATGAGTTGTCGAACAACATCCAATTCCTCGGGATTTCCCAATGAATTTAATCCTGCTTCACTATCTCCCAATGTCCCGCTTTTTAGAATCAGAGATTTTATTCGAGCATGCGTGTATTGCAGATACGCACCGGTTGCACCTTCAAATGAAACCGATTGCTGTGGATCAAAATGAATATCCTTCTGGGTACCCACTTTGAGAATATAATATTTGATGGCACCCACACCGATGGCTTCTGCAATTTCGTCACGGTTGGCCGGGGCGACATTAAAATGAGAACTTTCCATGATTTCAAGTACAAGCTTTTTCATCTCATCCATCAGGTCGTCGGCATCCACAACTTTGCCTTCCCGGGATTTCATCTTACCTTCCGGAAGGTAAACCATTCCATAATTCAGATGATGACAGTCTTCTGCCCAGTCAAATCCCATCCGCTTGAATATCTCGAATAATACCTGGAAATGATAGTTCTGCTCTGATGCAACGATATAAATGACCCGGTCCAATGCATGATCACGAAACCGTTCCACCGCGACACCGAGATCCTGGATAATGTATAGAGAGGTGCCGTCAGCTCGAAACAAGGTTTTATCATCCAGACCTGAATCGGTGAGATCAACACCCACGGATCCGTCCTCCCGAGTGGTAAACACGTTCTTATCCAATCCCTCCTGAACGATATCCTTACCTAATTTATATGTCTCGCTTTCATATTGAACCAGATCAAAGCCTGATCCCAGACGATTGTAAGTTTCGCGGAAACCATCATAAACCCATCCATTCATCAGGGACCATAAATCGCGGACCTTGCGATCTCCAGCCTCCCATGCCTGCAGCATGGATCGTGCTTCGTCCATGAGGGTTGGATCTTCTTTCCCGGCCTGGTCAAACCGGATGTACATTTTTCCTGCAAAATGATCACCCTTGATTCCTGTGGATTCCGGTGTGGAGCCTTCTCCGAACCGACGATATGCCACCATGGCCTTACATATATGGATGCCGCGGTCATTCATGATACTGGCGGGGATTACCCGGTGTCCCATTGCCCGCAAGATGTTAATCATCGCCATGCCCAGGACATTGTTTCGTACGTGGCCGAGATGCAGTGGTTTGTTTGTATTTGGGGAGGAATATTCCACAAGAATAGTCTGAGGGTTTTCCTGTTGGGTCCAACCGGTTTTATCTCCCCTGGCAAGAATTTTCGACAAAACTGCGTGTATCAGACGCTCCGGATTTAGCTTTATATTCAGATACGGTCCAGTCGCCGTGACTTTTTCCACGAGATCATTGGATGGGAAATGAGCCAGAATCTTGCCGGCGATCAGTGGGGGTGCTGAACGAAGTTTCCGGGCAAACGGAAAACACGGCAACGTAAATTCAGCATCGATATTTCCCGGCGGTACCGAAAATTCCGGTATGGAAACGTCTGTTCCAAATGCCTGATTCACAGCAATCTTAAATAAGTTTTTAAGTTCTCGTTCCAGATGTTCCATGGCTTCCTCCTCAGGAGGGTCTATTTATCACACAATCGTAGTTGAAAAAATGGTGAAGACCTGCATAAATTACAATATTTCCAGGATGGGAGGAATCGCTGTTTCCTGCCATGTTACCTGAAGGATCTCATCGACTATAATACGGCATTCCAGAACGATAAGCCCGGTTTCCGATAATCGGCGCCGCGAAATTATATTTTTCTGACCCAGGCGCTGCTGAACCGCAGCCTCGTTATCTTCACGGACAACGATGTAAACTGAGTCTTTGACATTTCCATCCAAATTTCTGCGTAATGTGACAGGTGCCCTGTCCGGCGGTCGATAAAATCCATTTTCATCCCAGTCAATAATCGAAACATCACTCAATCGAGACCGCGCGATGAACCAGAACGGAAAATGATAATAATTGATGTCGCCGATACGATCACTGAAAAGGTGTGGTTTATCCGGTTGTTGTTCAAGGTCCCGCTGCAGACGCGTAAGTAGATCCGGTCGAAAAGGGACTTTATACGGTCCCATAAAATATAAGCCGGCATGTGCTGAAATAATCAGAATAACAGCGATAACTGCTGAGGGTTTTATCCAGCAGATCTCATCGGGAAACAATCGGCAGGCAGCAGAATAGACAGAAACAGCGCCAATTCCGGCATACAGGGTTGCGAAGGGAATTAAGAACGAATAATGAATACCCCGCCATGATTCCGGTTTAAGACACGATGACAGAAAAATCCAAAGAAAAGTATAAATCAGGAGCGATCCATATCCCCGGCGCTTAAATTGCCGAAAGGA
>SWBX01001454.1_pt1 | contig 24522 bp, 21 predicted proteins | sample 4693051 | NCBI WGS metagenome assembly SWBX01 (sample SAMN10267272, study PRJNA491770) | bioreactor metagenome | isolation source: DHS bioreactor inoculated with marine | place: Japan: Omine Ridge, Nankai Trough | reverse complement strand
CGGATGCTGAACATTGTCAATCCTGACGGTTCGTTATGGAACGTGTTCAGTATCGGACCGGCCGTCGTGTATTCCGCGTTTGCCGGACCAATTGTGATGTTCGGAGAACCCGGTCCCGGACCTGCCCCTGCATGGGTGATCCTGACCGGTGTCATGGCCCTGGGAGTGCTCACGGTTCTGGCACTCTTTCATTTCATCACGGTCCTTGGGTTCACCCGGTCGGCAGCCGGGACCGCTGTTGCCGTCGCTGTGATTGCATCGCCTTTTGCAAACTATGCCACACGGTTTTATCTCAACGGGCATTTCCTCAGTGCGTGCCTGGCGGTGATACTTTACGTAGCCTGGCAGAAATGGACCACGGATCCGGCAGTCCGATTTGCGCTCATGGGAGGTCTGGCAGGTGGTCTTCTGATCATTGTCCGGTGGCAGGACGCCGTTCTGGGACTGCCGTGGATCCCGGTAATCCTGGTTTTGATCTGGACGGATGGTGCGCGGAGACGGGATCGGATCCGGGGATTGGCCATGGGTCTGGCGTTTACTGTCATTCCGGTTTTCATTCAGTTGAGGGCCTGGAAAATCCAGTTTGATCACTGGATCGTCTTTCCTCAGGGCAGCGCGTTCATGCACTGGACGGATCCCCGGTGGAAATCGCTCCTGTTCAGCGGGTATCACGGTCTGGTTCCCTGGGCGCCGGGGCTCGCGCTGGGTCTCCTGGGTTTGATTGCCGCCTGGTTTATGGTCAGGGAGCGTCACCATCGTATTCTGGTGACCGGGATGATCATTATTACGCCGTTGATCATCTATGTTACGGCTTGTGCCGATGACTGGTGGGCCGGCGATGCATACGGTCCCCGGCGATTGACATCGCTGCTGCTGTTTGCAGCGCTGGGACTGGCTGCACTCATGAGCCGGTTGAACCGGTCCGGCAGGCTGATTATCGTTCTGGGAATGGCGGTCTGGGCGTGTGTCACACTGGGTGCGTACCAGAGTGGTATCGACGATATGAACGTCCTGTTTACCGGTCAGGTTTCGGCTGATCATCCCCGACCCGGAACGGTGGTGACAGATGCAGCAGGGAATACAGGGAAAATCCTGAGAGAGGGTCTGGTGGATCGGTTCACTCCGACGAGTCCGGGAATGGTTCTCATGGCGGCTCTGGTTCTCGTCCTTGCAACCGGGCTATGGTGCCGAATGCGGCAATCACAGACCCTCCAAAAAGGATTGATTGGAATTACCGCCGGCTGGTCGTGTCTCTGGCTGATCCTGTTACTGATCATCCCCGGGAATGGACCCTGGAACCGGTACTGGCTGGATGTGATCAATTACCAACCGGACCCCTCGGGTCTGGAAATCACGCCGGATGAATTATGGGAAACCGCCGGTGTCATCCGGGCCATCCGCCACCTTAAACGGGATCAGATTCCTGAGTTTTTCCGGATGCATGTCACGTTTCATCCCAACCCCTTTGAGGATCTCAATTACGAGATTATCTATGAGTTTTCCCGGAATCCTGAGTATCAGCATCTCATTGATCTGCCGGTGATCATGAATCCGCCGGATTGAGGGATTGGAATGCCTGCCGAACTGGCTTAACGGGGAGTGAACCCGAACTTATCGACAACGGATCCAGCAGACAATTAATCCTTACAAACCCTTTCTTGAAGTGGTGAGAATGGACTTTTTCATGTGATTTCGGCAGAATGGACACTGGAGATGTTGTCACGGTTTTGTTTTGCGAAAATCGGTGATTCTAAATATCGGAGATACAAGATGAATCTAAGATTACAATCATTTTGCGTAGCGCTTTTCCTTTTTACATCCGTTCTCTATGCCCAGAGTGTCAAATTGGGTGTCATTACCGATTTTCCGGAAGAGGATCCACGCAGAACCAAAATTCAGACGATGTTTCTTGAGGAAATTCGCAAAACAATGGGCAGTTCCCGAGATGTAACACTGAACCCGTCAGATTTGCTTTCGGCTAATTGGGAGATGGCAAAAGCACAAGCGCATTATTCAGAGCTTGTCAGGCGTTGTGACCTGATAATCGTGTTGGGGGCTGTAAGTACAAAGGCTGTCGTCGCGTATAATAATTTCAACAAACCGACACTTGCTCTGGGTATTTTTGAACCAGATGTTCAGGGCATTCCCTACACGGCTGAAGGCACTTCCGGAATACACAATTTTTCATATGTGTTGAATTCAAAAAATCTTGAGGCGGAACTGAATACGTTTAATGAAATGGCGAATTTTAAAAAACTGGTTTTACTTGTCGACAAAAACACGACATCCCATTTTGATTTTTCCAAAGGTAAAGCAAAGCTCTTGGAACTATCCCGTAAAACAGGGTTTGAGATTGTTCCTGTTCGGGTTGATTCTGATATCAACGGCTCATTATCCAAACTGTCGCAGGATGTGGATGCGGTTTATATTGCCATGACGTATGAACGCAGTGCGGAAGAAATCAAAGAGATTGCTGAAATCTTGATTGCCCATAAAATACCTTCTTTTTCGATTAACAACCAGCATGTCAATTTAGGGATTATGGCCAGTATTTCGTCGGAAAATGGTATTGAACAGATGGTACGCAAGCTCGCCGTTATGGCTGATGGCGCTATAAATGGTGAAACCCTTTCGGACATGCGGGTTGCCATCAACCAGAATGATCAACTGTTTTTTAATAAACTTACCGCACAGAAAATCAATTTTGTACCGACATTTAAAGTTCTGTTTACTGCCAATATGGTAAGCGACGAATCGCTCTTGACCCAACCGACTTTTTCTCTCATCCAGATACTTCAAAAGGGTATTGATGAGAGTCTTGATCTTAAAATCAGCTATAAAGATGTGGCATTTTCAGAACAGGAAATTCGTGATGCTTATTCACAATTTTTACCGGATCTGGAGGTTTCAGCTACGTCATCGGTAATGGATGAGTATCGCACCAACCCACAGTTGGGTATTGCCGAGCAAAGCCTGAAGGGAACAGGTCAACTTCAACAACTTATTTATTCTGAGAAAGCGATTGCTAATCTCAAAATACAAAAACTGTCAGGTGAAGCACAAAAGTTCACCACACGACAACAGATCAATGATGTGGCACTCAATTATTACATAGACTATTTTAATATTTTGCGGGCAAAAACACATGTTGCCATTCAAAGCGAGAATCTTGCTTTATCCAAGAAGAACCTGGAATTGACGCGATTAAAGGTAAATGTTGGCGCGGTTGGCCAGGCAGATGTGTATCGTTGGGAAAGTGAGGTCGCCAATTCCACTCAGGCGATGATTGAAGCAAAGGCAGACCTGACTTTGGCAAAAATTGTTTTAAACAGCCATCTGAATGGTGTATTGCCGGAGATGTATGATGTTGAAGATATTGGTTTGGAAGACGATGTCTTTTTACATTTTACATTCAGTAATCTGAACCAATTTGTACAACGACCAAATGAGTTGCGTCTGATAACAAAATTTCTTGTACAGGAAGCTCAGAGAAATCATCCGGCAAAAAAGCAATTAGTGGCAAATGCGCAAGCCATGGAAAGACAGTTACTGATGAACAAGCGCCTTTATTATTCACCGTCTGTTGCGCTTCAGGCCCAAATGGATGAAGTGTTCTGGCGCGATGGGGCCGCCTCTGTGCCGCTGCCGGGTCAGTCATTTCATGATACAAGCTGGAATATAGGACTTAATATTTCCTTTCCATTGTTTGATGGGAACCGTCGTCAGATAAATGTACAGAAAGGACGGATTCAAAGTGACCAGCTTCAACTGCAACTCAAAAACCTGGATAACAATCTGGAACTTAATGTGAAATCCAAAACCATTGGCTTATTAACTGCCGGTACAAACCTGGAATATTCAAAAAAATCGGCTGTCAACGCATTAAAAAACTTTGAACTTGTCCAGAACAGTTACAAGGAAGGTGCCACTTCTATCATCACTATACTGGATGCACAAAAAGTGGCACTTACTTCCTGGTTGGCACATTCTAATTCAGTATATAATTATCTGATAGGATTTTTAGAACTGGAAAACAGTATTGGTTATTTTCATATGTTGGCGAGTGACCAGGAAAAACAGAGTTATAAGAAAAGGCTGGAACAATTTTTATCAGAAAACAATCAACACTTGAAATAATGTCATGCGGGAATTTGCGAGGCAACCCTCTGAATATTAGAAGGAAAAGATATGAGACTTTATCAACTGTTTATTTGTATCATCATTTCAACTCTGCTGTTTAGCTGCGGTAAAAAAGAGGATAGACAGGGTGTGAAAATTCTCAAAGCGGTGAAATATGCCAGTGTAGTGCAGGAAGGCGGCGCTTTTGTAAAAACCTTTAAAGGTACATCAAAATCCGGTGCGGAAACCCGACTGAGTTTCCGTATCAACGGTTTGATTGTAAAATTGAATGCAAAAGTTGGTGATGAGGTAAAAAAAGGAGATCTGCTTGCCCAGCTTGATCTGAACGATCTTCAACTCAATTATCAAAAAGCAGAGTCTTCTCAACAAGGTGCAAAATCACACCTGCAAACAACGCGATCCGGTTTTGAAAGGGTGAAGGAGTTGTATCAGGCCAACAGTGCATCCCTGAGTGATTATGAGCAAGCTAAAAACAACTATCTGACTGCTCAGTCATCGTATCAGACGGCGAAGAAAACACTTGAGCTGCAACAACGCCAAATTGATTATGCAAAAATTATTGCGCCAACCGCCGGTACTGTTTCCGCTGTAAATGCCCAGAAAAATGAATTTACAACAGCCGGAAATCCCGTGATTATCATTAATTCCGACAACGATGATATTGAAGTGATTGTCGGTGTTACCGAAAATTATATCTCCAGAATTTCAAACGGGTTTGAAGCCGAAGTGGTTTTTAGTGGTATCGAAGGTGAACAATTTAAAGGAATGGTCACCGAAGTAGGTTTTTCATCAGCGGAGACAGCCACATCACCGGTTGTTTTAAGGCTGTTGAATGTTTCCGAACGAGTGCGTCCGGGGATGTCCGTGGAAGTCACTTTTTCATTTGGGAACACGAACGAAAAATCGACACTTTCTGTCCCGGTATCTGCTGTTGGCCAGGATCATGAAGGCACGTTTGTCTATGGTTTAAAACAGAAAAACAAAGGGGTTTATACTGCTGTAAAAATCATTATTAAAACCGGAAAACTTACAGATGATGGCTATGAAGTTTTGTCCGGTCTTCAGGAAGGTGAGTATGTGGCCACTGCAGGGTTACGCTCCCTTTTTGATGGTATGGAAGTGAAATTATTACATTAGTTTCTTCCTTCCTGCCGGCAGGGAAGATAGAAACTAATAAATATTATGAAACGGATCTATAAATGAACATAACGCATCTTGCCATAAAATATAATCGGGTTACATATATCATCCTGCTGCTCGTTCTTGTACTTGGGGTCACATCCTATAAAAATCTGCCACGAGACAGCATGCCGCCGTACACGGTTCGCATGGTAAGCGTGGTGACAAATTTTCCGGGGGCAAGTCCGGAGCGAATCGAAGCACTGATCTCGGACAAAATTGAAAAGGTAGCCCAGGAAATCCCTGAGGTAAAAAATATTACCAGCCAATCACGGACAGGTGTTTCAATTGTTAATATTTCTTTGAAAGATGAAGTGGATGCAAAAGATCTGCAACCGATCTGGGATAGTCTGCGCCGGAAAATAGAAGCTTTAAATACATTGCCAACGGGAATAAAAGGACCTCATGTAAAAGACGAAGGTATTGGCGAAGTTTTCGGGATTTTCGTTGCTTTTATCAGCGATGGCTTTGGATACAATGAGATAAAAGATTACGCTGAAGATTTACGCAATCAAATAATTGTTCTTGAAAATGCGGCAAAGGTTGAACTGGGTGGTGTGATCGATGAAAAAATATTTGTCGAATATAATGATGCCGAGTTAGCCAATTACGGACTGACCAGCAATAAACTAAAAAATTTAATCACAGCCCACAATATTATCAATTCTGCAGGTGAGATAAATCTGGGTAAGGAGCGGATTATTCTGGAGCCATCCGGTAGTTTTGAAACCATCGATGATATTAAAAATATCCTTGTTCCGGTTGGCAACCAAGACGACACTGTTGCACTCGGCGATATATGCAATGTGTTTCGTGATTACATCTCACCGCGAAAATCAATTGCAAAACTCAATGGCAAGGACGCGCTTTTTCTATATATCTCATTAAAGGAAAATGCCAATCTTATCCAATTGGGACAGAGCGTTGATAAACTGCTGGATGAATACAACACGTCTTTGCCGGTAGGTCTCGAAGTTATACGCACATCTTCACAGGATTATTATGTTGAAAACAGTGTGAATGATTTTGTAAACACTGTTTTCCAGAGTCTGTTGATTGTTTTGTTTGTGATGTTTGTGTTTCTCGGTTTCAAAACCGGGCTTGTCGTGGCCAGTTTAATTCCGGCAGCGATTGTAACCACATTTTTTATAATGGATTATTTGGGTGTGGGTCTAAACAAAGTTACTTTGGCCGGACTGATTATGGCTCTGGGAATGCTTGTGGATAACGCCATTGTTGTAGCCGAATCGTATGTTGTGCGTCTGGAACGCGGCGGCCGCAAAATCGATGCAGCGATTGCGACAGGGAAAGAACTGATGATTCCGCTGTTAATTTCATCTTTAACCACATCGGCAGCATTTCTTGCTTTTTACCTGGCGGAATCGGTTATGGCTGAAATTATGGGCCGGCTGTTTGTTATAATTACCATCGTACTTCTTTCTTCATGGATTATATCTCTATCTCTTGTGCCATTGCTGTCCATGCTCTTGATAACGGTTAAAAAAACATCCAGGAAAACCATTTTTGATACGTGGAATATTTATTACAACAAGTTAATCACTGCTTCTTTAAAAAGACCTTATCTCGTGATTCTTTTTGTTCTGATTTTGTTTGTGGCCTCCCTCTGGGGATTTCGCTTTATCCCAACGATGTTCATGCCGCCCAGTGATCGTGACCTTGTGTTTGTAGAAATCAATCTGCCCCTGGGCAGCCGGATAGAAACCACGGAACAAAATGTTGCGTCTATAGAGCAGTTTATTAAAGACAGTTTACTGGTCACTGCTCAAAGAACAGAGGGCATTAAAAACTGGTCGTCATTTATCGGGATTGGTCCCAATGCTTATGATAAAGGGTATAGTCCCGGTGAGCAGAGTTCCGGCTATGCGCATATGCTGATCAACACCACATCCTTTGAAGCAAACCCGCGGGTTATGTTTGAACTGGAAGAATTCTGTTTTAACAACCTGCATGATGCACAGGTAAGTGTAAGGCAACTGGGCACCGGCGGCTCAGCAATTCCTATCGAAATCCGTCTGTCCGGAGATGATCCTGACACATTGTTTACCATTGCGGGTGAAATAAAAAAGCAGCTTAACAGTATGAGCGGAACAAAAAATGTTGATGATGACTGGGGTCCCAAAATCAAGAAATTTTTTATCAAGATTCATCAATCAGAACTTAGCCGCTCAGGGCTGACAAACAGTGATATTGCTGTTTCATTAAATACGGTTTTGTCAGGGTTCCAGGTAGGCGACTATCGTGAAGATGAGAACACTTATCCCATCGAGATGCGTGCAGAAAACAGTGACCTCATCAGCTATGATAATATTGAATCACTAACCATTTTTTCACAAGCATCCGGAAAAAGTGTACCCCTTGGACAAATCGCCGGTATTATCCCGGAATGGCAGTATGCTAAAATCCTGCGTAGAAATCTGAAGCGCACCATAACAGTCCAAAGCCAGGTAATTGAAAGTGTGCCTGCATCTTCGGTTATGAGTAAAATGAAACCATGGCTGAATAAAAAAAGTAAAGAATGGCCATCAGGCTATTCATATGAATTCGGCGGTGATGCAGAAGGTAAAAAAGAAGCGATGGGTGCAATTATTGCAAAACTGCCTTTGTCCCTGTTTATTATTATTCTGTTGTTGATTATACAGTTCAATTCAGTACGTAAAACAATCATTATTCTAAGCACCATCCCTCTGGGTTTGATCGGTCTCGTTGCCGGTTTGTTATTTACACACTCCTTCTTCAGTTTCACTGCATTTCTTGGTCTGATCTCACTGGCCGGTATTATTATAAACAATGCCATTGTGCTCATAGACCGGATTGAAATCGAACAGACAGAGAAAGGCCTGTCTCCATACAAGGCAATTATTCAGGCCGCAAATGAACGTTTCCGCCCCATCATACTCACAACGTTAACCACATCGCTTGGCCTTCTTCCTCTGTGGATCAGCGGTGGGGAAATGTGGCAGCCCATGGCCATCGGGATTATTTTTGGCTTGTTTTTCGCCACAGTGATTACGTTGTTGTTTGTGCCGGTAATGTACAGGCTTTTGTATAAAGTTAAAATCGATTAAAAAAACGAATCCAATTGATCCCGAATGGTTTCTTCGAAGACAATTACCTGGTTAAGAAACCCGATACTCAAACTCTCACCGTCCAGGACTGTCATGGAAAAAAACAGGTAATTGCTGTATTTTGCCTCGTCCAGAATTGATTGAATTTCCAGGGAGGCCAGAACACCACGGGCTGCCGTGTCCATCTCAGCCAGTGTTTTACTGAACCGGGTGAGCCAGTGATCGTTTTCGCTGGAATCCGGTGTCCGGTCAACTGCCACCTCTTCCAACACTTTCCTGAACTGTTGCTCGGCATCGAACAGGTGATCCTGCCGTGACGGTGTTGTGGCGGCAAAGAGGATTAATACCAGAAACAGAATAATGACAGCAGCAAAGACCTTTGATTTCATGATACCTCCCCGGATCGGTAACGGTGATTCCTGATCAGCACCGATTATATCATTGTCTCTGCAGCAGAACCAAGCAAACTCATATTTCACGGTAAAAAAAGAAATGACCCGCATAAAAATTAGAATATACCTTGAAAATTAGAAATGCCCATGCTGATATTCCACCATGATTTAACGATGTGATGATCTCACGCATAAAGGATAAATTGTGTATTCAGGCACATGAGATGCTCAAATGCCGTGACATTACTGAACAGAGGCGTGATGTCGTATCGTGTGCCGTCGGTATTCCGGTCGATAAGGTCAAGATACTTGTTATTCATCGCTGATCAGCGTATCGAAATGACAAGTGGACCGCAATAAAACATGTCATCTCGATACGCAGTGAGAGATCTGCTGAATGGTAACCCATAAAATAACAGGTCCAGCGAAAAAAAGGCGGTTCCGGGCATTAATATCATGAGGGATTCATGTATAATGACGATTCAGAGCGAAAAATTTGAAGAAAATGTAGATGCTCTAAGCACGGAATATGAAGGGAGATAACATCATGGCAAAAGCAGGCAAACCGGTTCAATCATTTGTACGCAACTTTATACGGTGGGTAGTTATATTACCGTTGTGGTTATTGTTCGCATGGTCAAATTTTAAACTCGACTGGGGAGGATTTGTTCAGGATGGCATGAATTTCGGTGCCGTTATTGGACCCCTGTTCATGGGCGTGGTCAAAACGGTATTCATTTTATGGTTCGCCGGCGTCATCGCCCGCATGTTCTTTATCCTGCCCGAATGGGAGCGACTGGTGCTACTGAGACTGGGTAAATCAGTGGGCGCCCGGGGTCCCGGTTTCTTCGTCATTCCGCCATTTCTTTATTCTGTTGCCCGGATTGTTGATATCCGGATTACCACCTACGAAGTCAAAGCAACAAAAACCCTGACAAAAGATAATATTCCCGTGGATGTTACCGCGGCCGTTGAGTTGGAAGTGGAAGATCCTGAAAAAGCGACAATCAAGGTCAAGGATTATTGGAAGTCCACGGAATGGTCGACCATGGAAGCGCTTAAAAACACCATCGGGAGCAACACTCTGAGACTTCTTCTGAGTGAAACCGAGGAACTCGCCGTCGCGCTGAAACGGGAGATTGATCTGGCCGTGAGTGATTACGGTGTCAATGTGCGTGCCGTGAGGATTACGGATGTGGCGGCGCCTCCGTCACTGATAGAAGAACTGGCTGTCATTGCCCGGGCGGAACGGGCGGCCAAAGCCAAGCAGATTCAGGCGGAAGCAGAAAAAACCGTAGCGATAGAGCTGGCTGAAGCATCTCAGACATTGGCTTCACAGCCCGGCACCATGGAATTACGACAGATTCAGGCACTGCTGGAAATTTCGAAAGAAGAAAGCGCCATGGTCATCGTGTATCCCATGAGCAGTCTGGGAATAGGCGAACAGATTGCCGCCGCCACAGCGGGATCCCAGGCGCGTCATCCCCATCATCGTGTACCGAAACCCCATGATCCGCCATCAGACAGCACCATGGTTCTATAGGCTGCGTCTCGGGAGAAGTCGATACCAGCAAAGTAAGTTACTCTATGCCGCGTGACGTGCGCGTTTGGAGGATTTTGAAAAAGATCTGTTTCATCATAAGTGTCCTGATCATACTGATATTGGCAGCAATGTGGAACCTGCTTCCGAATAATCGGGGGTTTGAAACCGGAATAGAGAATGTGCTGCTGATTACCGTGGATACGCTCCGGGCAGATCATCTGGGCGCATATGGTTATCCCCGGCAAACCTCACCGACTCTTGATCATCTTGCACGAAAAAGTGTCCTGTTCACCCGGTGCCTGACACCCGTTCCCAAAACCGGACCCGCCCTGGCGTCACTCATGACATCCAACCTGCCGGAAAGACATCATGTCTATCTTAATGAACAATTGATCAATCAATCACTGGTGACACTGGCGGATCATCTTCGGGAATCCGGTTTTTACTGTTCCGGAATTCAGAGCAATGGTATTTGCCGCAGGGAATGTGGGTTTGCTCGTGGATTTCACGAATATCTGGAGATCCGCCCCGGTTCCGCTCAGATGTCCGGCGCCACTGCCCGCGAGGTAAATCAGCAGGTTCTTCCCTGGTTGAGGAACAATTCCGACAAACCGTTTTTTTTGTGGGTTCACTACCTGGATCCCCATGGTCCCTATAATCCGCCGGTGCCGTTTCCCGCCATGTTCAAAGATGAAAAATATGACGTACCCTGTGACGCGATTCCCATCAGTGATACCAATTCCGGTTGGGGGAAAATCCCCCGATACCAGGCCGTTTCCGGGGAAACAAATCTTACTGATTATCTTGGCAGATATGATGCCGAAATCCGATTCTGGGATTATTATTTTAAAGATGTTCTCACTGAATTGAAATCACTTGGACATGATAAGGATACGGTCATTATTATCAGTGCGGATCACGGTGAAAGTCTTGTTGAACGCAATTACTATTTCGAACACGGCGCATTTCTATATGATGAAAACATTCATGTCCCGCTGTTGATCATTGTTCCGCGGTCTCCCGGACAATCCGGACTTGTCGACGGTCAGGTGTCGCTTTTGGATATCGCACCGACAATTACCGAACTGACACGAACTCGATCACTGAAAAAAATTATGGGACAAAGTCTGGTACCGTGGATTTATGATCCTCGTAAATCAGCACCCCGGTTTGGGTTGCCGATCAGATCATCTGACAACATGATGGAGGAATATCGGAGCCGCGGATATTCCAATGGAACACGTAAATACACTGAATATTTCGATAATCAATCACGTGAAAATGAACTCTTTGTTTTGGAATCAGATCCCCTGGAGAAGCAGAACAGAATCACTCAGCGGAGTTTCTCGAACGCAAAAATAAAATTCCGTTTCAAACTGACGGTCTTGCGTGAACATTTTCGTTTCCGTGAACCCGTAAATGTACCACCGCTGACGAATCATGATTCCATTGAGCAGTTGAGACAACTCGGATACATTCATTGATGAACTTACTTACTAAGATCCGACTCACCCATCCTAGTGTCGTGTCAATGATGAAGTGTCGCAGCGAAAATTGAAGGATAACACGACAATCGCAAGGCAGTGCAATATTATCTGGATATGTCGATTTCCGACAGTACAAAGTTGACTTGGCACCACAAGAATGTCCAGTCGGGAACCAGGACCGAATTTCATTTACCTGGGAGCGTGTTGACAACATACAAAGTTTGTATGACACTTATAACAGGAGGTGAAACATGAGCACTGTTACCGTCAATATTTCGTTTCAGGACAGACTGCTTGCTGAAATTGACCGAATTGCCAAAAAGGAGTCCCGGTCCCGCTCAGAACTTCTTCGGGAGGCTGCCCGGCTTTACATCGAACGCAAGGACCGTTGGAACAACATCTTTGATATCTCAGCTAAAAATGCGAGGAAACTGAACCTTTCAGAAGAAGATGTTCTGAATGAGATCACTGAATACAGACGCGAGAAAAAAGATCAGCAATGCCGATAACAACAGTTGTTCTCGATACAAATGTTTTGATTTCCGCTATCCTTTTCGGTGGTAAACCCCGACAAATTCTTCAGCACGTAATTCAGGGGAAAATCACGGCTTTTCTCTCACCGGTATTATTCACCGAATTTAAAGATGTTCTTGAAAGACCCAAGTTTGGACTGAGCCGGGAAGCATGTTTTGCGATCACAAGAGAGATTGAGGAACTTTTTTCTTTTGTGTTCCCTGAAATTGTAATTGATGAGGTTCGGGATGATCCGGATGATAACGCGGTTCTTGAGTGTGCATTGACTGCGGTCGCTGCTCTCATCATTACCGGTGATCCTCATTTACTGAACCTGGGTAATTTCAGACGGATCAGGATTATTTCACCTGAAGCACTCATCGCTGAATTTGGATCTTCCCCCGCAGCACCGGAACAACAGGGACAACACTCACAATGATAAATACCACCAGTACGGTTATGCCGATGATTCCCGGTCCTTCGGACTGATCCATCAGGCCGGTTCCGATGATCAGTTCGGCGCAGAAGAGGACGGCCAGGAAGATGGCCAGTGGTTTGTTGCCCACAGCAGCCATGGTGATGAATCCGGCCAGGCACGGAATGGCGATCAGGAACGGGACCCAGAAATGGAAAGAGTAGGGCCATTCCGCCAGGATGAACGTAAGGAGTGTTACGGTCCAGAAAAAAGTTCCTGCCACCAGAATATAGAGGTATGCGCCGCGGATGATGCGTACGGGATGGAGAGGCAGTACGGACCAGGCCGCCAGGAACGCACCGTCGAAATCGCTGTAGAATGTGCTTTTATGTCCGGATTCCGAAACCAGTGAACCAAGACCTGCCGGTGCGATCATCAAACCGAGCCAGAAATACAGCATGATACCGGTCCACAACGAGATGTAATATACCGGCAGTTGAAGTCTGTGATAAACGATAATACCGGCAATCTGGGCGATGGCCAGCAAGACCAGATGCCACCGAAAGTGATACCAGGGTCTTAACCAAAGATCCCGACGGAATTGTTGTTCCGGGTTCCGGGCCGGCCGGCACATGGCGCCACTAAAGTGTGTCTGTGGCCGAAATGATTGGTACAGTAAGCCCTCCAACCGATTCAAAAAGACAGCAATAATTACCAGTGCGATGCATGAAATCAGAGCGAATCCCAGTGACCGGAAAGCACCCAGTTCCACAAGGAGACACAGGGTGAGAATAATCACGGATGCGTCCAGGATGTAATAGGGGCGATCTCCACGGTCCCTGGGAACAAAAACCACGAAAATGGGGATAATGACCAGAAGCCCGGTGAGTGTTTCATTGATTACAGGCAACGGAGCGATTTCATCAACGAAAAAGAGGTGTATTATCCGTGCGATAATGAACAGAATCAGGATATAAGCCACTTCCGCCGCTACCCGGGCTGCGGGACCCACCGGTAGATTCGGCATGGTGAGTTTGTTTAATTGGACCTGATTTCCTGTGCTTGTGCGGCCGCCGAGAAACACCGCCGTGAGAGCCGCCATAAGCAGCCACCGGATAGGACCGTGCCATTCGCTGAGACTGAGATCCATGGAAAGTTCCACCCAGAAACTGATGAACATGCATATGCAAAGCGGAATAAAGAGCGCCCAGTAGATGGGGTCCAGACCGATGATCCGGAATTTTGCTGTGAGATGCCGTGTGAATGCGCTCATCCCGCCGCCCTCCATGCGATAAGGGCTTCCTCAAGGGTCTGATCTTCACCCACCAGTTCAGAGGTTGCGCCGTCCTGCACCACCCGTCCCTGATCCAGGACCAGAAGCCGGTCGGAAACACGCTCCACGTCGGCCAGTCCGTGGGAGCTGATAATCACGCTCCGGTCGGTGTCCTGAACAATTTCAAGCACGCTTTCCAGAAGAGAGCGACGACCTTCAAGATCCAGGCCCGAAGCTGGTTCGTCCAGGATGAGAATCTCCGGGCGGAATGCCATGGCCGTAATGAGTCGGATCCGGGTGCCCTGGCCGCGGGACAACTGGTACACTTTCATGCCGGGATCCAGCTTGAAACGCTCAAGCAGTTTGTGGACAAGATCATTGTCCCATGTGGCGTAATATCCGGATAACAGCTTCAGCAGGCTGCCGATCTTCATGGCGAAGAGTGGCATGCTGTCGTTCATGATACCCAGCCGGGACCGGACAAATTCAGGCCGTTTAAACGGGTCGTAACCGAATACTGTGACCTGGCCGGATGCCAGGGGACGCAGTCCCGCTATTGCTTCCAGAAGCGTGGTCTTTCCGGCGCCATTGGGTCCCACCAGACCCAGTATTTCCCCGGGAGCCGTTCTGAATTCAGGAATTTTAAGGGAAAATGTTCCACGATGAACCTCCAGATTGCGTATTTCTATTAATTTAGTTTCAGTCATACTAATTCTCCTTTTCACTCAGATGTTCATCAACAATAGACCGAATTTCTTCAGAGGAAGCGCCAAGCTGTATGGCCTTAACCAGTGCAGCCGTCATTACTTGACGGACCAGCTTCCCGGCATGATCCCGGACCGCGGTATCGATGTTTTCCTGTACAAATGTGCCGAATCCCTGGCGCCGTGTAATTAACCCGGCCGCTTCAAGATCGGCATAGGCACGGCGGATAGTAATCAGAGACACCAGTAGATCGGCGGCCAACTCCCGGACTGAGGGAAGCCTGACACCCGGGGCCAGGACACCGGACTGGATCATCTGCGCCGTCTGGTCTACCACCTGACGGTAGAACGGAACCCCGGTGGCACTGCTCAATGTGATGTGAAATGCTTTCATGCTTATCTCCTTCTCTGTGTATGAACATATACACACCATCACAGTTTGTCAAGGGAAATTTCCAATAGCGCCACCCACAGCAGCATTAATCATAAAACCGCTGGTATGGACAATCGCTTATAATCTTGGGAAAACCCGAATATCAGAGAAGACGTGCCGAAAGTTGTTCCATGAGGTTTTTCACTTCGACCATGAGCACTTCAATTTTCCGGCGTTCTTCCAAGTCAATATAATTAAGTTGTTGTGCCAGGATGGCGTGGGTTTCCAGTGCCGCCAGAGCGCCCCTTGCACTGGCCAGCGCGCGAAGAAAATCCGCGGTGCTTCCTCTGGCAGAGCCACGGGAGATATGTGTGGGAATCTCCAGGGCGAGTTCCCGTAAGCCATGAAGAAGACAGCATTCGCCGGTACCATCCTTGGCATCACCCAGCGTGTAAACGAACCTCACCATTTCCATGGCGCGCTGCCACACTTTCAAATCCTTATGACTGTCCGGCAGGGACTCCTCGCGGTGGATCTGCTTGAATACTTTCAGGGCGGTCAACTGGGTATCTCCTCATTCACCCGGCTCATACTGTAAACCATCTTCTGAAACCGTTTTTTCTGAGGGACTGCAAAATGGACGGCATTTCTACCAAACCGTTGTTTGATGGTATCCACGGTGTTGTAAAAATTTTCATGTCGGGTGGGACCGGATTCAAAGAGTGATTTCTGCCGGGGACGGGAACTCAGATTTTGAGCCGTCACACCCAACAACCGGACACCTGAGTTCCGGGGAAGGTTTTGAAAAACAAGCTTTATGGCCGTTTCAAAAATGAAATTATCTGCATTTACCGGTGTAGCCAGAGTTATGGACCGGGTGATTGTTTTAAACCGGCTGTCCCGGATTTTCACACCAATTGTCCGTGTTTTAAAACCCGATCGTCGCAAACGGAAGCCAAGATTTTCCACCAGGCGCCGGATTTCCTGCCGGATCAGATCCGGATCGGTGATATCTTTCATGAATGTTCGTTCGTTACTCCGCGACGGTGCAGCGGGATCCTGCCGGATGGATTTTCGGGTTGATCCCTTTGCTATATTCATGAGATGAGAGGACCAACGGCCGCAGACGCGGGTCATTTCTTCAGGAGATCGCCGGGCAATATCACCGATGGTGTGGATTCCCGCCCGTTTGAATCGGGGCAGACTCTTTTTACCGATACCGGGTATCCGTTCCACTTTCAAAGGCGCCAGAAAAGGCTGTTCGTATCCGGGTAGTATGACCGCAAGTCCGGCTGGTTTTGCCAGTTCGGATGCGATTTTGGCAGCCGTGCCGGAATTGGCCAGTCCGGCAGAAGCAGGCAAACCCAGTTCATCTTTAATTTCATTTAAAATCCGGTGTGCAATGTCAGAGGCGTTACCAAAGAGACGTTCACTGCCGGTGAGATCCACTCGCGCCTCATCAATGGAAAGTTTGGCCACTTCCGGTGAATACCGGTTCAGAATTTTTACAAATGCTCTGGAATATTTCTCGTATTGAGAATGGTTTCCGTTGATCCAGACAGCCTGAGGACACAGACGTTGTGCCTGAACCGACGGCATGGCTGAATGCACCCCAAATTTCCGGGCTTCATAGGAACAGGTCGTGACTACACCCCGGGATGATTTCCCGCCGACAATCACCGGCAATCCCCTGAGTTCCGGTCGGTCCAATAACTCAACCTCAACATAAAATGCATCCATATCCACATGAAGAATTTTTCGGATTTCGCTGCTGTTACTGTCCTGTGAAACGTTGTTCATGGCACCCTCCTAATCCTTTCCGACCCGTTACATCCGTCGGTACTTCCGGATCAACCCGATTACAACCCCTCGTATTTGAACTTTTTCCGCTGCCACAAAAATGGGATCCATGTACTGGTTTGACGGTTGAAGCCGCACCACTGCACCTTCCCGATAGAACCGCTTTACAGTGGCTTCATCACCACCCACCATGGCAACCACAATCTCACCATTCGAAGCTTTATCACGGGATTCCACCACGATGTAATCCCCATGATGGATGCCGTCTTCTATCATGGAATCGCCGTTTACCTGGAGCGCAAACGTATCACTGCGACCCAGCATATCATCCGGAATTGCCAGAATATCCGGGTTTTCAAGCGCCTCAATAGGCTGACCGGCGGAAATGAGACCCAGAAGAGGGATATCTGCCATCCCCCGAGTGCTTTCCTCGATGAGTTCAATTGCCCGGGCATGATTCTTACTCCGAAAAATTTTCCGGCGTTTTTCCAGTGCTTTAAGATGCTTGTGAACCGTTGCCAGAGAATTGAGATTAAAATGATCCCTGATTTCGTCCACAGTGGGAGCAAGGCCGTGTTGTACCAGATAAGATTTTAAAAACTCGTAAATTTCCCTTTGTCGGTTTGTAAGATTCATTGTTTTTTCTCCTTTGTTTCGCCCATGTTTTGAATATAAGGCGAAAGCAAGGCGAAAGTCAAGGAGAATTTTTCAGGAAAACCAAATGAAAATCTGCGGGGGTTATGCAAATTTGCAACCGGGGAGGTACTGTAGCATAATAAAGGAGTGATAGAGGGGTATGGGCTGATGGCCATTCCAGAGGAAACACATAGCCGCCGGACCCGGGTGCTTTTAGTTGATGACGAACCCACGGTTCTGGAAACACTACGGGACATGTTGGTTCTGGACGGTTTTTCTGTGGACACAGCCCGGAACGGCCGGGAAGGTCTAAAGCGCCTGACCGCCGGTAATGATCAATATGATGTGATACTTACGGATCTCGTGATGCAGCCTGTCGGCGGAATGGATTTACTTGCCCGGGCCCGGAAGCTTGATCCTGATGTCATTGTCATTCTCATGACCGGTCATGCCACCATTGAGTCCGCAACCAACGCCATTCGCATGGGCGCCTACGATTTCCTCATCAAACCGTTTCAGATAACCGATCTCAAACTGACCCTCCGCCGGGGAAATGAAAAGCGGCAGTTGTCCGTTGAAAATCGTACCTTGATAGCAAATCTCCAGCGGAATAACCTGGAGCTTGAAGCCGCCATGGAAAAACTCCAGGCAACCCAGGCGAAATTGATTGAGAGCGAGCGTAAGAGTGCGGTCATGGAAACAGCAGTGGCGGTGAAACATGAGATCATCAACCCGCTCACTGCCATGATCACAAAGGTTCAGGTATTTCTGGACCGTGACTGCTATGATTCCCGGAGTGAGATTCACGATTGCCTGGACACCATCAAGAGTCAGTCCCTGCGGATTTCGAGGATCCTGAGTCAACTGGATCATCTGGACCATCCCGTGTGCACGGATTACGCCAACGGTATCCGGATGCTGGATATTGAAAAGTCCGCAGAGACCACCCATAGGGACACATGAGATACACAATTTTACTGACATTTCTGTTGCTTATTATTTTTGGAGGGTTAACCGGATGTGACTCCTGGACGGATAACTCTCTGGATTTGATCCATTCCATTACCGTCATCAACCAGACATCCTGTGTCGTGTCTGTTGTGTTGGATAACACCGATGTACTGGAGCTTCCCGCTACCGGTGATCTGGGGACATTTGACGATGTTCCTGAAGGGGTTCATGAACTCGTTGCCTACCGGGAGGTGGAACGTGGTTCACCGGAAGAGTTTACCCGGCTCACCCTGACCGTGACGGAACGAAAAGATTATCTCTGGACACTTGAAACCTGTGACGACGAGTAGTTCCGGTCCCCGACTGGGCGCTCACATGTCCGCCGCCGGTGGACCCGCCCGTGCCGTTCTGCGGGGCCGGGATGTGGGTTGTGAGACCATCGCGTTATTCTCGGCATCGCCCCGGGTCTGGAAACGGAAAGAAATCCCCGAAACAGAGATCCACAAGTTCCAGGAAATGCGGAAGGAAACCGGTATTGATCCCATCATCATGCATGCGCTGTATCTGGCCAACCCGGCATCACCGGATCCCGATCTCCTGGCACGATCCATGGACGCCATCAAGCGTGAGTTGATCTTCTGCCGGACCTTGAATTTAGCCGGTACTGTCATGCACCCCGGATCACACCTGGGAACCGGGGAATCTACCGGGATCAAGCGAATCGCTGAATCCCTGGACCAAATTTTTAAGGAAACCGGTGATACCGGCAGTGATGTTTTCCTTGAAACCACTGTGGGAACAAAAAACAGTCTCGGCGGCCGGTTCGAACATCTGCGAGATATCATTGGCACCAGTTGTCATCCCGACCGTATTCAGGTGTGTCTGGACACCTGTCATGTCTTTGCCGCCGGGTATGATATCCGGACGGTGGAGGGCTGGGAATCCACCCTGGATGAGTTTGACCGGATCATCGGCCTGAACAAGCTTGCCGCCATACATCTCAACGATTCCAAAACACCCCTGGGCAGTCACCGGGATCGCCATGAACATATCGGCGATGGTGAAATCGGCCTGGAATCGTTCCGGTATCTGATGCAGACACCCCGTCTCAAGCATATCCCCATGGTCCTGGAAACACCCAAGGATGCCGCCGGGGAATGGGACCGGAAGAATCTGGGGATTTTAAAGGGATTTCGGGGTTGGTGATCAGTGTGTCGGTGATCGGTGCGTCAGTGATCAGTATTGTTTTGATCGGTGATGGAATTTGGTAGCCCCGGGTTTCGTTCCGGGGGGCAGTGGGCCTGTGATCAGTGCGTCAGTGATCAGTGATGGTTGTTGGTACCCAAAAGCTCATCAGGCTGAAATGGCCAGGAAAACATCCCCATAGCAATTAACAGCAACATTCTCACACTGAAGGTGTGACACATATCAGCCCGGGGCGGAGCCCTGGGAACACGTCAGCGGCATAAACCACCTCAGGAGGTTCGGTGGCCTTGATCTCGACAAGGGTGGTTGCCGACACGAGATCCCCATTTGCATGGGGATGACGGGACAGAACATGATGTCAATACAAACAATATCCCGTCCGGAATGACACCATGATGGTTACAGATAGATTAAACCCTGCGTTTCAACCAGGTCAGTGAAAGGGCGATTCCCATGAGGAACAGGGTCAGGCCGATCCCGAATGGTGATGTGGACGGGATTGTCATGTCCGGTGTCGGTGTGGGCACAGGTTCCGTGATGCTGATATAGAGCATGCTTGCCGCCTCCGGGCAATAGGCGATTTCCATTCCTGCTGAACAGGCGAAAACAATGGAGTAACTCCCGGGATAGGGAAACGAGTATCCCCAGTATGGACACGGTCCGGAGGTCTGGAAAACCGTCATGGTCATGCCGGCGTAATTAATGAAACGGATAGAATCACCTGTTTCAATGGAAAGGCTTTCCGGAGAAAAACCGACGGGCAGAATCTGGACATCATGCTCTAAAGCCCGGACCTGCGGACAGACAGTGATCATCAGACAAAAAACTAAACCCAGGCAACACAACACAAAATTTCTGTTCATTCCAATTACCTCCTTTGAATGTAACCCCTCATATAGATAAATCATAGAACAGGCCCTCCAGAAAATCAATCCCAGGAAAACACTTAAAGGGCTTTAACTTGTGATCAGAAAGAGAAACCTGATATCTTATTGGGGAATAGAGCGGAACCCGGGAAGGTCCGTTAAGAAACTATCGGGAGATGACATTATGACGGTTGAAAATAAAATTGCTAAAACGACAAAGCGATCCGGTGCGCGGGTGCCCTTTGATCGATCACGGATTCAGAAGGCTATTTTGCGGGCGGCGGAGGCCATTGGCGGGTTTTCCCAGGACATTATCCCCGACACGATCTACAGCACGTTTAAGAATCTCAGTGATGCCGCCATCGCGGAGTTGGTCACCGACGATGTCATCATGTGCCTTAATGCCAATCGCGCGTTTGTGAATCCGGATACGCCACCGGACGTGGAATCTATTCAGGATATGGTGGTTCATGTATTGCGAAGCCGTGGATTCATTGATTCTGCGGATGTATATGAGACCTACCGCTGGGGAAGAGGCAAGGTGCGGGAAGGGGAAATTCCCGGGGAATTGTTCGCCGGTACAGGGTATCCTCGGGAGGTTATGGATCATCTCTGGGAATGGAACGTGGCTCATAACTGTGAAACCGTGCAGAAACTTAATGCATGGGTGCTCAGCGGCCGATATGGGGAACTCATCGATGCCTCCATTGCGGAATACAACAGCAATCTGGACCGGTTGGCCGAAGCGTTTCTGGACAAGGGGACCGTCCGGGTGCTCCTGGTGACGGGACCGTCATCGTCGGGCAAGACCACCACCACGGCCAAACTGGCTGAGCGGCTGGGAAAACACGGCAAAAAGTTTCGCGCCCTGAACCTGGACGATTATTTCAGGGGGTTGAGTGAATATCCCCGGGACGCTTTTGGTGACTGGGATTTTGAGACGCCGGAAGCCCTGAGGCTGGACCTGATCAATCAGCACCTGTCGGAACTGCTTGCCGGTAAAACCATTCAGAAACCCATCTACGATTTCAAGAATGGTGAGAGTATTCTCAATGCGGAAGAACTCCGGATTGAAGATGATGAGATTCTGCTTCTGGACAGCCTTCATGGTCTCTATCCGCCCATGACGGAAAGTGTGCCTGAAGAGTTGAAGTTCAAGTTGTTTATAGAGGCCTTGAGCATGGTACGTCACGGTGACGGTTCCACGGACATGTTTTGTAAAGGCACTGATGTGCGGATGCTCCGGCGGATGCTTCGGGACAGGATTCACAGGAATCACTCCCCGAAAATGACGCTGGGTCACTGGCATTTTGTCCGGAAGGGTGAACTTCGGGACATGATTCCGTATATCAAGACTGTGGATTATGTCATGAACGGCGGATTATCATTTGAGTTGCCTGTGCTTAAAGCGGTGATGAAAGATGATTTTCCCGATCCGAAATGGTTTCTGGATCAGAACCGGCTGGATGCGTTCACCCGGGGTGAGCGTGTAAAGCGGCTTCTGGATTCAATAGTGGCTGTCCCGGACGATGTTATAGACCGGATTCCCCAGGACTGTCATTTACGGGAGTTCATCGGCGGCAGCGTTTACGATCAGTAAAATCAGTCTTTCTTTTTCAGTTTCCCCACGGGCGCGATATAGATGGTAAACTCATGGGTACCGTCCACGCCGATGAATGCATCCATTTTTTCCTGTAGATACGCGGCGATACCACAGGTGCCGGCACCAATGGCTTCCGAGGCCAGATAGAGGTCCTGGCAGACGTGGCCGGCATCCAGGGCGCTGTACTTGGCGGCATGGCGCATATACCGCCATTCGGACCGGTATGGAATCACCGACCAGACAAAAGTGACAGCGGCAACCCCGGCAAATTTCTGACCGTGACAGCCATCCACAAGTTCCTCGGGTAGATGATCACCGGTGCGGATCAGAATCAGTTTATGTTCCACGGCCAGATACCGGTAGAGTCCCGGTTCCAGTGATTCCACGCGGTTGATGAGCAGGTACGTTTCAAAGGGATGCCGGGCGCCGGCAGAAGGGACGGTCCGGAGTGTGCTGTGAGGTTCCTCGTCCCGTGTTTTTACTACACGATGAACACCCTGGGTGGTCCAGAGAAGAAATGAGAGTTCTTCCAGGGTGAGTGATTCCGGGGAAAATGCACGGTGACTCCGGCGCTGATTAATGAGTTTTGCCAGGGAAACCTGTCCGACTGAAATCTCATTTGGAGGCGTCAGGTCAATCAGTTTGGCGTCATCCGGAAATTTTTCCTGTACCGGCGGAATAGGCAGTCCTTTTTGCTGATCACTCTCCCATTCCTCGATAATTTTTTCCGAATACCCTTTCAGGAAGTTTCGATGAGGATGTTTTTCACTCATGGATCAAACCCCTTTCTGCTACGAAATACCGTGTTTCAGTTTATAGGCCGGCCAGTTCTGCTTTAAATCCACAAACGCTTCAAAATCCGGCTGAATAATAAACGGGTTGGTCTTCCGTTCGTTTCCGATGGTGGAGGTTGGCGCGGTCCCGTAATTATGACCGGGATACACTTCAATATCGTCAGGAAGCACCATAATTTTCTTATGGAGAGAATCGTATTCCTGCCGGGCATCTTCCCCGTATCCGGTACCGCCCACTTTGCCCACGAACAGGGTATCGCCGGTGCAGATTTTATCTTCCATCAGGATACAGATGCAGTCCGGTGTATGGCCGGGTGTATATAGGATTTTCAGGACCAGATCGCCCAGAGCGATTTCATCACCGTCAGCCACGGTTTTATTGCTGGTGCCGGGGTTGAATCCCAGTATGGGTGCACCGGTTTCCCGGGCAATCACCTGGTTGGCGCCGATGTGGTCAAAATGGCTGTGGGTATTAAGAATATATTTCACGGTGAGACCGTGATTTTTCACTGCATCCAGGATCATTCCCGGATTGGTGCCGGGATCCACAATGGCAGCATGAAGGCTGGATTCATCAGCAATGAGATATGCGTAGTTGCGGTCACCGCCGATTGCGAGTTGTTCAAAGATCATAGTCGTTTATCCTCCTGTGGTAATTCGATGATATATCTGTTCGTACTGGGGCACGATGGTATCGATGGAAAACCGGGTCCGTGCCTGTTCCGCCGCCACCTGACTCATGGTCTCCCATTCATGCCGGTTTTTTAGAAGTGAGATGACTTTATCGGCGGCATCTTTTATCCGGCCCGGTCCGGAGAGGTACCCGTTTACTCCGTCGTCAATGACCTCAGGAAGACCGCCGGTGTTTGATGCCAGAACCGGTGTGCCACATGCCAGGGCTTCCAGAGCCGACAAACCGAAAGATTCATAATCACTCATCAACATGAAAAGATGGCTGCGGCGGAACATACTTTCAATATCCATCACAGCCCCGGAAAACTCCACCTGGGAACAGATCCCGAGCTGCGAACAGAGTTCCCGTGCCAGCCCCAGTTCCGGACCGGTTCCCACCAGCACGAGCCGGGCAGGCAGTTCTTTCTGTATTTCATGAAATATCCGGACAATATCCGTGACCCGTTTCACCGGCCGGAAATTACTGGCGTGAAGGATCCGGAATTCTTCATTCTTCCCGGGATATTTTATGTGGTTTTCCGGTGTAAACCGCCGGGTATCCACAAAGTTGTGGATCACTTCCGGCTCCCTGTCCAGGCTGAATTCCGCTCGTGACCGGTCTTGCAGCCACCGGGATACCACGGTCAGACCATCGCACTGGGTCATGGCGTGGCGGCAAACCCGGTAAAAATCCGGATGACTTCCCACGAGGGTCATGTCCGTCCCGTGCATGGTGGCCACCACTTTGACCGGTGACGGCTGTGCCACATGTTTGGCCAGTATGGCACAAATAGCGTGGGGCACGGCATAGTGCGCGTGAATCACATCAATACTGTGCCGGTCAACAACCTCCACCAGTTTGTTCACAAGACTGAGATCATGGGGGGGG
>SWBX01002467.1_pt1 | contig 24523 bp, 16 predicted proteins | sample 4693051 | NCBI WGS metagenome assembly SWBX01 (sample SAMN10267272, study PRJNA491770) | bioreactor metagenome | isolation source: DHS bioreactor inoculated with marine | place: Japan: Omine Ridge, Nankai Trough | reverse complement strand
CGGATCTGTGCAGGGGGCGCCGGGCAACCGGCGTTCCTACTGCGATCCGCGCAGCCTGTCCTGAGCCTGCCGAAGGGCTGAGCACGATTTAAGAACACAACATCTGTTTCTACCAGCAGGCCTGCCAGGATGTGCCGTCATGTACTCTCAGTTTATGGGTGCTGGAATCCATGTAAATATCACCTTCTTCTGCCATGATGGGAGCGGAACTTCGGGGCTCCAGACGCAGGACATCGTTGACATGGAGTGATCGTGCCGGCAACCCGGTGCCGATGCCGACCCGGTTGTATCCATCAAGAACCAGACCGGAATGATCAGAACTGGACATGTAGGTTTTGAAACCAAGATCCGTGGTGGTGCTGCCGTTCATTTTGCCCCGGGTGTAGGGATTGCTGGAATCACTTCGACAGCCTGAGTCGTCAAAAATGCCCGACACCTGGAACGTATAAAGCTGTTCCGCATACAGATACACATTGTCTGTGACTGCCAGTGAACCCCAGGCGGCGCTGCTTCCGGAAACAAGGTCGCTTGTTGATGATGAAAGCAATATTCCGCCGGTACCTTCCCCTAGATAAATTTCCAGGAGAAGACCGGGTGTACGCGTTCCGTAATCACTGTATTCAATGGACAGAAGCCATCCGGAGACAGCCGGCGTGAAGGACTGCCAGAAAGAGTTGGGTGTGCCGACCTGGGTAGTGACGTTTTGAAGCTGATCCAGGACGGGATCTCCCGGTCCCCCGCCATAGATTTCAGCGGCAGTAACGGTTTCAGCAGTGAGATCCCCGGCGATATCCGCATCCCCCGAGATATCCGCATCCCCGGTGATATTCGCATCCCCCGCGATTGCCAGATCACCAGTATTCAGTATCACGGAAAACGGTTTGAACCATGAAATAGCATCGCCTTCCATCGCCATGGAACCGTCTGCCCAGAGCAGATTAAACTCCATATCCGAGCGGGGATTCCAGTCGATCATGGACGCATTTTCCCCGGCGGTTAAAAACAGATTGTCCGGGCTGGCAGTGGTGCTGTTCCAGTAATGCTGAACCCGGCCGGAACCATCCTGGACGGCAATAATATAATCTGAGGTGGTTCCCGCAATCCGGATAGATTCTTCATCGCTGGTCAGACCGGTCCCGTGAGGTGTATTGTCTTCATCCCCGCGAATCGTCACAGCGCCATTGATATCCACGGTGTCACCCGGTGAAGCAACACCCACGCCCAGCGCATCGGTGACGTTCAGGGTGCCGGTCAGAGTGCCATCGGTATCGTTCCGTAGAAACTGAGCGGAATCCAGACCGTCCAGGGTGTCGGCGCTGCCGGAGGTGCCGGCATGATCAATGGTGATATCATCGGGAATCTGAGCATCCACCGCCGTATCCATCAATTCTGCAAATGAGTTCGTTTTGACGTGATGTGCCGAAGCGTCTGCTTCATGCACGGCAATGTCACTGTCGATCTCAGCGGATTCCTCCAGGTCGGCCCCGGACATTCCGTCCACTGTCAATGAGTTGGCCGCTTCTGATGCATAGATGGCAAACCCCGTACTGACGATACGCCGATTGGGTGCCAGCAGCTGAACCGTGCCGGCATCATCCCTGAACCAGACCTTCAGAAAAAGTTCATCATTCTGGAAAACCGATAGGGACAGAGTGTTCATCAGCAGAGGATCACCGATCAGCACCTCAAATAATCCCTCTGCAACCTCGATTGTCAGATCTGATTCCGGAGGGTTCAACCCGTCATTCGACCAGTACTGAGCGTCATCAGCGCTGTTGACCAGTGCGAACCGGAAATAACCGGTGCCGGTATACGGAAGATCCTCCACATTCACAAGACCCTGGTAATTCACCATCATGGGAACAGCCCCTGCAAACGGGACGAACCACACGAAAACAAGTACAGAAATAACGAATAACTTTTTCATTGCATTTCCTCCAAACCCCAGTCTTTTATGTCCAACATGGACACCCTCATTTGAAACATGCTTACTTTTAGTTACTTATATTTACCTTAATAAAGTTTCTTTCACGATTAAATACTAAAACACAACGAACTTTATTTCAAGGGTCACAGTACCGCGAGCAAGGCGGTGGAAGTCCATTACTTCTAACTTTTTTCGTCTGCCTGATCCCGGTGCTGTCTCCTGGCGCCGCCGGAGTGAATAAATGTAAGTCAGACATGCGCCGCACCATCCACCCACCCCCGCATACGCCGACCATTGACCTGAGTTTTCCCCGTGATTCCACCGGATCATCGAGGATTGTGATACCGGTGGCTATCCCCATCCGGAATGGCAGGAATTGAGTACGGTGGTTCGAATAATATTTCGTCCTTCTCATGAAATCTCTGAGCGGATCAAACTCAATGACACAGCAAATGATACTCAAGGTGATATTGGTGAGGATTACTACTGCGATCGGTGTGGATCTATGATTCAAGAAATATAAATCCACAGTCCGAGTAAACACATCACACATTGGAAGAGGCACTCAATCGATGTTTAGGTTGAGTGTCCCATTCATTTATTACCCCCATGATCCTTTCGCCATGCTTGTTGTAATTATGAAAATTTTACCATAAACTAGCGACAATTGTGCCAACAAATGCACATAAATATCAGAGAAGTGAGGAAACCATGGCGAAAGATATTCTCACAATCAAAGAAGTTGCTGAGTATTTGAAAATCACTGAAAGAACCCTGTACCGACTGGTCCAGGAGGGAAAGATTCCTGCTTTTAAAGTCGGTGGATCCTGGCGGTTTCAACTGAGTGACATCAAAGCGTGGATCGCCGATCAAAAGAATGCTTTCTTAAGAGGTGGGACAAATAAATGAACTCGGCTTATTCACAAATGGAACCACAAGTTGATTTTGATCATCTTCTCAAACTTCGATTGGTGGTTGCGCGTCACGGTGAAATGGATTCTGCGAAATGGTGGAATACAGGTGGACTCCTTGGACGAAAAGGTGCCCTGTTAATGAATCGCGGATTTCCCAAAACGCATCGGTTCGCGCAGGCAAAATTGGTTTTCACCGTTGCCCGGTCGCGTTGCGCTGAGGTTTTTGATTCACCCGATTGTATAACACTATGGAAATTGCCAGCCAGACTAGAAGAGCAGTTTGATGCGCGATGGTCTCGTTGGCTCGATGAACGTGATTCGTGGGTGCAGTTTTTTTCCGAGCTTGAACAACCTGGATCTAATCTACTGGATACCATGCGTCATCATGATCTCATTGAACCGAAGCAAGAGGATGATCTTTCACGATTAAAGCGTTCAGCAGAGGGCCGATCAGTTCCCATTTCAGGTATCTTTGCACCAATTAACGACATTTTTACCATTTTGGCGGCGGGTTTTGATCAGGGAGAAGTTGGCAAGCCGGTGATTCCGTATGCAAAGAGGAAGGAATAGAAGTCTTGGTAAACAATTCGCAACCCAACCGGAAGTTTTCCACTCGATTTATTCGAAAGGGACCTTTGATTGAGGAAACTTACCGTATCTTTCTTGAGTGGGATCTTGATAAACCTTTTTCTGAAAACATCGATTGTGCACGGAAACACAACACGCCCGGGGCTGATAACGAGAGTTGGTTGAGGGAAATTACAACGACATTATCGAGCCTGTTTTCAAAAGATTCCCTTCTTGATTCCCTCATTATTTTGGCGAAAAACACCGATCTGGAAATATGGCGTCCATGTGTTTTGTGGCACATCGGACGTATTGATGAAATCTATTACAGGTTTGCCACTGAATGGTTGGAGCCGGAGCATTCCAGCGGAAGGTTTTTGATTCGTACCTCTGACGTTGAACCGTTTGTTCGGCAATTGACACAACACCGTTTAATAAAGAAGAAAAAGGGATTAAGCGATTACGGTGTGATTCGTGCGGCTCGAGATTTACTGCGATTTTCTACTGCTTTTGGTTTGCTTACGGGTACAGTTGTTCATGAATTTACTTCTTACCATCTTCCGGAAGCCAGCTTTATCTATCTGTTGCATGCAATGTCGGAAGTGTACAAAAATCCCAGGGATATGATCGATTCGTCGGACTGGCATCTGTATCTAATGAACAGCAATGACGTTGAAAGAGAACTTCTCCGTCTTCATCAATATCGTAAGCTCCATTATGAAGTCGCGGGTTCCCTGGTAGAACTCTCCTTGCCATGCGCATCGACTTCAGCCTATGTAAAGGAGATGCTGGCATGAGCGACTGGAAACAACGCCTCCTGAAGCTTGAACCTAAATTACATCTGCAAGATCCAAGACCAAAAATCAGCGCGTATCACAATATGCCGTATGCTATTTTTCGTTATCCGCCGGAATCTGAATTTGCAGTTCGCACTGAGGTAAGAATGTTGAAAACGAGACTCGATCAAGGCGGTAAGCGGGTCACGATGATATCATTGGCAAATTGTCTTGATAACGCACTCAAACACGAGGGGATGACAACCAACCGAATTGCAGATGCTGAAAAACTGACGGGTACACAAAAGATGATTGACACCTTCCATGCTGTGCTTAGCAAAAGGCGCCCCCTGGAAGATTTAGTTATTGATCAGCTTCCCAAAGATGTAGATCCACTCAAGGATATCGTGTTCATCAACCGTGCAGGCGCACTTTTTCCTTTTTACCGGACCTCATCCCTGCTTGAACAACTTAAAGATAAGGTTTCGGTACCTGCAATACTGTTCTATCCGGGTGATCTGGAGGGCGCTGCCGGTTTACGATTTATGGGTGTCCTGGACGCAGAACACAATTATCGACCCAGAATCTTTTGAGAGGAAAGATAAATGGACAAAATACAAATCAAAGAAATGTTCGCGAGCAACATAAATCGGAACATTGAAGAAGTCATTAAAGTCGATCAAGACAATGAGGAAATTGTCAGGGAGGAACTCAAGGAATACGTCGTTACCGATTCAATCAAAGATTTCTACAGACAAATCCTTCGACGTTACTGGGAAACGCCGAATAAACCTCACGAAGGTATAGGTATTTGGGTATCTGGTTTCTTCGGTTCCGGCAAATCAAGCTTTGCAAAGATGCTGGGATTAGCAATTGAGAACAAGAGTATTCTCAAGGAATCCGCAGCAAATCTTTTCGGGCAGCGCACGGGTGATACGGAAATCCAGGTTCTTCTCAAGCAGATTACGGAACAAATTCCCACCGACGCTGTAATTTTTGATTTATCTACTGATCGGGGAATAAAAAGTGGTAACCAAACGATCACAGAAATCATGTACCGACTATTTCTCAAAAACCTGGGATATGCCGAAGACCTCGATTTAGCTGAGCTCGAAATTACTCTCGAACACAAAAAAGAACTCGACAAATTCACAGAGACCTATCGTAATAAATTTGACCAGGAATGGGATGCAAATAAAGATCTCATCGCCTTTTCACTGGGTGAAGCCGGCGCTGTAATGCACCAGCTGTATCCGGATCGATATGAAACAGGTGATAGCTGGGTTCAATCTGTTATTGACCGGACCGACATTTCTGCTGGAAAACTTGCTGAACGTTGTAAGTCATTGATGGGACGCCGTCGTCCTGACAGAAATCTTGTCTTCGTTGTCGATGAAGTGGGTCAATTTGTTGCGCGTGATGTTCAGAAGATGCTCGATTTACAGGGCGTTGTGCAAAGTCTTGGTCGGATTTCACGAGGTAAAGTATGGTTGGTAGTGACTTCGCAGGAAAAACTCACCGATTTGGTTGCCGGACTCGATGATAGACGGGTTGAGTTGGCACGCCTGATGGATCGTTTCCCTATTCAAGTTCATCTGGAACCTTCCGATATTTCAGAGGTCACCAGTAAACGTGTCCTTTCAAAGAATGCAAATGCCGAAAAGATTTTACGAGACATTTATTCAGCTCACAATGGGCGTTTGATGGCCAACACAAAACTTTCTGCAGATATTCAACTGCCGGAATTAACGGCTGAAACTTTCATGGATCTTTATCCTCTTTTGCCCTATCAGATTGACCTCATCATTCAAGTTGTTTCAGGGCTTCGAACCCAGGGTGGAGCCAGTAAACATGTCGGAGGTGCTAATCGTACCATCATTAAACTGGCACAGCAGCTACTCATACATGATACAGTCGGGCTGGCTGAGCAAAATGTTGGCCAGCTTGCTCGAATTGACCAGATATATGATCTCATCGCAGGCAATCTTCCAAGTGAAATCCGAGGAAAGATAATCGCGATCAAGGATGATATCGCCCATCCAATGGCGCAGTCGGTAGCTAAGGCGATTTGCCTGCTTCAGTATGTTAAGAGTATACATCGAACCGCTGAAAATGTTGCTGCAGCGCTTCATCCCGCCGTAGATGGTGATTCGGTGCTTACTGAAACAAGAGATGCGTTAAAGCAGCTTGCCGATGCGCACAAAATCAGATTTTCAGATGGACAATATCGAATTCCAACACCAGCGGAGGACGATTGGGAAACAACCAGGGCAAGTTTTCAACCGAACCCAGGCGATATCAACCGTATCCACACATCAATTCTTAGTGGGTTGTGGGAACCAAAACCCAGTCACAACCTACTTGACGCCAAGACATTCAAAGGCGGACTCACATTTAATGGACGCAATATTATCGATGAAGACATTACATTCCATATTACACTGGCGGATACCGGTGATGATTACTCTCAACTAAGCGCAGAAGCCAGAAAAAGAAGTCAGACCGATCGTAAAGAAGTGTTCTGGGTGGTCGCCATTGCTGAAAATATTGATCGTGAAACCGTTGAAGTTTTTCGTTCTAAAGAAATCCTTTCACGCAAGGAACGCAGCGCCAAAACCAGGGTGGAAACCGGACTTGTTGGTGAGGAAAAGGTTCGTCTTCGCGATACCGAAAGCGAATTAAGGCGGCTGATCAAAGAAGCGATGTTAGGGGGTGTTATCTATTTCCGCGGCAATGATCGCAGCCCCGATGAAAATGTTGATCGGGTAAATAAAGCTGCAGCCCATTTATTGTCCAAAGTGTTGCCGGATGTTTTCGACCGATTCAGCGAAGGCGCCGCCAGGGTTAGCTCGAAGGATCTGGATGCGCTGTTTGCCAGTGAAAACCTCCGTGGTCTCACATCTGTATATTCCCGTCTCAATTTAGTTCAAGACAAAAAAGGGCGCCCGGTATTCAGTACAGAGACAGGTGCTCTCAAAGAGGTGCTGGATCGCATAGAAAACAAGACAAGCTATGGAGAAACAGCGACAGGTCGTTTTCTTGTTGACGTGTTCTCAAAAGAGCCGTTCGGTTGGAATCTCGAAGTCGTGCGCCTTTTCGTCATCTGTCTGGTGGCGGCAGGTAAGATTTCCGCAACCAGCAAAGGAACGATCATCGAATCGGTTTTATCTATCGAGGCAAAAAACACATTTAGCAATAACAATCTTTTCCGGGGTTGCTCGTTTCTAAAAAGGGTTTCGGGAACCAACATGAATGATTGGATCGAATCGGATGCTGCATTCCAAGATGTTTTCGGCAAACGAATTCCCCAGCTACAGGCAAGTATCGTAGCAAATTCTATTCGAAAAGAACTGGTGTCAGCCGAGGTGCAATTACGCGAAATGCATACAATCTTAATTACCCAAAATCTACCCGGAGATGGTGTCCTTCAAGAAACTATTGATCAAATTCAAGCAATTCGTAACGGAACTGAAGACATTGCAATCTTGACTTTCAATGCAGGGTATAAGGTGATTAAGGAGGCAATAAAACGTGCTGCTGAGTTGCACGCGGCATTGACCGAACCTAATCTTGATGACCTGAAAAGGGCTGGATCAGCAATCGATACAATCTGGACATTTCTTATTACGGAAATCAATCTTCCTGAGGGGCTCTCAGACAAAGCGGATGATTTGGATGATTTTCTGAAGAAAGAGACTTTCTACCGGAATTTAGCTGAGATTGAGCAAAACGCAACGGCCATTGAAAATGAGTATCGTAGACGTTTCAATGAGGCTTTAGAATCACGAGCCCAGGTCTACAAATGTGCTCTCGAGAAGCTTCATAAAAAGGATGCCTGGTTTGATCTCAATGAAAAACAGCAATCACTCGTGGATTCGGGTCTTCGTCTTCGAGCAACCCTTACTGTGCAAGTGTCAACCACAGTTCCGTTTTTACGTTCTGAAGTGAGTGCTTGTCCGGAACATTTTAGATCAGCAGTGAAGATGATGATGGAACTTATAGAAGGACAGCGATTAGTAACTGTCAACATCGAAGATTTTTTTACGGACCGTGTCGAAAATCCGGAACAACTGGAAAAAGCGCTCAAATCATTGAAACTGCGTGTGGAAAAACTCCTCGGTGAAGGTAAAAAGATTCTGATAAATTAGGAGGCGCATTTGGATAAGGAAATCAGAAACAAGATACAGCGCGCCACTCAATTAGCGCGGCATCTTCTTGAAGACGAATACCAGAAGCAACTCGAGGGTACATTCGATATCCTCCTGGACGGCACGATAAACAGAACACCGGGATCACACCTATCCGAAGATCAGGTGATAATACGAGAAAAACTAGTTGCTGCAATAGAATATAAGCAAACTACAGGACTCAAATCCGGTGAAGCGGTTGATGCCTATTTGCGTGAGGCGGCGTTTACCACGTTAAACCGGTTTGTAGCCTTTAAAATGCTTGAAGCCCGGGACTTGGTGCAGGAATGTGTGTCCCGGGGCGATGAATCAAACGGTTTTAAGGAGTTTGCCGCCCTGGCCCCCGGCCTTGCCGTGTTGCCGGACAAAGGCTACCGGCTGTATATCGAGACTGTTTTCGATGAAATCGGCCAGGAAGTGCGGGTGTTGTTCGATCGGCGGGATACCGCCGGGTTGCTCTGGCCCAGACGCCGGACCCTGCATGAATTGCTTGATATTTTAAACAATACGGAACTGGCGCAGATCTGGTTAGAAGACGAAACAATTGGCTGGGTATATCAATACTTTAACGGTGACGAAGAACGCACCAGAATGCGTGCGGAAAGCCAGGCGCCGCGCAACAGCCACGAACTGGCGGTACGTAACCAATTCTTCACCCCGCGTTATGTCGTTCAATTCCTCACGGATAATACGCTGGGACGCACCTGGTTTGAAATGATGCTGGGCGAGACAAAACTTGCTGATCTCGATTACCTTGTTCGGCGTCCAAATGAGGTTTTCCTGGCAGAGGGTGAAACCGCCCCTGAACAGGAAGACGACGATGCGGATCTGAGTCAGAAAGAGCGCCTCAAGCGACCGGTTGATATTCCATTTCGAGCCAAAAAGGATCCGCGTGACCTTCGTATTCTCGATCCGGCCTGTGGGTCCGGACACTTTCTGCTGTATGCCCTCGATTTGCTTGTCACGATTTATGAGGAAGCCTGGAATGATAAAAAAGCAGCCGTTTCAACCTTAACGGAGAAACGTCTTTCGGATGAATATTCAAGTCTTGAGGATCTGAGACAACACATCCCATTATTTATTCTCAAACACAATCTCTACGGCATAGACATTGATCCGAGAGCTGCACAAATCGCAGCTCTGGCGCTCTGGATGCGGGCACAACGAGCATATAACGAATTTGGGATCTCTCGAGATGATCGTCGTGGTATTGAGAAAACTAACATTGTAGTAGCTGAACCAATGCCGGGTGATTCCGCGCTTGTGGAAGAGTTTGCATCCGGATTGACCCCACCGGTCCTTGGCGATCTCTTTAAAAAGATGGTCGATGAGATGAAACTCGCAGGCGAATTGGGATCCTTGCTCAAGATTGAAGAAGCCATCAGTGAATCAGTTACTGCAGCGCGAAAGCAATTTATCGCACGCAAAAAGGAATTGAAGAAAGGGTATCTTCCCGGATTTACACCGAAACAAAAGCAGGGTGAGCTGGATCTCTCCGGCATTTCGGATGAACTGTTTTTTGATAATGCAGAGGAAAAAATCCTATCCGCTTTGCATGTGTTTGCAGAATCGGCGGTGGGCGCTGATGGTGTCCGTCGCAGGCTTTTCTCTGGGGATTCAGAACAGGGCGTCGCATTCATTGAGTTAATGCGTAAAAAATATGATGTGGTGTTGATGAATCCGCCATTTGGCAATCCTTCCACTTTAGCTAAATCTCGTTTAAACCGCGACGATTCAGGTAATCTCTATGCCGCTTTCGTTCGCCTGGGATGCGAAATTGGAGACGCAATAGGTGCCATAACAGATCGAACATTTATAACTCAAGCTACATTCTCGAAATTTAGGAACAACATACTTTTACGGCAACCTAGCTTAAATATTTTAGCAGACCTCGGCTGGGGTATCCTGGATGCTAATGTTCAAGTTGCATCATACATAATTCGCAAAAGTATCGATAAGAAGGTTATTTTTTTCGATCTAAGGATCAATGAAATCAAGGAAAACTCTAGTGTTTACAGGATACATAATAGTATACTAGTATCTAAGCAATCGTTCACAAATCTTCCTTCCTCTGTATTAGCATACCAGATTCCTGGCCCCTTTCTTCTTAGTGTCGAAAATGATGTAGCTTTGAGTGAAATTGCATATTTGCCACGCGGCTTGGGATCAAACAAAGCTGAGCGGACATATCGAGCTTGGGTAGAAGTTCCCCAAGAATGTCTTGGAATTAAGTGGCGATCACTAGCAAATGGCGGCAAATTTTCACCATTTTTCCGGTCTGATCTTGGGGTTGCAGATTGGGTAACACCTAATGGTATGTTATGGATTGAAATGAATTCAGAGGATTCTTGGAGACCATATGATCAATCCAATACTCGAGGTTATTTTGAACCTGGCCTTTCCTTTCCGAAGCAATCGTCTTCATTCAATGTTTCCCTTTTGCCTGCTGAATATCTACCAACTAGAGAGGGAAAGGCTATTTTACCTAAAGAGGATGATTCAATATGGTGGCTATTATCATTCCTGAACAGTGGACCAGTTAGAGGATTCGTTCGAGACACTTGTGGATTGCATAAACAAAGCGGTTCAATAGGATGTATTCCAGTACCAGCACTTCAGCATGAAAGAAAATTGTTGGCAAGGGTTGCTCGAGAAATATGGTCAAATTGTTTTGAGTCGTATCTGTATGACGAAACTAGCAGATACTTCATTGGTCCATACAACTTATCCTACACAAATAAGAAGCAGAGCTTGGTATCAATCCAAAGTTCTATAAACCAAAAACTAATGATAATTGACGATTTGATCGCTGCTGTTTTTGGGGAACTAGGAAACAATTGGGCAGAACGGGCTGCTGAACCCCAAATATATACTCCAAATGAGCATGATTTAGAGTCATGGACGGTTGGAGTAGTGTTCGGAAGATTTAAAGAAACGCCCGATTGGAGTGATAATGCAATCATAAACTATTCACCAACAGAACCACCACCAAATATTCCACCAGCAATTAATCGGACAACATTATCCCCCAGCCAAGAAATTTATGTTTTTGATAAAGGACACCCTTCCGATCTCAGTTCTGCTGTTGTCAATGTTTTTATGAAACAACAGCTATCAGCTCCCACCAATATTCGAAACTGGCTCAATAAGAAGTTCTTTGAAACTCATTTAGAACGATATAAAATTGCCCGCCGCAAAGCTCCCATCTACTGGCAACTCGCAACTCCATCCACCTCCTATTCAGTATGGCTCTACTACCATCGCCTGACAAGGGACAGTTTTTTCCGAGTGCTCCGCGATTACGTTGCGCCCAAACTCCAGCACGAAGAGACGAAATTCACATCGTTACAAAATGATGCGGGTGAAAATCCATCCACGGGTCAGCGAAAGGAAATCGATGCCCAAAAAACATTTGTCGAAGAACTTCGCTCATTCAAAGCGGAGATAGCCCGGATCGCACCCTTATGGAACCCCAACCTCAACGACGGCGTCATTATCAACTTTTCACCGCTCTGGCGTCTTGTACCACAACACAAGCCCTGGCAAAAGGAATGCAGGAAGGTCTGGGATAAGTTGGTTAAGGGCGACTATGACTGGGCGCACCTGGCCATGCACCTCTGGCCGGAACGGGTCGTTCCGAAATGTCAAACCGACCGTAGCCTGGCCATCGCCCATGGGCTCGAGGAGGAATTCTGGCATGTGGATGATAAGGGTAAATGGCTGGAACGAACAGTGGATCAATCACACATTGATGAACTAATTGTAGAACGTTCATCCACGGCGGTAAAAACAGCGTTGGATGATCTTTTAAATGCGCCGGCGCCGAGTTTTGGAAGAAAGAGCAAACCCGCGCGTAAGACAGCAAGTAGGAATACAAACCATAATTCAAAGGAGAATTAATAATGGCTCTAAATGATATTTTAATAAAGAGTTACCGAGGATTAGAGGATCTTCATTTGAATGATATTGAGCAGATCTCGCTAATTGTTGGCGCAAACAATTCAGGTAAAAGTTCAATCCTTGAGGCTGCTGCGGTACTCATGCGACCTTATGATCCCGCGCAGTGGGTTCAGCTCGCACGTCAACGGGATGCGGATGCAGACTTGGCTGATGCACTGTGGTCCATTTTTCGATCAAAAGGTGTACTCAAACTCGACGATGGACCCCAACAATCGAAACTTACTGAGATATCAGGGAAACTCTTTGGGGAAGTTCGGGTGATGAAAGCGAAATGCGTTGCCTCTGAGGGTTGGGACGCCGGTGAATCCGGCGACGCTACGATTCGCATTAGCGTGAAGGTCAACGATCTCCCAACGCACGAACTTACTTTTCGCCGTGATGCACAAGCTCTGTGGGGTGATGGAGTTAAACATCACCGTTGTTTTTCGGTAACGCCCGTGACACACCGTTCAGGCAGATCTTTGGTCGATTTTTTGAGTCGTGTTGTGGATGAAGGTGGAAAGGGTATCGCGCTTGAAATGCTGCAATTATTTGATCCGGATGTACAAAGCCTTGATGTGAGCGCTGGTCAGAGACGGCAAACAGTGGTCGTGAACCATAGGAAGCGTGGTGTAGTGGATCTTGCATCATTTGGCGATGGAATGCGGCGTGTTGTAGCAATAGCACTTGCTTTGACACGTGCACATAACGGAGTTCTCCTCATTGATGAAATAGAATCCGCGATTCACCCGAAGGCACTCAACCAAATCACAGAAAAATTGCTACTGGCAGCCATTGAGAACAACGTTCAGATCATAGCCACAACACATAGCCTTGAAGCTATTGACGCCCTTATTAACGCGACAAATACTCTGGGTGATGAAATCTCAACAAAAGTTGCTGCTTATTATCTGGCGTTATCTGATTCCGGACAAACAGTGCGCCGTTATGACCATGCAAAACTGGAGTCACTTCGCGAAGCCGGCGTGGACCTGCGATGACAAGGTTCGTTTATTGCATTACCGAAGGCGTCATAGACGTTACTTTGATCACACGTGTGCTTGGTACATATTTCGACATGAAACAAATAAGAATGCATAGTAATCTCCCTGAATTTGCACGGAGTTGGCTGGATAATTTTAAATGGCCAATTGGTGACGATATTGCTCGACTCGCTGTGCCAGCGCCGGTTTTTATGATCCGGAATGATCTTCTCATCGCGTTGCGAAATGCGCAGGGTTTGACCCGTATGAAGAGTACGCTCGATGCAGACAGTGAGGTTTTCCTTCGCAATAATATAAAGCTCAATGCCCTTGGTGTTTTTGTGGACGCAGATAACAACCTCCCTTCTGAACAATTTGAAAACATTTGCGAAAAACTCGATCCTCCTGACATTTTCCCCCAAATCGCTGATCTTTCATCTGTTGATGAGGTGATTGCAGCAAACGACGGTCGCCGGATTGGTATATTCGTTTTCCCTAATTCAAAAACAAAAGGCACTTTGGAAAATCTTATTTTGGATCTGGGCGATGCCGCTTTTCCGGACCTGCATAGAGCCGGTCATGAGTTTGTGAATTCGTGGCGTCAGGATCATCAAGCAGATCTCCTTTACAAAGAACTCAATAAACCGGCTGGTGAAAATAAAGCAAGGCTTTCAACGATGGCTGCGCTGCTTAAACCCGGGAAAAGCCTGAACGCAAGCCTGCAGGACCAACCCTGGCTACCCGAAGATACGCCTCCGGCAATCTTACAACCGCTGATGGGATTTTTAGAAAAATTAGTTGGTGGAATGGTATAGGGAGAATTTTTGATGCTCACAGTTTCGCAACAAAACCTCTTGTCGCTCACAACATGGCGTTTCGTGATCAACAAAATAATTTGGTGTGCATGGATGAGCGACAAATCCCTGGAATACGAAGGAACTGTGCAATGAGTTACGAATTTCACAATTATCTCTCAGGAAAACTCGACAAAATGCTCCGCGAAAACAGAGTTGTGGTCTTTTATGATCCACGCAGTGAATTTATGCCGTTCATAGATGAATTCGAATCCGTTGGTGTCGGACTGGGCAATTTGCCGCGTATCTGCATCAATGACACACTAACCCACATCGCACGATTTGAAGGATCATTCTTCACGCTGAAGTCTGCTATTGAACCGGTGGTATGCCTTGACAATCCGGAACCTCTGCTTGTCTATATTCCCGGTCAGGAGCGGGATCGCCAAAGTTCAGTGCTCATGGAGGTCGAAAAAGCCGGGGCCTGCTATGAACCTCAGCTCCGCCGATTGGCGCGGAACCTGCTCAGGATAAATTATACCGACGGTGACATTGATGAGATGCTCGCATCTGAAGCCCTTACTTATCATGACGTTGTTCGGTTTATGGATCAAGTCGGAGATGACAAAACTTCACTGATCAAATTGGTAATTGGCGCTGGCAGCAGTGAATATCTCCTGACGGAATGGCTTGCTTCTGCAAAATATGATGATGAACTGGCATCCAGACTTGCGGGTTCTGAACTCCATAAATTAATCCAATCACGGCTTGGACTTGAGATTGCCGGCGATGCGTCCCTCGAAAAGACACGTCGATTGACACTGCGATATATCCTCATCAATGAATTCAGGATGGATCTGACGTGTGACGCCCCGGAAAACCTTGCAATGGCGCCGGAACCTTCTTCAAAAGATGAAATCCAGCGCATCCGAGAAATCACCAAAGGACTTCGAAATAATCATGGTGCTGAATATGTCATCCATGCAGATGATATTGAGCGTGAATTTGCCCTGGATACACTCGGAATAGATCCCGCTTCCCTGGGTTCAATCGATACGTTTCGATTCGAGGAAAAACTGCTTCTTCACTATACTGCGAACCTGATCTCAAAGGGACATTTCGACAAAGCGCTTGAAGTGGTCACGGACCGCAGCCGCAGTTTTTGGGTTGATCAAACACTGTTTCTCGATCGACTCACGCAATGGGAAGCCTGCCGGTTAATGGCGGAGTTGGGTCAAGCGGTTACCCGTATTCGACCGCAAATAAAAACAACCGGCGGCGATCCATATCAATGGGTGATGGCGTATTCCAACCCAAACGGATGGTTTGAAGTCGATAGGGCACAACGCGCCCTTGCATCTTGGATGGCAAAAATGGAAGACGATCCGGAAGAACCAATCGAGAAGGCCATAGGGTTGATTCAGCGAAATCACGAAAGCTTGCTTAAAGATATGGCCAAGGGATTTTCAAAAGCATTGGTAAATGCCGGTTGGTCGATCCAAAATGTTCTTCATCAAACTCACATATTCCCGGAACATGTAGAAAAAGCAGGGGGAAAGATTGCATATTTTTTAGTGGACGCCATGCGATATGAGATGGGCGCTGATCTTGTTAATTTGCTTGAGGGTGCTGACGATATTCGTATCCAGCCGGCTATTGGCGCTTTACCTTCAATTACATCCATTGGTATGGCGGCGCTTCTGCCTGGCGCTTCAGCTAGTTTCACTGTTTTGGAACATAAGGATAAACTCGCTGCCGGCATTGAAGGTCATGTTATGCCGACGATTGCCGAACGAAGGAAGTACCTTAAATCCGTCAGACCCGATGCCCAAGATATCGATATGGGTGAGTTGTTGCAGAAATCAACCCGTTATGTCAGTAAAAAGCTACAGGATGCCAATCTGATAATCGTACGTTCACAATCAATTGATGGATTGGGAGAGAAAGACGGTGGTTTACTGGCGCGGCAAATTATGGATACGGTTATCGGCAACCTGGCCCGGGCGGTTCGTAAACTTTCAAAAATGGGTATCGAATATTTTGTTATCACTGCTGATCACGGTCATCAGTTCTCACTCCGCAAAGAAGAAGATATGATGATGGACAAACCCGGTGGCGACACGGTGGATCTACATCGTCGATGCTGGGCGGGTCATGGTGGACACACGCCTGCGGCTTCGGTTCGCGTTTCTGGCGCCGAATTGAGCTATAATACGGATCTCGATTTTGTTTTCCCGCGTGGGTTAGCCGTATTTCGCACAGGCGGTGATCTTGCTTTTCATCATGGCGGCGCCAGTCTGCAGGAAATGGTGATCCCGGTGATTACCTTGCGAATACCATCCGAATCATCCGAATCAAGCCGTGGTGCATTGATCGTTATTGATGGATACCCAAAGCGATTGAACAATCGGACTTTTGGTTTTCGGTTGATCTATACCCCGGACATGTTTGTGGAAGATTCTGTATCAGGGCGAGTAGTGCTTATTGCAGACGGCCAGGAGGCGGGTCGGGCCGGTATGGCGCCGGATGCCGTTTTTGACAGGGCAACCGCCACTGTGCAACTTCCGCCCCGAAAGAAAGTGAGTATTGGAATGATGCTCACCCGTGAGGATGTAAAAAAAATACGGATTGTCGTTCTGGACCCTGTTACAGACGCAATACTGGCTCAATCCGATGAGATCGAAGTTGGAGAACTGATATGAACAAAGAAAAAACACCCGGAAGGGATGCATTAGACAATAAGGTTAATCGCGTTTTTCCTGGAAAAGTGGTCCGAAAAGATCTGGTGCGAAAGGTAAAAGTCGGGGCCAATGTACCGGTCTTCGTGCTTGAGTATCTTCTTGGAAAATACTGTGCGTCCTCAGACGAGATGGCCATTCAAATGGGAATGCAGGTTGTCAATGACACGCTGGCGGATAACTACATCCGTCCCGATGAATCAATGAAAGCGCAAAGCCGGGTGAAAGAACAGGGAAAGCACACATTCATCGATAAGGTCAAAGTTCGTCTCACTGATTCCAGTTACTGGGCGGATGTGACTAATTTCGGGCACAAGCATGTTCACATTCCCAATAATTACATTCGCGACTATGATCGGCTGTTGACCGGCGGAATTTGGGCGCAAGTTGAGGTGGCATGGGATGATACTGATGAGAAAGCGCCCTTTCGCATCTCCAAATTAACGCCTATCCAACTCGCGACATTTCAACTCGAGGATTACCGTAAAGGACGCGCTGAATTCAATACTGACGAATGGGTCGATCTCATGCTGCGAAGTATGGGCTATGAACCAACCACGATGGAACGACGTTTGAAACTACTTTTCCTGACACGCCTGATCCCGCTTTGTGAACGCAACTTCAATCTTGTGGAACTTGGTCCGCGAGGAACAGGAAAAAGTTATGCAATCCAGGAATTATCGCCATATTCGGCTCTGCTGACGGGTCCTACCACCGTGGCTAACTTGTTTGGCCATATGTCGGGCCGCCATAAAGGCATGGTTCAGATCTGGGATGTAGTGGGGTTTGATGAAGTGGCTGATCTGCAGAAGATGCCAAAAGAGGTCATTACCACCATGAAAACTTACTGCGAATCCGGCCAGTTTCAACGCGGTCAGGAGTCAATGGCCGGTTATGCCAGCATCGCCATGTTCGGAAATACTCAACATCCCATCGATGTCATGGTTCAGGCAGGTCACCTTTTCGCACCAATGCCGGACGTTATCAACGATGACAGGGCTTTTATTGATCGCTTGCATTTCTATCTTCCCGGATGGGAAATCCCCCAGATGCGGAATGAGCATTTCACCAACCAATACGGGTTCGTGGTGGACTACCTTGCAGAAGCACTACGTGATCTTCGCAAGCATAACTACACTGAAATAATTGATCACCATTTTTCATTGGGCGCACATCTCAATGCGAGAGACAGGAAAGCTGTACGCAGAACAGTATCAGGATTGGTAAAAATCCTGTATCCCCATGGGGAGGTTTCCAAAGAAGACCTTTCAGAAATATTATCATTAGCTATTGAAGGCCGTCGCAGAGTGAAGGAACAACTCAAGAAAATGGGTTCTTATGAGTACTACCACACTTCTTTCAGTTACCAGGACAACGAAACCGGTGAAGAAAACTTTGTGGGCGTACCTGAACAGGGTGGCAGGGATCTTATCTCTGCTGACCCCTTGCCTCCGGGAACAATTTATAGCGCCAGTGTGAGTGGTGATGGAACAGTCGGTCTCTACAGAATCGAAATAAGCATTTCTTCAGGCACCGGTAAGCTGAAACCTGCCGGCGGGTTAAGCGGAAGCATCAAAGAGTCCATCAACAGAGCTTTCAGTTACCTCAAGTCTCAGAAGAACGCCTTTGGCGTCGCACGTGAATTCGATACCTCTGATTTTCACGTCGAAGCGATTGATTTGCTGGGAAATAAAGTTGCCGCCGAAGTTGGCGTCGCCTTTTTCATCGCTGCTTTTTCCGCGATTCGCAAAACATCCCCTCAATCCGGATTACTCGTCCTTGGTGATATGAGCATTCAGGGAAATATCAAAAACGTTCGATCCCTGACTGAACCACTCCAAATAGCCATGGATAATGGAGCCAAGCGAGCTCTGATCCCCATCGAGAACAAGCGCAGCTTCTTCGATGTGAGCGCTGATGTTCTGGAAAGCGTTGATCCGGTTTTTTACGGGGAAGTGCGTCAGGCTGCGTTTAAGGCTTTGGGGCTGAATTAGAAGTTTTCAGGACGATAGAAATCGTGCGCATACAGCGTTGCTGATTTCTTCACGCGCGAGATGAAAATTCTGAATATTTCTTGTACCCATCAGGTGTGGGTGTCCTGCCCTTTTCCCATAACAAAGTTCCGTGCACCCCGGTATCTTCTTAAGAATCAAGTATATTCCAATAATCTACTAAGCCAAGCTTTCAAGGTTTCATGGTCTTCCGGGTCACATATACTGAACAACTTCACATTGAAGCTTCAGCTCTGCTTCTGCTTCATATTCTGAGTATGCCAGGGGGTGGTGATTGAATTATTCCTCCTCAATTGTCATATGTGCCAGTCTATTATAGCCTGTATGATTATGTAAACTGACCCATATTCCTTGAGGAAAATCAGCAGTACCAATTACTATCATGATGAAGAAGTTTAGCTCATGATCAGATAATCTGAAGCATTCTTTAATGCTCTGGAGATCTTTTGATGAGGGTTTTGGAATTTGCTGTGGATGGGTATGCCAGTCACCTACAAAATGAAGGGACTTTTTAAACATCTGTCGGATTGCTTTATTCTCTGCTTTTCGACAAGGCTCAAAACGGTTTCGACTTCTTACATCGACCTTACTTGGTTCCGACGCAAATGTTATATTGATCCCCTCGTTGTTGGTTTCAGCAAATAGCTGACCACCTGCTTCCAATGCGATATTGTCGATTTGTCTATGTTTCCAGAAAACATTCAGTACAACCGGATCAAGCTGAATAATCTGACTGCTACCAGGTATATTACATTTGATGTCCTTGAATATGCTGCTCGACGGTTTGTTTACTACCGGCATAATGGGCACCTTTGCGAAACTTTCCAATTTTCGTTAACAACGATTTGGCCATCACCAGGATCACCATTCATTTCGAGCCATTCTCCATTCCAATCCCCTTCACATGCATCAAGATAATTTCTACTCCCTATCCAACTTCGCAGTACGGATCGATCTATTTTGCCCAGAAGAATATCAATTGCACTTTCGACCACGATCATTTTTGTTCCCATGGTTTGCACGACACCATATGGTTGATAATAGGCACCGCAGGCTGGTGCTTTCTGTAATTCCCCATCGATACCTGCCTTCCAAATTGTAACTACTCGTTTGAAATGACCGGTTTCATCCATTCCACAATATAGGCAACCACCTAAATCAAGAATTGACAGGGCATGTCCGGCACATCCATGGGCCTCGAACCAGCCAAATATCAATGGTGGCATCTTGGTATTTTTCCTGAACAGAGTATTTAATGCATCATCACTTCCCCAGTTACCCGTCATTGAAATAACCAGATCAAACTTTTCAAATAGCTTATTGTTTTCCTCAAATTCATCTATCCAATCTATTCCCAAGAATTCAATCTGTAAGTGCGGTAGCTGTGCTTTCAGATAGTTTCTTAAACTCTCGGATTTCTTGTGATCTACCTCTCCACCGCCCAAAACATGTCTCCCCACATTGTCCCAGGATAGGTTCTCCTTATCGATTAGCAGCAATTTACCAACACCTGATTTTGCAAGAATTTTAGCGACATCAGCCCCCAAAGAACCACAACCGATTATGCAAACAGATTTCTCGATTAACTGTTTCGATTCCCTGCCTCCACCTCTTGAATGAATCCATTGGCTATCAACTCTTTCAACCGTATGCCTCTTACAATTTTGTAGCGAGTAGCCTGAGTTCCACATTAAATTTACAGGTGCTTTTCCGTTCCGAAATCCATCAACAAGTGGCTCATCAACGGATCTTTTCTTACACGGAAGACTCACACCAGCGAATGCCGGACCGGAGTTAGTTGGAAAACCAAATAGCACAAATATAGTTTTTTGATTCTTTATTTCATTATTAGAAAAATTGAGTAGATTACTGTTACCAATATCAGTCAATTTTATAAGATTCAAACCCTTTTGTGGATAGTCCTCTGGATAGAAAGGCTTATCAAGCCAAATAAAAATTCCTGGATAGATGGTAAACTGACCTACTTCTCTGTCGCCCAACCAATTTGAGTACCACAATTTCAGTTTGGATTTTTCATCTCCGACTATGATCCTATATTTTCCCTCAATCACAAAGAGTTCTCGATTTGGTGGATGTGGTTCGATGAAAGAAAGAACAGTCCTTGCTGTGCTGGATTCTGATCTACACCAATAACTCTGGAATTCGTTCAAGAAATCAATTCGATTGCTTCCGCTATAGCAATCTCTTAACAATTCAATTGCATCATTTATAAGATATTTCGCAACCAAACTAGGGTGTGAATGACTGAAAGTAACATGATCAGCAAATAAACAGAGTTGACCATTTTGCTCAACATGTGGGTACTTCATGTAGTACTCATCAGCGTTTACAATTATCTGGGGTTTTGAGTATGGAAACTTATGATCGATTACAAATTTAGCGGGGACTTTCTTGTTATTTACGTTTAATTGAAAATGCCATGCTGAAAGAACACCTAAATTCAGTCTCCTCAGTGCCTGGAGATCATTTTGGCTAACAATGGTTCCGTTATGAGTATCTGAAATGTAAGCTGAAATTTCCTCAACAGCCTTGTCTCTAATCTTATGCAGAATTTCAGACATTAGCGTATTGCCCACCGCCTTTCTTGTCCACCGGTTTTTCTGGGGTCTTTATAAACAATCCTGTTGCCAACTTTGAAGCGTCATCTTCATCGATATATTCATCGAAGAAGTTTGTATTGAATACTTCTCCCCAGGCTTTCAGTGCTGTTTTCTTCGTACAGTCCTCATCATGAAGAATATGGAGTTTATCGATGGCCCACACCAGCTTGTCTTTGAGCAGGATCATATCTGGATCTGAATGCGTTTTCGTAATCGTTTCCCCAACCAGAACAGGGTGACTTACAGTAAGATTGTAATCCAATCTTGATTTAATGGCGACAAACAATTCATACAGCGCTTCGTCATCATTATCCTTAACAATAAGAGTTTCATCTGCCAGGACAGTTAAAGCAAATCCACTTGGCAGACACCATGATTTACGACTTTTTGAAAACTTCTTTAAATATCTGACCATTCGTCTCAATTGGTTGTTATTATCACCAAACATCTTCCTGAATTTCAGTCGTTCGTCAAACCATTGATTCACACCTTCTGGATTAGAGATTTTCCATTGACTGCTTGCAATTTCATAAACAGTATCCAGCTGATTTTCATTTTTCCGGTAAACAGGAACATCAATATGATAACCGGCATTGTAATACACCCGAACACAGTTCTTTTTGCATTCCGGTTGTTTGTTGAAACGCTGATCTTGGAGGATATCGCAAATCATTTTTCTGGCATCCAGTGCGGATTTATCAGCTCCACTAGGTCCCACTAAATCTGCTTTTAAGAAGACCACCCCATCATCAATGTCATAATCATTTTCAGGATGCTGAACCATAGTTCTCATGGAGTAAGAGCCTTGTTTTACGAATTTTTGAACTTTAGGCAGATTTCTCTTTTCCAGACCATCCTTGATCCTCTTCTGATTGGCATCTCGGTGGCCTCTTAATGTGCTTTGTTCATTTTGCTTCAAAGTGATCTGTTCATCGTGGAATTTTCTAATTTCCTTTGAGCAATCAAACATAACTCACCTCCCGTTTTCTGAATCAGTTTTTGGAAGGTACGGCATAGACTCAAAAACTGATCTTAATAGTTGACCGTCTGCATTACTTGAATCATGAATACAGCGATAAGCAGCTAAACCATCTTTGATTCCCAGAGTTGAAAATAGATCAAGTGCCTTGGGCGATGCAGAGTCCAATTTTAGTAACTCGATTTGTGCTTTACTGACCCGTGATTCCTGAACTCTGAAAATCTTGATCCTCCTGTTATGACGGTTAAAAATCTCAACTAAATGGTCCGCCATACAAGAAGCACCATACGTCTGCGCACTCATTGCTAATCTTAAAATCTCGGTGCCGACACGCCAGTCCACTAAACCACGACTCAGATCTTGGGCATCAAGAACCAATCCGGATGGTTCCGAACATGTTCCAATTGAAACAATCTCTATGTCCTGCATTTCTTTTGACATGTACAAACCCTCAATCAAACCTACTAGGATAGGATTGTTTGCCCATAGCCCGCCATCCAAATAGACTTCCTTTGTCGATGGATCGTGAGGAGCAGGTAATTCCACAGATGGCAAATATATCGGAGCTGCACTGGTGGCTAGACAGACATTAACAATTGTTTGATTGCAATCCAATGGCCACTCAGGGTCATGTGGTGTTTTAAACACTCTTGCGGTTTCATTGTTCATATTCACTGCAGGAATACTCAGAGCAATTTTTCGCTTTTTGTAAAGAGATTCAAGCGTATCATCAGAGAACAATTTTATTAGAACAGATCGCAGATGGCTATTGTCATTTGAAGGTTTCGTCTTATTCCTCCAAAGCCAAGATAGGAACTTCAGGTTTTTCAGTTTCGCTTCTGGCATTGGGTCTGTGAATATTTTAGGACCATCTTCACGATAAAATTGAATGATTCTTTCCGTTTCAATCCCGAATGCTATTGCACAAGCTAAAATCCCGCCAGTGCTAGTACCTACAATGATGTCAAATGCTTTACCAATATCAAGTTTTGCTTCTTGGCTGGGGGCATCTTTTCTCTGTTTCCGGAATTGTTCGGACATCTGATGTAGTACTAAAGCTGAATACAATCCGCGCATTCCACCACCATCAAGACTTAAAATTCGAATCGGCTTTGTAGTTGATGTATTCGGCACTTTTAAAGACCTCCTTTGATCATTACATTACCATTTTGCTTGAAATTCGTCATAACCAATTTTTCTTTCGCCGCTCGCGGGAAGAGGAGTAACTAAATTTCAAAATGCGATTTGCCCTGGAGTCCCAATAGAGTTAAACAACTAATGTGCCCCTAGGATGGAATGTTTGGTGGGCTGTACAGAATTGCAACTAACGTCAACGGCAGTAATCTTAAATTCTTCATGTTAACCTCCACCAAGCTAATCGATAAAAATAAATTATAGATTACAAGACTGATGCGACCAATTCATGATGAACAGCTTCGCTTTGCGGTCTCATTCTCTATTATCTCGAGCCAAACTTCACGGTTGAAAACTCCGGTTACCATAGAAATACAGTAAAAACTATTTGTCCTTACTATTACATCCACGGTTGAGTGCGAAAATATTACGCAAAGAATTTTTCCATGGCCGCGCCGTCATCTACGAACCACCATTGAAGTTGGGAACGGTGCTTTAGAAAACATGGAGTAATCGCGACCGGAATATGCAGTCCTTTTTAGCAATTCCCATCTTTTAAACGCCATAAAGCTGATCAATAACAAATATCTAATAGCTCATTATGGTACGACTGAGGTACGACTGACATAGCATCCAAAAGTCATAATATCATTTATTTGTGGACTCCGAACACTACAACCCACTGATTACGAATCAACAAGCAACAAAAAAGAAGATTCATCATCCGGTGCCGGTTACCTGTGATCAGAGGTAATTGTAATAAATCATAAGGCGGTTCTCCGAAGGTCACGAAATATCGAGTGGTGTGTTTGACATCCCGGAGCATGGCGTGTTTACTCTAATAAAACGATTAAGGGAGGAAGGAGTTATGAGATTTTGGATTAATTTATTCGTATGGCTGATGTTGTGATCAGCGACAATTTAAAATGAACTCCGACGACAATTAGAATTG
>SWBX01003515.1_pt1 | contig 24547 bp, 13 predicted proteins | sample 4693051 | NCBI WGS metagenome assembly SWBX01 (sample SAMN10267272, study PRJNA491770) | bioreactor metagenome | isolation source: DHS bioreactor inoculated with marine | place: Japan: Omine Ridge, Nankai Trough | reverse complement strand
TTAAGAGGATTTGATGCAAATGGAGATCCTGTTTGTATATCAGTTGGTGCAGCTGGTGGTGAAACTACTATCAATCAGGTTGAGAAGTTGTGGGAGGGAAACAGTAATGCAGGTATTTCATGTGCAATAATGGAAGATAAAAAAGTACAATGTTGGGGACGTGACGTAAATGGAGAATTGGGTGATGATAGTATGATATCAAATAAATACTTACCAGTTGAAGTGGTATTGCCAGAAAATGTGAGCTCAATTAGTACAAATAGACAAATAACATATGCAATACTTGAAAATGGTCATTTGTATGCTTGGGGATATAATGGTCATGGTGCACTTGGTGATGGTACAACAACACAGCGACCAACTCCTGTGCGAGTGGGAGCATTGGAAAATATTTCAAAAATTGCTACATCAAGGAATTTACATAATGTAGCAGCTTCAGCATGTGCATTAGACACAAGTGGAAATGTATATTGTTGGGGATATAATGCTTCAGGTCAAGTGGGAAATGGAAATACAACACAGCAAACTTCACCAGTACAAATAATCACAGGAAATGTGGCTGATATATCAGGTGGTGGAGGAAATACAGCTTCATATTGTGCACAATTCAATGATGGTTCAGTTCAATGTTGGGGAGCAAATGCTCAAGGAGAACTTGGGGATGGTACAACTACAGCAAGAAATACACCTACACCTATTACAATAAATAATGTATCAAAGATGGTTGCTCAAGGTGATTACACTGGACAGGTCCATAGATGTGCAATTAAAAATGATAATACTGTATGGTGTTGGGGAAATAATGATGATGGAGCACTTGGTTTAGGTGATACAACAAATAGGACGGCACCTTCTCAAGTATTAGGAATTACAAATGCATTTGATATTGCTATTGGTGGAGATAATGGAAATGTAACATTTGTAGTATTGCAAGATGGAACAGTGAGGTCATGGGGACATAATGGACGAGGTCAATTAGGTATAGGGACAACAACAAATAGTAATTCACCAGTAGATCCAGGACTTACAGATGTTAAAGACATTATTATTGCAGGTGGTTATAATTTATATGGAACAGTATGTGCACTACATAATAGTGGAGAGGTGAGTTGTTGGGGATATAATGCAAATGGACAGGTTGGAAATGGAAATACAACAGATCAATATTCTCCAGTTAAGGTTTCAAATATAGACAGCGCAACTCAAATTGCTATGGGTGGTTATGGAGGTCTGACACATACATGTGTTAAGACTACTGGCGGACGTGTGCAATGTTGGGGATATAATGGACAAGGACAGTTAGGTAATAGCACAGCAACTAATGCATATTCACCACAATACGTAAAAACAATAAACGAAGCCGGAGACCAACCGACAACAGGATTGGGCATGTGGACACAAAATGGTTCTGATATATATTACACAAGTGGAAATGTTGGAATTGGTACAAATACACCACAAGAAGCATTGGATGTGGATGGTGCTATTAGACTTGGTTCAACAACAAATACAATTGCAGGTAATATACGATGGACTGGAACTGATTTTGAAGGATATAATGGTACACAATGGAAATCATTCACATCTCCAGATTTATCATTTCTAGACCTCACAGATACACCATCAAGCTATATTGCAGGTTCAATCCCGTATACTAATAGTATTGGAAATGCAATTGTTGCAGGTACCAATCTAATGTTTGATGGTACAAACTTGGATATAGAAGGTAGTATAAGAATTGGTTCTGATTTTGATGCTTGTGATTCAAGTAAGGAAGGTTCAATGAGATACAATACGACACAAATGGCGATGGAGTTTTGTAACGGTACAGTTTGGGGAGCATTGAGCACAGGAAGTGGCGGTGGAGGTATTATTATTGGAAGTACAACATCTGATTATTTAACGGCAGATGATCTTAATGGAGGAATTACACAACATAGAGTTCAATCTGATGTTGGAATAATGACATTAATTGATATTTCTAATGAATCTGGTTATTTAGTATCAGGTCATATTGAGGGTGCTTCAATATCTGAGGTGACAATTGAAATTGATGGTGTATTACAAAGTTTAGATGTTGGACTTTTTGAAGATGAAGTCGGTGATGATAACACGTTTATTAATTTGCCACATATAAAGTATGAATCAAGTTTGAGAGTTGTGTTTACAGCAGCTGGAGCAGGAGATGTGGTTGCTGGTGTTGCAATTACAAAAAAGGATATAGGTAGTCATGGGACAACGGATTCATTGTCAGCTGGAACTGTGAATGCATATGCTACAGAAGTGTGTCCACCAGGTTGGCTTGAGGCAGATGGTGCTGAAGCTTCACGAACAGCATATCCAGATCTTTATGCAGTACTTGGTGATATGTATGGTGATGGTGATGGTTCTAGCACGTTTAATGTACCAGATTATCGTGGACGATTCTTACGTGGTTGGGATCATGGTGCTGGTCTGGATCCAGATGCAGCTAGTCGTGGTGATAGAGGTGATGGTACAACAGGTGATGCAGTAGGAACTACTCAAGATGATGAATTTGCAAGTCATGATCATGATTTCCAATTACATGATGCAGAAAATGATGCAGCTGGAACTACTACAGGTTATAAAAAAGAAGGTGTATATAATTGGAAGCCAACAATGACTACGCAGGCAACAGGTGGAAGTGAAACACGTCCAACAAATGTGAATGTGCTTTATTGTGTTAACACAGAGAATCCTGACGGCGATACTTTGTGGACAGAGAACTTTGAGGGTATTTATTATGATGGTGGAAATATGGCAATTGGTTCTGAAAATTATGGGACTGATGCAAATAATTTATTAACTATTTCAAGTTCAGTAGCACCGACAGCTAGTATTACAGATGGTATTCAACTGTTTGCAGTTGAGGATGCTGGTAGTCATGAGCTCCGAGTGCGTGATGAAGCTGGAAATGTAACAACTCTTTCACCACATAATTTCTCAGATATTCCAGCAGGCGCAAGTGAAGATATGGCATGGGCATATCGTTCAGAAAGAGATGAAAAAATTATCAATGTGGATATGACAAAAGCTATGAGATTTATAGAAAAGCTTACAGGAGAAAAATTGGTATATATAACTGATAAAAATACAGGGGTTGAGATACCACAAATTGATTCATTAAATATTCTTGATTTACCAACACCAGATAAAATGCAAGAAATAGACACAAGTATTAAAAGTCTTACATTAAAAACGGATACAAATATAGTTGATTTGCAAAGTTCAACAGACGATCAATTTGAAACATCTTATAATACCATAAATCAAGTTGGTGATGATGTGTTAGAATTACGAGATGAAGCAAATACACTAACACAACAAGTGATTCCTGAGATAAATAGTAGAATAGATGACTTGCAAGCAAGTCTAAGTATATTAACTAATATTGATACGAGAGTATTAGCACTGGATGTAGATAAGTTAATATTTGTTGAAAATGGAGTATTAACACAATCAACAGTTGATGGAGATGGGAATGAAATTATTGCAGATGTCATAGATTTGACATTAGAAGGATTACTAAGTGTTAAGAAGCTTGTTGCACAAGAAATTGAAATAAATAAGCTGACAGTAGAAAGTCAAGAAGATGATTCTATTGTAGGTAAATCAGTAATTTGTCCAGAAGATACAAGTTATGATGAGGCTGATGATGATTGTGTAGTTGATTTAGAAAGTGAAAGTGATGGTCAAAGTATATTTGTTGCCACAGAAGCTGTAACAAATAATAGTCATATATTTGTAACACCTCATGGAGATGTTGAACAATTAGTATCAGTATCAGAAATTCAAGATGGAGTTGGATTCATTGTTAAAGTGAAAGATGCTATCACGAATATGATAAAGTTTGATTGGTTTATTGTAGAAGGCTCTGAATGAAATTAGATCAATATTTTAAAAATCTACCCTGCTTTTAAATGTAGGGTAGATTTTATATAAGTATTTAGTTTATTGCAATTTGTTGATTTTTGTTGTAGTCTAAAGATATAAAATCCTTTGACAGTAATATCAATACTGAACTTATTTTAAATAAGGGGATGTGAGAAGAACTCTATGTAAAAGTAGGAAGTAGAACTCAACAGGTAAGCCTGTAATAGCTGTAATTAAGAGTGAAGACTGAATTTAGTTTTTAAATTAAGGTGGTATCGCGGATTATATTCGTCCTTAAAACATTTGTTTTTGAGGATTTTTTTATTTTTAATTATAAAATTATATGTCAAACGAAAAACAACAACATTTTAGCCCAGTAGATTCTTCTAAAAAACTTTCTAAAGTTGAGGAGGATATTTTGAAATTTTGGAATGAGAATGATATTTTCCACAAATCAATGGAAAATAGAAAAACTAAAGATGATAGTAATAAATATAGTTTTTATGATGGTCCTCCTTTTGCAACTGGGTTACCTCATTATGGACATATTGTTGCTTCGGTAATTAAAGACGTCACTCCTCGTTATTGGACTATGAAGGGGAAATACATTCCGCGTAAATGGGGTTGGGATTGTCATGGATTGCCAATTGAAAATATTGTAGAAAAAGAATTAGGCAGTAAAACAAAAAAAGAAATTGAGGAATTGGGAGTTGAAAAATTTAATAATCTTTGTCGTTCTAAAGTTTTGGAATATGCGGATGAATGGGAAAAAATCATTAATCGTCTGGGTCGTTGGGCTGATATGGATGACTCTTATCGTACAATGGATAAAGATTTTATGGAAAGTGTTTGGTGGACGTTTAAACAACTTTGGGATAAGGATTTAATTTATTACAGTTATCGTTCGATGCATGTTTGTCCTCGTTGTGAGACAACCCTTTCACAGTCTGAAGTAAGTGAAGGTTATAAAGATGTGAAGGATTTATCGGTGATTGCAGAATTTAATCTGTTGGACGATCCTAAAACTTCTATTCTTGCTTGGACAACTACTCCATGGACACTTCCGGGAAATGTTGCATTAGCTGTAGGTAATGATGTTGAATATGTAAAGATTCAAAAAAAAGATGAAGGAACTGGCAATTTAGTGCAATTTATTTTAGCAAAGACTAGGTTGGAGGATGTTATGAATGATTCTGAATTTGAAATTATTGAAAACCTTAAAGGTTCTGATTTAGTTGGTTTGAAATACAAATCTCTTTGGGATACTTATGCTAGTGATGAGAGCTTAGAAAATAGAGAAAATGGTTGGCAAGTTTATGCGGCTGATTTTGTGACTACGGAAGATGGTACTGGTGTTGTGCATATTGCTCCGGCATTTGGTGAGGATGATATGGCTCTTGGTAAAGAAAACGATTTGCCTTTTGTGCAACATTTGACTCTGAATGGCGTGGTGGACGAAAGAGTTGAGGCTATTGGAGGATTAAATGTAAAGCCAATTGAAAATCCTCAGTCTACGGATATTGAAGTGATTAAATATCTTGCAGGTAAAGGTACTTTATTTCACAAAGAAAAGTATGAACATAGTTATCCACACTGTTGGCGTTGTGATACACCTTTGATTAATTATGCAACAGGATCTTGGTTTGTAGCAGTTACAAAAATTAAAGAAAATTTACTAGAAAATGCTAAAAATATTAATTGGACACCAGAACATCTCAAAGAAGGTCGCTTTGGCAATTGGTTGGAAGGTGGTCGTGATTGGTCTATTTCGCGTCAACGATTTTGGGCGAGTGTCATGCCGATTTGGGTTTGTAATAAATGTGATGATAAAAAAGTCTTTGGTTCAATTGCTGAACTGAAAGATGCTAGTGGCGTCGAGGTTGATGATTTGCACAAACACGTTGTTGATGAAATTTCTTTTGATTGTGGCAAATGTGATGGGCAGATGCATCGTGTGCCAGATGTCTTGGATACTTGGTTTGATAGTGGCTCTATGCCTTATGGTCAAGCGCATTATCCTTTTGAAAATAAGGAGGTTTTTGAAAATAATTTTCCAGCTGATTTTATTGCAGAGGGAATTGATCAAACGAGGGCATGGTTTTATTATCTGCACGTTATTGCGGGTGGAATTTTTGAAAAAGAGGCTTTCAAAAATGTTATTACTAATGGAATTGTTTTGGCAGAGGATGGACAAAAGATGTCTAAAAAATTACAAAACTATCCAGATCCAATGGAAATGGTTGAAAAATATGGAGCTGATCCATTGAAATTTTACCTTGCTCAGTCACCAGTGGTAAATGCTAATGATTTGAGTTTTAGCGAAAAAGATTTGTCCGAGATTGCTCGTGGGACTTTTCGGATGCTTTGGCAGAGTTATAGTTTTTTTGTGATGTATGCTAATGTGGATGGCTGGAAAGTGAACTATGAAGGTGTTCCAAAAGTAAATAATCTGTTAGATAAATGGCTTATCTCCAAGTTACATCAGTTAATCAAGGATGTAGACAGTGAAATGGAAAGTTATCATTTAATGCAAGCAACAAGAAAATTTGCACCGTTTGTTGATGATTTATCAAATTGGTATATTCGTAGGAGTCGCAAGAGATTTTGGAAAAGTGAGGATGATGGTGATAAAAATGAAGCTTATGCAACCCTACATTATGTATTAGTAGAGCTGTCAAAGACTATTGCGCCATTCGCACCATTTTTAGCGGATGAGATTTACAAAAATCTTTCTGATAAAGAAAGTGTACATTTAGCTAATTTTCCAGTTAGTGATGAAATGTGTATTGACACAGAGTTAAATGAACAAATGCAATTTGTAAGAGATATTATAAGTGAAGGTTTGAAGTTGAGAGCAAGAACTCAAATGAAAGTAAGACAGCCATTGTCAGAATTAAAAATCAAGAAAGAGGAATTACAAATAACAGAAGAATTTCTTGATATTGTCAAAGAAGAATTAAACGTTAAAAGTATTATTTTTGATGATTTTGAATTTGATGAGAATGCGAAAAATATGGGAGATATCAATGATGTAAAAATCGAATTGAATATAAAATTAACTGATGAGCTAAGAAAAGAAGGTCAGGCTCGTGAAATAATACGACACATACAACAAATGCGTAAGAAGGCTGATTATGAATTAGATGATAGAATATCAGTAGGCTTCAGTGGCTTTAATGATGTTTTTGCAGATTATAAAGGTGTGATTGCGCATGAAGTATTAGCTAATAATTTGCAGAATGAAATTTTAAATGATTCAGATTTAGAAGATGAATTTAAAGTTGATGGAGAAAAAGTAGTTATCGCAATTAAAAAATAAACATACTAACTTGAGGAGGTGTAATGTCATGATTTCTATTTTTAAAAAAGCAGGACAACACATTGAATTTATTTGTTCTTTCCCTGCATTACCTGTCGCATGTCCTGTTTGTGGACAGAGAGATTCAGTAAGTACTTACATTATCAATATTCTTTGTATCAATAGTATGAATTTGTGGTGCAAAAAATGTAAGGTAGTATTTTCAAAAAATCGACCTCAGGATTATGTATATACTCCAGAAAAGCAACATGAAATTGCAGAAGAATCAATGCTTCGTAGATGACTATTGTAAAACTGGCTTACTTAATAGTAAGACAGTTTTTAGTTTGTGTAGTAAAATAGGTTTATTATGAAACATAATTATTATGCGATTGCATTAGAAAAATTTAATATTGGTGAAGCGGATAGGTTGTATACATTTTATACATTGGAAGAAGGCCTTATACGGGTGCCAGCTAAATCTAGTAGAAAAGGTAAATCAAAAATGGCATCTCAGATTGAAGATTTTATGTTATCTCACATAATGATTGTGAAAAATTATGGCAGAGGTGTTTTGGCAGGTGCAATAGCAGAAGAGTATTTTGTTGAGGTGCATGAAAACCATATGGCATTAAAGTGTTTAGATAAAGCTCGTAAAATATTTTTGGAAATAATTGATGAGAATTTTGTTGATGAAGAAACTTTTGCAATATGGGTGCAGTTTTTAAGGCAATTAAATAAATTAGCACAAAAAGAAGATTGTATTGAAATGGAATTTGAGTGGGTAACACACGCCTTCTTGTTAAAAATATTTGCATTGCAAGGATATGATTTCAATGTTAATGCATGTTCTGTATGCGGATTAAGTATAGTAAAAAAGAAAAATGGATTCAGTTCAGCTAGAGGAGGTATTTTATGTGAAAAATGTTTTTGTAATGATTATTTTTGTTATGTAGAGCCAGATACAATTAAGGCTATGAGAGTTATTTATGGAAATGACTTAACAACATTATCAAAGTTAATTGTTAATGATATTGTGCATAAGCAAATGGACATAGTTGTACTTAATATAAAGAATTGGATTGTGAGATAAATTCTGTAAATTCTGCTATAATAAAAGTAACTTCAGTTAAAGGTTAAATATAAAAATATGCCAATTCAAGATTTGAAAAAAGATTTACAAAAAAAAGAGTCTGAGAATTTCGGAAGAGAACATAATAAAACTGTTTATAATGTTTGGAATTCAAAAGATGATGTAGCTGATACTCAAAAAAACATTTTTGATGGTGAGAAGGATAATATGACAGAAAAGAAAAAGAAAGCCGCAATCATTGGGGGTATAGTTGTTCTTGGAATATTTTTGTTAATGTTAGCTATAGTAGCTGTTACTTTTTTTCAGAAAGGATTTTTTTCTCAGGAAAGAGTTAATATTGAATTAAGTTCTCCAACTGTTATCAATAGTAATTCAGTGACGGAAATATTATTTATGTATACAAATGATAATAGGTCTGATTTGTATAACTCTAAAATAGTCATTAATTTTGGTGATTATTTTATACCAATAAATAATCAGGATAATCTAGAGATGGTAAGTGAGAATAAGGGCATAATTAATATTGGTGAGATTAGTGGTGGAGAAAGTAATGAAATAGCAATTGCTGGTTATTTTGCAGGACCAGCAAACTCTTCAAGTACAATAAGTGGAATTTTGAAATATTCTCCAGAGAAAACAGAGGTTATGTATGAAACATCAAATAATACAACAACAACTATAGCATCATCACCAATTACAATTGAAATTGATTTACCAAATGAAATTGTTAGTGGTAATTTGGTTGATACTTCAGTTGTTGTTAGTAATAATAGTAATAGTAAGATATCAAATCTAAAGCTAACAATGGAGATGGGTAATGGATTTAATATTCATAAAACAAATCCGTTGGCGACTAATGATATGACTTGGCTCATTGATGGAATAGAAGCAAATGGTGAATATATTGTAAATATACAGGGTAATTTGGATGCAAATGTGGGAACGTCACAGTCACTTATTATAGAGGTAGGAACTCAGGAAGGAGAATCTGAATATGTTGTTTATGCTACTGAGAGGCGTGCACCAAAAATAATAAATTCGCCAATAAGTATAAGACAGGAATTAATTGATGATCAAGATAGTGTTGTATTTGCTGGTGAAAAATTACAGTATTTAGTTCATTTTCAAAATAATAGTAAGCAGCCGTTGAGAGATGCTATAATTGTTATCAATTTTGATACGGATATGTTGGACTTTGCTAATTTAGATTTATTTGATTCGGGTGATTATGATGCAGAAAAAAAAGAAATTATTTGGAAAGCTTCTGATGTTCCAGAGCTGAAAACTTTAAATCCAAATGATTCTGGAGTTGTTAAATTTAATATTCCAGTATTGAAAAATTTTCCAATAGAAACAATTGATGACAAGGATTTTTCAATAGTAACGCTTGCTGCAATTGACAGTAAAGATATACCATCTGAACTCAGAACAAATAAGACGGTTTTGAGTAATGTCCTGGCTTTACCAGTTGGTGCAAAAATTGTATTTAATTCAAGTAAAGAATATTTAGAGGGAGAAAAACAACCAACAGTTAATAAAAAAACAACTTATAAAATTAATTTTTCAATAGATAATATTAATAATGATATTAAAGATACGGTCGTTAAAGCTAAACTTCCTACACATATTAAATTTGAGAGTGGTGATGGAGTTGATTTTAATGAAAGAACAAATGAAATAATTTGGAATGCTGGCGATATTCAAAGTGGAGCTGGTCTAACAAGTAAAAATATTGAGACAGAGTTTATTATTAGCATTATACCAAGCATTGATCAACTTGATGAAGAGCTAATTTTGATAAAGGAGCAATATTTATATGCCATGGATGAATTTGCTGGAGTTGAAATTACTGAAATTGGTAAAGTTTTAACAACACAACATTTGGAAGGTCTTGAAAATCATGGAATTGTGATTAAGTAGTTCATAAGTTTGTCGTATTATGTATAAGTTTATAATTTTTTGGATCTTGATGGTCATTCCAATGGGGGTGATATCTGTGGATGAAAATATTGATATAAGTATTAATGATTCTTTTAAGAGTTTAAATTTTGAGCAGGCACAAGGATCTGATTACAATTTATTAATTAATATTTCAAACAAATCTAATGATGAGCGGGTCATAACTCTAAAAACAATTGGAGAAAGTGCAGGATTGGATATATTATTTTTTGACGAAGTGTTGGATGATAAATACAAAGAAAAATTGAGTCAAAATGATAACAATGTAGTGGGTTTATGTGAGAATGAAGTAATCCAAAATGAGATATCAGAATGGTGTAGGGGGTTGATTGAAATAAAATTAAAAATCCCAGGAAATTCAAATTTAAAAATTCATTCCATAATTAGTATTGATGATGAGGCTACTGATAAAAATATTGAAATTGTAGCATTGAATGATGAAGATGTTGTAGAATCTCAGTTTGAGATACTATATAAAGTTCCGAATAAGGGCATAAAAAAGCTGTCATTAGAAAAATTTGCAGTAACTAAGAATTCTGATTCCGAATATAGTATAGATAGTGTTGTAAGTAACGTGGGAACAGAAATTGTTAAATATAATTTTTGTACAATTGTAAAATCTTTGTGGATAGGCGAAGAAGTCAAAACTTGTCATGATGATGATATAAAAGTTGCAGAAGAAAAGTCACAAAAATATGACATTGCTATGCCCAAGTTTGGAAAAATGGTTGTAAGTGGTGGAATTGAATATATTGATAACAACGGTCAATTACAACAAAAACATAGTAATTATGTGGAAATATTTGTATGGTCAAAGCAAATTGTTGTAGGGGGATTAATAGCGATTTGTTTTTGTTCAATTTTTGTTTTATTATATAAGTATATAAATAAAAATATGTTTGGATTTAATAAAAAGAAAAAAGAAAATAAAATTTTCACAGAGGAGTATATTGTAAAGGATGCAGATAATATGATTTCGATAGCGCAATCATATGATATTCCGTGGAAAGAATTAGCTCAAATCAATGAAATAGAGCCTCCGTATGTTTTAATTTCTGGAGAAACTATTTTGGTTCCAGGTGATGAAGATGTTACTGAAGAAAATTCAGTTGAAGACAATGATGATTTGGATTATGGTGATGAAAAAGAACATGTTCGAACTATTGGTACATCTGCACAATTAAACCAAAATCAAAAAAATATGCAAGTTGAGGCCGGCATTAAGATTGATGATGTGCAAAATAAAGAAATGATGAATGATGATGTTATACAAGAGCATGACCAAAATCAAATCATTAAAGATGGAAATAGTGACGTAGACGGTGGTAAAAAAGATAAGTCGCAAACACAATCAAAAAGAAAAGTTACGTATGCTGCACCAGAAAATATGCTATCAAAACCAGCGTCAGAGCCTACTACTAGTGCAATTGATATTGAATGGATGCAAGATGATGAAGAAATGTATGCAGATGAAATGCAAATGCAAGAAAAAAGAATGAATACAAAAATTATTTTAGTAAGTATTTTTGGTATAATTTGTGTTGGTCTTGTTGTGTGGTGGGTTGCAATGATATTTATAAATAATGAAAATAAAGAAGATGTGTCAGTTGATAACTTAATAGAACAAAATGTTGAAAGTGAGGATGTTTCAGAGGTTGGAGATGTTATCGTAGAAAATGAAGGAACTAAAGATTTGGTTAATTCTGAAAATTCTAATGAAGAAGAAGTCAATGAAGACAATGTCAAATCTGGTGACTCTGGCGAAGAAAAGAAGGAAAAACTAGTTGGTGATACTGATGTATCAAATATTAAAATACAAGTTTTAAATGCAGGTGCAAAAACTGGTGCTGCAGGAAGTGTTACTAGTGAATTTAAAGATGGTGGCTATAAAACAAATAATGCAACAAATGCAACAAATGATTATAACGGAGTTGTTATATATTATTCATCTGAACAGAAGGATCATTTGGATGGAGTTTTGGCAAAGGTATCTGATGAATATGGGAATAAAAAGACAGAAGAATCTAACGAGGTTGTAGATAAGTATGATGCTGATTTTGTAATAGTATTAGGCACATAAAAGAAAATTCAATATATAAAAATAAAAATGAAAAAATTTGCTCAAAGACCATATTATACAATGTCTTCAAGTGCGGCTTTGCTGCATTTACAAAGTTCTGAGAATGGATTGAGTGATTTTGATTCTTCTGGACGTTTGAATGAGTTTGGTAAAAATGAATTACCAAAGCAAAAAAAGATGTCTAGATTACGTCTTTTTTTAAGACAATTTAATAACCCATTGATTTACATGGTGATAGCTGCAGCTCTCGCATCATTTTTTATAGGTCATGTAATAGATGCATTATTTATAATGTTTGTTGTGCTTTTGAATGCAATTGTGGGATATGCTCAAGAAAATAAGGCAGAGGCCTCTTTGGAAAAATTGCAAGAAAGTGTTTCTCAATATGTGCGAGTTATAAGAACTGGACAAAAAAAAGAAATTTTAGCTATAGATATTGCTGTTGGAGATGTTATTGATGTGATGAGTGGAGATAGGGTCAGTGCTGATGGGAGATTGATAAGTTGTGCAGAATTGACAGTGAATGAATCTGCGCTAACTGGGGAATGGCATGACGTTGAAAAACAGGTGAATATAATAGAAGATGAAGTTATAATATCGGATCAAAATAACATGGTTTTTGCGGGTACCAGTGTTACAGGTGGGCAAGGTTTGTATCTAGTTACAGCAACAGGAATTGATACGGAAATTGGCAAAATATCAAATTTTGTAAAAAATACAGAAGAGCCAAAGACGCCATTACAAAAGAAGTTTACAGATTTATCAAAAATAATTGGTATTGTAGTTTTTGTGTCTGTGTTAGCTTTTTCCGCATTAGGTTTGTGGAGAGGTGAGGCATTGGAAGATGTTTTTATGGCTTCAGTTGCATTGGTTGTGAGCGCAATACCGGAGGGATTATTGCCAGCAATTACAATTGTTTTGATTTTTGGAATGAGGAGGCTTGCGAAGCAAAGAGCTCTTGTTAGAAAAATGAATGCAAGTGAAACAATGGGCGCAATAACAACTATTTGTTCAGATAAGACAGGTACACTGACTCAGGGTGAGATGAGAGTCAGTCATATTTTAACAGGATCAAATGAATTATTATCTTTTAATGAGTGTTCTAATGAAATTTGTGCTGGGAGAGATAACTTGGAAGGACATGCAAAAGCATTGACGATAGCATCGCTTGTAAATGATGCTTATATTGAAAATCCAAATGACGAATTGTCATCTATGATTGTTCATGGTAGGCCAACTGATAGAGCATTGCTCATGGCAGGAACTCAGTTTGGGATTGATGCTGAAAAATTTAGAAGAAATAATGAATTGTTATATCAAGAATTATTTAAATCAGAAAAAAAATATGCAATAAGAGCGTATAAAATATCTGAAGATAAAGTACGAATAATGATACTTGGAGCACCTGAACAAGTTTTGGATAATGTGTCACATATTGATGTGAATGATGTTAGGATGCCTATCAATTCAGAAGAAGGTAGCAAACTTGAAGAAACTTTTGAAAGACTCACGAAAAAGGGGTTGAGAGTATTAGCTTGTAGTGAAAGAATTTTAACAAAGGATGCTTTTGATAGATTGAGTGATGAAGACAAATATAAAGACATGTCTCTTGTAGGGTATATAGCTTTGAAAGATCCTCTTAGAGAAGGTGTTGAAGAGGCATTGAGTAAGGCTGAAAATGCTGGAATAAGATTAATAGTTATAACAGGTGATCATGCCGTTACTGCAAATTCTATTATGACGGAGCTTGGACATAGTGTGGCAAAACAAAACATTTCAATTGGGTCAGAGTTGGATGAATTAAGTGATGGAGAGATGCAAGAAAAAGTAAAACACACGGATATATTTGCTAGAGTTTTGCCAGAGCATAAGATAAGAATAGTGCGAGCATTACAAGCAAATGGTGAAATTGTTGCTATGGTTGGAGATGGCATAAATGATGCTCCAGCATTAAAAGCTTCGGACGTTGGGATTAGTGTGGGCAATGGAACTGAAATAGCAAAAGAAGTTTCTGATATAGTATTACTGGATAGCAGTTTTGAAACAATTATAAATGCAATTGAACAGGGAAGGGTTATATATGAAAATATAAGAAGAATTTTAGTGTATCTTACAGCTGATAATTTTTCAGCATTGTTCCTATTTTTTATAGCGATGCTTTTTGGATGGCCGTTGCCATTACTGCCTTTGCAAATCTTATGGATTAATATGGTAGAGGATAGTTTTCCAAATATTGCGTTGACTACTGAATATGATAAAGAAGGTCTTATGAGTGAACCACCTAGAAATCCAAATGATCCGATAATAACAAGTGTATATAAAAAATTTATGATAACAGTTTTCTTGGTATCGGGAATTTCGGCCGCGTTGCTTTTTTGGGCAGTAAAAGAAATTACAGGTGATATAGATATTGCTAGAACGGCTACGTTTATCTTAATAGCTTTTGATTCATTAACATTTGTATATGTGATAAGGAGTTTTCGTAGGCATGTTATTAGAAAGGATATATTTAGTAATAAGTTTATAAATTTAGCAGTAATAACATCTATTATTTTGTTAGCAGCATCAATGTATGTTCCATTTTTATCTAAGTTTTTAGGTACCGTTGCGTTAGGAAGAGATATGTTAATTGTAATACTAATAATTACAATTATTGAGATGATTATATTTGAAATTGCTAAAGGGATATTATTTATACACAAAAAATCCAAAATAGTAACATAAAAAAGTTTACATATTTAATTAGCACTGCTAATATTAACACGTAAGTATTTAGCAGTGGATAATATGAATATAAAAAATTTAAATATATACTTCTTTTTTGCTTTACTAGTGTTTGCTAGTTTTGCTGCGTTTTTGTTGATAAAACCATTTTTGATTCCAATTTTTGTTGCAGCTTTGCTAGCTGTTATTTTTGCAAAGCCTTACAATTTTTTTCTAAAGAAACTTAAAAGTTCAGTTGCTGCATCTATAATCATGTTATGTGTTGTAACTATTACTATAATATTACCTTTCATTTTTGTAGGAGGTTTAGTATTCAATGAAGTTGCAGATGTAATTATTGAGAATTCTTCAGAAGAGTCTAGTATGCAATCTTCAATTGAAAAAGTGATGAATATTGTGATACAGGCCCCAGTCTTTAATGTGGTTTTGGAGCGTGCAGAAGAATATGTAAATGGACCTGAGATAGGGAACTTGATAAAAAATGTTGCTAATAATTCAATATCATTTATTCAAACGGCTTATAAAGGAATTATAAATAGTACTATTGCAGTATTTGTTATGTTTTTTACACTTTTTTATTTTTTTATAGACGGCAAAAAAATTGTTAAAAAAATAATGGACCTTAGTCCAATGAGAAATACACATGAACAAAAATTGATAGATGAATTTATATCAATGACTAGAGCAACTTTGAAGGGTACTGTTGTAATAGGGTTTATACAAGGTGCAATAGGTGGAATAGCCTTTGCAATAGCTGGCGTGATTTCACCAATATTATGGACTGTGATTATGGTAATTATGGGTGTAATACCGGCTGTTGGAGCTGGACTTATTATATTTCCAGCGGCAATGATTATGTTTTTATTGGGAAATATTTGGCAGAGTATATTTTTATTGATTGTGGGAATATTTGTTTCAACAATTGATAATGTACTTAGGCCAAAGTTAGTTGGAAAAGATGTCCAAATGCATTCTCTTGCAGTATTTTTTGCAACTATTGGAGGGTTGAAACTTTTTGGAATAATGGGATTTATAATTGGTCCAATAATTGTAGCGCTTATGTTAGCTATGTGGAAAATTTATGCTTTAGAATTTAAACAGCAATTACAAAAATTTAACTCATAAGTTATCTTTAAATGATTGAGTTTTATCAAAATTTACCAAGTTATATAAGTCCAATAGTTTTTTCAATTGGAAACTTTTCATTGTATTGGTATTCCCTTATGTGGCTAGTATCTTTTGTTGTTGTATATCTCTTATTGATATTTCGTATTAAAAAGGGTGAGGGTAATTTCAAAAAGAGTTTTATACAAGATATTGTTGCTAACTCTATCATAGGGGCATTAATTGGAGGTAGACTTGGTTATGTAATTTTTTATGATCTACCATATTATATTATAAATCCACTTCAGATTATATCACCATATAATTTTACAACTGGTGAGTGGAGTGGCATTTATGGAATGAGTTATCATGGGGGCATAATAGGTGTAGCGATAGCAATTATCTGGACTGCAAGAAAGAATAAAAAAGATATTTTAGAAGTCGCTGATTTTATAATGCCAGTAATACCAATTGGTTACATGTTTGGGAGGATTGGTAATTTTCTTAATGCTGAATTAATAGGTAGAGTTACAGAATCTAAATTAGGAATGTACTTTAATGGTGATGTTGTTGCACGTTATCCGTCACAGTTAGTTGAGGCTTTCTTGGAGGGCTTTGTTTTATTTATTATTTTGTGGAGTTTGCGAAATAAAAACTTACCAAAGGGTATGATGGTATCGTTTTATCTGATAGGTTATTCTGTGGCTAGATTTGGAGTGGAATTTATAAGACAGCCAGATGAGCATCTCGGATTTATATTAGGTCAGGTTACTATGGGGCAGTTGTTATCGTTGATTATGTTATTTACTGGATGTGTAATGTTGTTACGGTCGTTGAAGAATAAATAGATGCTTTATGTTTTTTGTGAAAGTGTGATATAATATTTTTATATATGATAATAGATGAAGAATACTCGTCTAAATGTAAAAAGCGGGTGAAACAAACAAGTAATTTTGTTGGAGATAGTGTTTCAACTGTTAGACAGGAATCAAAAGAAAATCGGTTATCAGAATTGGATGAAATAATAAACAACAATATTCAAAATAATACTCAAACTTTGCTTCTGGAAAATAGTCGCACAGAGTTTTTTGTTACTGAGGATTCTAGAAAATATGTTTCAAATCATCAGCAGTATAAGAAGGACAGTAAATACGATTATATAGATCCACGAGGATACTTTGATAGTATTCATGTTCGATATGTAAAGAAATATACTGCTAGTGAATTACAACAAAAACGAATTGTAGCAGAATTTAGAAATGCACAAGATATTGCAACTTCATTTAGAAATGCTTTAAAATTAGATTTATCACCAATTAGAATGTGGAAGGTGTCTCTGGCAGGTGCTGTTCTTTTTGGGATGGTGTCAATGAGCATGATATATCAAAACCTTGGACAAAATGCTATGGCTAAGGAGGCTGTTGATGTAGAACAGTTAAGTGATAAGGAATCTTTCTTGGTTATAGAAAATACAATTAAATTAGATGCAAAAGAAGATGTAGAAGAAAATGAAGAAAAAGAGGTTGTTTTGGAAGTTGAAAATGCTGACGAAAAAGGTGCTGGAGTGAAAAAAGAAGAGGTAAAAGAAGATATAAAAGAAAAAATAGTTGAGAATGTTCAGGAGAAAAAAACTATAAAGTTAGATAGTATTCAGAAAAAAGAGATTGAAGAGGAACAAGAAAAGAAAGTGGTTTCAAAATCAGTTGATGGAATAACTCAGAAGGAAGAAATTGACAAAGATAATGAAGATGTTGAGGAAGAATATTCATTAAAAGAAGCGGCTTATGAAATGGTAGAAGGTTATCCTATAGAAAAGATGTTGCCTCATATTTTAAAGCAAGATCCAGAAGTTGCTAAATATTTGATAGCAATGGCAAAACAAGAGAGTGCATGGGGAAAGCGGGTGCCAGTTTTAAATGGGCAAGATTGTTATAATTATTGGGGATTTAGAAGTAAAAGAAAATTGATGGGTTCAGGTGGGCATACATGCTTCAATAGCCGTGAAGATGCAGTTGAAACAGTGGGTAGGAGAATACATGAGCTTATATATGAATATGATAGAAAAACAGCTGACAGATTGATTGTGTGGAAATGTGGTAGCAGTTGTGCCGGACATTCTCAGGAAGGTGTAGACCGTTGGATTGGAACAGTTGGGAATTATTATGATGCGTTATCAGAAAAAAAGTAAAGATAGGTACAAAATCCTCTGTTGAAGAGGATTTTGTATTTTAATATATAGTATCATTTTTAAGTAACTACACCTCATTAAAATTATTGCTAAGTAAATATCTTTTAACTTCATACTTTTCCCCCTTTGAATGGGAGGTACCTGAAAAGGCGGAGGGGTTAGAATGATACTAATAAACTTTATTTTACCAAAACCCCCTCTGTCCTACGGACATCTCCTCCTTTTAAAAAGGGGAGAGGTTGGTTGAAAACAGTATAATATATTATCAGTATTTCAAAAGATATTATTGATAGGTATAATTGAATATTAAAATGGAAAATGACTGTGAAAGGTGAGAATATTTTAGAGATTGAGGATTAGAAGAAAATAAAAAGATGGCTCTGAAAGCCCTGTATTTGTGTGGCTTTTGTTGCTATTGACAATTTTTCTCAGAAGAGTATACTCGTATCTATGTGTGCAATTTTTACACACTGTTCTATATACTTATTTTATGACGATAAAGTATGTAAATAGTTCTAAGGGGTTTTATTCGTAAAACAATCTATGATTATTAATGACGAACCGTCACCGATAAAGCGTCTACGTGTAGAGACGCCGAAGATGATCAAATCATCACTACATAAAATTAGTTCATTTGCAATTAAACACATGTACTTTGTCCTTGCTGGACTCATGCTTGTTATTGCTGGTAGTTTTTATTTTGTTGATACCGTTTCTTCGCAAGGAGAAAAGGATGTAGCAGATGAAAATCTACAAAGATACAATGCTTGTATTCTTAGTAAAAATCTTCTTACAGAAGATACTATTGAGAGTTCTTTAATTGATGTCGATAATGATTGTAAAAAACTCAGTCATGAAGGCAAAATTATGGAGTCAGAGCAAGATATAATGGCACAAGAAATTGCGATTATATTAGAAGGAACAAATATGGAAGAAATGGCTGAGTACATTGCTTCAAAAGACAAAAAAGTTGCAGCTATGATACTTGGTATAGCAAATATTGAGAGTCAGATGGGCAAAAGAGCTCCATCAAAAGCTGGGATTGATTGTTATAATTATTGGGGTTACAAAACTAGTGGTTCGCGCGGTCAAGCGATGGGACATGCATGTTTTGGCTCACCAGAAGAAGCAGTTGATACAATAGCCAAGAGACTTGCATATTTTGTACATGAAACGAACCGTGACACTCCAGCAAAAATAGTTTATCCATGGAAGTGTGGAGGTAGTTGTGCATCACATTCACCAGAGAGTGTATCTCGTTGGATAGGTGTGGTAAATAAATACTATAGTCAAGTAATTGCAATCGAAGATGGAAATGAACTAAATCAAGAAAAATCAAAATTCTTATCTCGAAAATAAACAAAAGACGTCCATGAATGGACGTCTTTTTTGATTATATAATAGTAGATTATTATTCTATTATCATATCAATCTTGGTGTATACTTATAATATGGATAATAAGAAAGAAAAGTTTTTCTGGGGAGTTGTGAATATTGGACAACAGACAGAGGGACATAATAAATATAGCAATTGGACAAAATGGGATAAGCGAGGCCTTGTACCGCACATTGGGTATGCAAATAATTATTGGAATATCTATGCTCAATATCATAATCTTGTAGAGGAGATTGGATGTAATAGTATGCGCATTACAATTGAATGGTCACGTATCGAACCACTAGAGGGTGAATTTGATATTGAGGCAGTCAATCATTATAGAAATATTTTGCAAAATTTACATGAAAAAAATATTACAACAGTTGTTGGTCTATGGCATTGGAGTGTGCCAATGTGGTTTGAGCAGAAATATGGAATGCATAGCGGTGATTGTAAAAAGAAATTCATACGGTTTGTAAAATATATTTGTGATAAGCTTGGAGATGAGATTGATTGTGTCGTCGTACTTAATGAGCCATCTGTTTATATTAGTGCAAGTTATGTGCAGAGTATAAGACCGCCTTTTTTTAAAAGTCGTTATAGAGCTATTTGTGTAATGAGAAATTTAATAGCGATACACAAAGAAGTCTTTAAATTGTGGAAAGAAAAGTACCCACAAACACAAATTGGTTCAACATTTCTATGTAATCATGAAATAGGACGGGACAATTCTTTCATACAAAATAGTTATTTGAGAGGGAAGAGATTTTTACAAAATGGCTTAATGATACGCAGCGTACAAAGGTGTAGTGATTATATTGGTGTTAATTATTATACAAGTGATAGTTTTTATTTTGGTAAAAGTGGAGGTAAAATTGGCATTCATGGAACGAATAATTGGCATAACTCAAATGTATGGAAGAAATTTCCAGAAGGTTTATATCATGTTCTTATGAATATGCAAAAATATAAAAAACCACTCATGGTTTTGGAAAATGGTAAGCCGACAAATCTTGGTGTGAATGATATAGATCGACAGGAATTTTTACAAGAATCTATAAAGTATATGAAAAAGGCAATTGGTGAGGGATCTGATGTGCGAGGATATTTTCACTATAGTTTATGTGATAGTTATGAGTGGGATGGTGGATACGATTTTAAATTTGGCTTAGTGGAAATTGATCGTAAAACAGGTGAAAGAATAAAAAGAAATAGTTGTGGTATATATAGTCAAATAATAAAAAAGAATAACTAAATAGATAGGCAAAAAAGAAAGTTTTATTTTTATGTAGTATAATTAATATTATGAAATTAAAGATAATTACAATTGGTGAACCTAAGCTTTCTTTTGCAAAGGAAGGCTTTAATGAATATATTAAAAGATTAAATGCTTTTCATAGTATAGAAATAGTACATTTAAAGGATGGTGTTGAGGATAAGAAAATACTGGATGTTATTGATAATATTTTTTGTGTAATTTTGGATGAAAAAGGAAAGCAATTTACAAGTAAAAAATTTGCAACATTCATCGATGAAAAAGCAGTGCGAGGAGTGAGTGAAATGTGTTTTGTGATAGGTGGTCCAGATGGACATAATGATGAAATAAAAGATAGAGCCGATGTTCTTTTGAGTTTTGGTGAGATGACTTTGCCACACGATTTAGCTATGGTTATTTTGGTAGAATCTTTATATAGGGCTAGTACTATAAATGTAAATCATCCATATCATAGAGAATAATGAAAAAACATATATTTAAAGTGCTGATTTTTGTGATAATTATTTTTTTTGTAATTTTGTGTATGATTAGTATTGCACGATTACATATCATAGAGCGTAGTGATGGATATATTGTAAATATAAATGATATTGAACAAATAGATTACTGTAGTAATGTTGTTGTACTTGGTGCAAAAGTTTATGATGATGGTAGAATGAGCTTGATGTTGAAAGAACGGGCTATGGCAGCAATTGATTTGTATGAAAATAATAAAGTATGCAAACTTATAATAAGTGGAATTGATGATGAGGTTTATGCAGTTCAAAAATATTTAATTGAAAATAATATTCCAAAAGATATTATTTATATAGATGAAGGGGGTGTGGATACATTTACGAGTATGAAAAATATGCATGATATATATAAATTGGAGAATGCAGTTATTGTAACTCAGGAGTTTCATTTACCAAGATCTGTTTATATAGCAAGAACATTGGATATTGATGCAATTGGGTTTGTGGCGTACAAGTATCCATATCAAAATAAATTTGAAGAATATAAATATATCATACGAGAATGGTTAGCTGGGCTAAAAGCAATAGGACAAGTTGAAATAAACACATTGCAATAGTATCCTTCAATAAAACTTATCCACAAACAAAACAAGACAAGAAACAAACAATATGATATAATTATTCCATATAAACAAACAAAAGAAAATAATAAAAAACACTAAAAACTTAGTAAATACGAGAGAACAGGGGATACAATAAACACAAAAAATGAAAAAAACTTTCAAAAACAAATTAACTTACATATTAGGAATAATTGCGTTAGCAATAATTCTTAATTTTTCAATTACACAAGCTGCACCAGACAGTGAACTAACATATCATGGAAAACTAACAGATACTAATAACGTAGCAGTATCAGATGGAGATTATGATTTTACATTAACAATATACGATGCAGACACAGGAGGAAATTGTCTATGGACAAGTAGAGGATCATGTGGAACTCCAACTTCAAAAACAATTACAATAACAAATGGAATATTTAGTACAACTCTAGGAGAAACAGGAGATAACCTATTAGATATATCTTTTGATTCAAACTATTACTTAGGAGTAACAATAAACTCAAATCCAGAAATGACTCCAAGGAGAAAGATAACTCCTACAGGATTTGCTTTAAATTCACATAGATTTAATGGACAAACAGAAGATTACTATTTAAATACTTCAAACTCAATTCAAAATAAAACTGGAGGATTAACTCTGGGAGATGACTTTACAGTTAATTCAAATGATTTTTTTGTTGATACTGTTAATGGGAGAGTTGGGATTGGGACGGATAGTCCAAATACTAAGTTGCAGGTTGTTGGTGATGGTGCCATTATAAGACTTAGTTCGGCTGATTACATAGTTGGACAAATAGAACCTAGAGGTATTGGTGTGGATTATGATAAGGGGTTATTAAGAATATTTGACACTGGAGTAGCAAAAGTATATCTAGACTCTGCAGGTAATAGTTATTTGAATGGTGGAAATGTTGGAATAGGTACAGATAATCCATTAGAGTTACTTGATATCAATGGTAATTTAAAGGTTGGGACAAGAAAGGCAATGGAGCCAAGTATATTTGGGTATGGTTCAGGATACAAGTCACTGATTTTAGGTTCTACTGGCACAACTTATGGAACAGATGCTGTAACTATTTCAATGGGATATGATCCTTCTGGAAATTCAAATAGTGGTTTTAATGGTGATGGTAGGGAAATATTGTTTAGAAATCAGGCTATATTTACACAACCTAATAGTACTGATGATGCTTGGCTTAGGACATTAACAATGAATAATGGAGATGTGGGAATAGGAACGATATCTCCAGGAGCGAAGTTGGATGTTAATGCCAATGCTGGAGATGGAATAAGGATTGTAGATGGGGTACCGAATACGAGAGCCTTTTTAGGACGACATATTACTGGTGGGGCGGGAATTTTTGAATTATACAATGGTAGTACAGTTAAAACTGTTTACTTTGATAGTGGAGGAGATAGTTATATAACTTCCGGCAACGTTGGAATAGGAACAACTAGTCCTGCAAGAGAACTACATCTTAATAAGTCATCAACAACAGCTGGTATTAATATCAGTATGACAAATACGGATACAGGAACTACAAATATTGATGGTACAATCTATGGTATTGATGGTTCAGAAAATGCACAATTGTGGAATTTCGAAAATACAAATATGATTTTTGGAACAAACAGTAGTGAAAGAATGAGAATTTCAAATTCTGGAAATATAGGGATAGGAACAACAAGTCCAACAAACTTCAAACTACAAGTAGCAGGACATATAGGACCAGATGCAGATGATACATACGACCTAGGAAGTAGTACAAATAGATTCAGAGACCTATACCTAGGACCAAACTCTCTACATATAGGAGAAAACGGAAATGAAGGAATAATAAGTTACGATACAATAAACGAAGCTTTCAACTTTGATAAAGCAGCAGTATTTGGAACAAGTACAAATGCAGTAGCAGGAATGATAAGATGGAGTGGAACAGATCTAGAAGGATACGATGGTTCAGTATGGAACTCTCTAACATCAAGTGGAGGAACTTCAACATATACAGGACTAACAGATACACCAGCAAGCCTAAGTGCAAATCAAATACAATTCACAAATAGTGCAGGAAATGCAATAACTCAAAACTCAAACTTCACATACGATGGAAACAATCTAGCTATAGGAGGAAGTATAACTCTCAATAATGACGCATCAGCTTGTGACGTAACAAAAGAAGGTGCAATGAGATACAATGACACTTCAAAAGTCATGGAGTTTTGTAATGGAACTATATGGGGAGGATTATCAACAGGAACATCAGGAAGTGGAGTAACTCAAACTCAAGTAACTCTAGCACAAGGAGAATCAACAACAGTATCAGGTTCAGCAATTGTAAGTATTACAGAAGAACAAACAGAAACTGATAAAATACAAAACATAAATTACAATTCAGAAGATAATTATACACAAGAAGATTTAAAAGAAAACATAACTCAATTTCAAGTTGACTTAGTTGATACTGGTGGAGG
>SWBX01003490.1_pt1 | contig 24760 bp, 23 predicted proteins | sample 4693051 | NCBI WGS metagenome assembly SWBX01 (sample SAMN10267272, study PRJNA491770) | bioreactor metagenome | isolation source: DHS bioreactor inoculated with marine | place: Japan: Omine Ridge, Nankai Trough | reverse complement strand
TGATTGAAAGTTCACACTTCCATCAAAACTGGTAACCCTCTCTTTTTCAAGTGATGTGTCAGATCAAGTCTGAACTACTACAGGTGAGTAGAACCTATCTAAGACCGTACAAAGGCGAGCAAAGGTTCGTAGTCGTGCTTGTCGGCGGCGCGTAGTGCGTCCACGTAAGCCTGTCTGGTTTCATTTGCATCGACCAGATTTTTCCTGCCCCATGTAAAGCGAGCCTGACCAAGGGCGGTGAGAAGCAAGTCCGTGGCCAGTCGGGCATGGCGGCCATTGCCATTGGGAAACATATGTATCCAGACAAGCCTGTGGTGAAATCTTGCGGCGGATTTTATCCGGCAGATAGGTCTCTTTCTCAATCCAGAAACGCACGTCGTCCAGAAGCTGGCGCAATTCAACAGGGATGCGGTAGGCATCGACACCAACATTTTTGCCTGTGCGGCGATGCTGCCCTGCCCATTTCCAGACACGCCCGAGCATGCGTTTGTGCATGATGTTCAGAAACTTCTCAGAAAGCACATCTCGCTTGCGGTTGAAGGCCCATTCTTCTGCCTCGAGAATATTGGCTTGTTCTGCTTCGTTCAACTCAGAGCGTAACGTGATGTAGGAGGGGATAAGCCCCTCCAACTCTTCCTCAGAAAGAGGCGTAGAGCCGTCCTTCTCTTCAACCAGAGGGTCGTTGCTCATGAGTCCTCCCACAGAGCTGAGCCGCCTTGTGCGATAATTTTATTTATCAGGTTTTTGAACTGAACACTCTCATCCAATGCGTCAACGCCCTGGGCTTCAAGCTTCATACTGTGCCCAGTGGATTCCAGTCGCTTTTTGGCCTGGATTTTTGCTCGTTCAGCAACCAGATCATCAAGCGGCTTTTGTGGCACGAGTACATAAACCAGACGGCAATCAAGGGCTTGAGCGGCGCGCTCAAGAGAGCCGAGCGTTATCGCCCCATTCTTTTCTGCTTTTTCTATTGCAACAGCGCGAGGCTGGCTGACGCTAAGGCGCCTGCCAAGCTGAGCCGTGGTCATGCCAAGTGCCTCACGGATAGCCTTGATCCAGCCGCGTGGAGGGCGTGCGAAGCTATCACCGCCGGGCAGGAGGCTCAGGCGTTTGTCTAATTGGCGGCGGGCTGTGGCGCGGTCTTCAGAGCGCATGTGAAATAACCTATATATTATTAATATCAGCAATTATATAACACATAGATTATTAACAAGCAATAAGAATAGCATATACATTATATTAATGTGACAAAGAATAACCTATGGGTTATCGGTATTGGGGGATTTTTAGGGCAAAATCCAAAAAGTAAGCAGGGCTTGGTGCTTCACTCCGACAATGGATCGCCGATGAAAGGAGCTACCATGTTAGCGACGCTGCAAAGGTTGGGTGTAGTACCATCATTCAGTCGCCCATCGGTGAGCAACGATAATCCTTATTCGGAGAGTTTGTTCGGGACCATGAAATACACGCCGGCATTTCCATCGAAGCCGTTTGAGAGCATAGGTGCGGCGCGAGACTGGGTTTATGATTTCGTTCACTGGTATAACGAAGAACACCGTCATAGCGGAATTCAGTTCGTGACACCGGCTCAACGTCATAGTGGTGTGGAGCTGTCGATTCTTGCGAATCGGGAGACAGTCTACGAAGCTGCAAAGCAACGAAACCCAGAGCGGTGGAGCAGAGAAACACGGAACTGGACGCCCGTCGGTGAAGTATGGCTGAACCCGGAGAATCAGGACGTGGAAGAAACTGGAATTAGAGACGAAGCAGCGTAGAGAATTGGACAACTATCTTGACAAACGTCGATTCACCGGGGGTTACAAGTTACATAGTGTGTAACCCCAGGCCAAAGCTCGTTTCCTGCCAGCCCACTTGAATTGAATCGGCCAACGCGAGATTGTCCGTAGTTGTAAGGGCAGCGAGTTTGGGGTTAGTGTAAAAACTAACAATGGTGGATTAAACATCTAAGCGCACCACTAGTTGAAAGAAATAGTTTTTACACTAACCCCAAACTCAGTCATGGATACACATCCACCATGATGATCAGCCAGCCACCCACTGACCAGTGGTATGCCAGCATCGGTGACAACACCCTGGCCGATGCCATTCTGGATCGTCTGATGCACAACGCACACCGTCTTCAACTCAAGGGAGAGTCCATGCGAAAAATCATGGGCCAGTTGACTGATGGTGAACACCTAGGTTAAAAACACTACCACGTGATGCGTTGAGGAATCAGGTGTTCACGTTCGTCCGGAATAGGTGTTCATCTTCGCCGGAATACGCACAACCCGTGTTTTATATAGAACATTCATTATATAAGGGACAATTCTCTCAGGAATTTCGTTGGATTATTGCATTTTTGCGCTAATAATTTTTACACTTCCTCATCAGCTTCACTCTTTTCATCTTTTCGATGAATGATATACACAGGCACCTCGAAGGCCGGAGAAAACCCCATTCTTGAACAAGTAGACTGCACATACTCACGCCAATATGGCCATACGTGATAGCCAACATTATCGGTAGAGAAAGCTTTAAGTTCATCTTCTATTAACTGATTCGTAGATAGGTATTTTGCCTCAAATGCGCCTACGATCTCTAATAGAGGCTTGTACTCATCCTTAGAACTTTCTTCTTTCTCACTTGAAAAGATTAGGCGAATACCTACGGAATAGATAAAACGGTAATCCCAAATATCCTCTCCCTTATCAGGGTCAGTCAATGAAATTTCTTTTATCCTAGCAACCGCTCTGAAACTCTGCACAGCGGTTTCATCTCTATCTAAAGTTTGGAGGTCTACGTCATCCCTAACAAATACTTTGCTTTCTTTCAGATTTACGGATTGAATGCAAAGGCTATTTTGAGCACTCTTCAAACAACTATTCATAATTAAGCTGCCTGATTCTCCCATACTTCAGAATCACGGTAGTCAAATACGTTCTCAGACTTTCGAATTAGTTCATCTACCTTCGATCCAACTTCTTCCATTGTCCAATGGATTTCACCAGTAGCTTCCAAACTATCCAACACAGACTCAACAGGAATAGTAACTTTTGGTTTTGCTCCCAATGCAAAACAAATATCAGAGAGACTCCCAAGAGTCATATTACGAGCACCGCTCAAAATCTGCGTGACATAAGAACGAGACTTCCCCAAACGTCGTGCAAGTTCTTTCTTGCTAACATTCAGATCTTCGAGAGCCACTAAAATATCCTCAGTCACGTTATAAACAAGTTCCTCACGTGCATATGCTCTTTCTTCTGCTCTACTGAAATCATTATCTTCAGGAAAAAACATATCTTTAGCGCTCATCTCCATTCTCCTCAATTCTCCGCCAATTAGACCCAACCTTGTTCGTATCACTTTCCCTTAGATCATCGTAATCTTTATAGACATAATGACTGATAAAATACGTATTCTTATGCCTCTCCGATAACCAACAATAACCTCTAATAGGTATTCGTTTCAGGGCGTTAAACTTCTTGGCTTTCTGCTGACCTTTCCTTTTAGGCAAATCACCTTCTTGCGGAAAATTCTCTCTAGACATTCTCTGCCCGTCAGCAAGCCTTTCAATCTGCTGAATGATTCTACATGTAAACGACTTACGTCTCCTGGCGTCGACACTATTAAGAGCCGCAACATAGCTTTCTAGCGCGCCTTCACAGTGTATGGCTGTAAATTTAGACCCTTTGTAGCTGTCCTTAGGCGTATCGTTTTTCACATCGGAACCGAACTATAGTTAATATATATGTTAACTGCAATGATTTTTCAAACCAAAATAATTTGAATGATAGCCATAGATTCAATATGGAATTGTTGTAATTCGCTTGTATTTCAGTAAGTTACTGAGAACATCCCTGATAGGGATAATACTGAACAAATCTTACGGCAAAGTATTATTCCTTTTAATTCAGGAAGTTACCAATCACCACACAGCAACCATTGTAATTTTCCCAGAAAACGTACTTCAGGTCACTCTTCACGCTGATAAAGGTACCTCTGAAAGCTAACAAATACCTCCCGGATATTTGCCGGTAGCCCAAGTTCAGCGACTGCATCATTTACATTATGCATTATGGTATCGCAGCTCAAGCAAATCTGAGAGCTTATCTGTTGCCAACTCACCGACACCTTTCCTGAGGGAATGGGGTCAGCTGAGTGCGAATCCAGGGACAGTGCGAATCCAGGGACAGTATACCTATTTCCATAAAAGCACTAGAATCCACATGGACAAGGAAGGAATCGATAAGGAGATATAATGGCCAGGATGGCTCGTCTTGTGGTCCCCGGGTACCCCCACCATATTACTCAGCGAGGTAATCGACGGCAGGATTTATTCGAGCCTGGCCCCCTTTAACCAATCAACCAATTTCCTCTCACATCAGTGATCAAATGTCTTGCAAACGGGGTGGGTCCATATATGCACGGGAGCGACCATGCACCACTACTCCGGCGAAGGCCGGAATCCAGAGAAGTGACCACCATTGGTGGATATGGATCCCGGCCTTTGGATCCCGGCCTTCGCCGGGATGACGTGATGATGTTAATACCCCGTCCGCTTGCGGCGGGGTGGTTTATGTTTTTTATGGAAACAGTCGTAATTCAATGCGTTGAGAATTAGTTGTCTCTCTGCTTGCAGCTGATCACGACTGATCGATATGGCGCAGATTGGTTTACGTTATATCTACTGCATTGCGTTCATCCTGTTTCTTGGCAATACTTACGACTATGGATGAGGAATTGAACCAACTGGCGATACGTCTGAACCACAGGCTTAGAAGCAAGGATTTATGCATGGCCAGCGCTGAGTCCTGTACCGGTGGCTGGATTGCAAAGGCCATGACTGATTTGCCAGGTAGCAGTGGTTGTTTTGATCGCGCCTTCATCACCTATAGCAATGCCGCCAAGCAGGAGATGTTGGGGGTAACCCCCGCAACCCTGGATGCCCGCGGTGCCGTGAGTGAGGCCGTGGTGCGGGAGATGGTGCAGGGGGCGCTGGTTAGAAGCCAGGCAACGCTAGCCGTGGCTGTCAGTGGTATAGCGGGCCCGGATGGGGGTAGTGAGAACAAACCCGTGGGTACGGTCTGGTTTGCCTGGGGGAGAAAGGATGGTGATGTCATCACTCGGTGTGAGCTGTTTTCAGGCGATCGCATCGAGGTGCGCTATCGTTCCACCATCGCTGCGCTACAGGGGTTGTTGAATCTCATTGACTGAATGCACACTACAGAATCTGTTCTTTGCCCTCTGGCCTGATGAAGCGGTCAGGGGTGAGCTAGTACGCATTCAACAATCATTATCTGGTTCCAGTGGTCGTATGCAGCATCCAGATGACCTACATATGACCCTGGTGTTTCTTGGTAAGGTAAGTCCTGAGCAGTTTCCTTGTATTCGAAAGGCAGCAGCGTCCCTAGTCGCGAAACCATTTACTCTGGAGTTAACTAAAACCGGGTGCTGGAAGTCACCAAAGATCCTATGGTGCGGGTCGGAATTGACGCCAGAGCCACTAGAGTGTCTGGTCCATAATCTTCAGGAGGGATTGGCCGGCTGCGGCTTTGAGCCAGAAAAGAGAGTCTACAAACCCCATGTGACCTTGGCTCGCAAGGCAAAATCATTGCCTAGACAGGGCTTGGATCATACGATTATCTGGAGGCCGCGTGAGTTTGTGTTGGCCGGATCACATTCCGGGGTCAAACCACCGCGCTATCGTATTTTGGACAGGTGGACTATTTAGATTACTTCATAGGCCTCGGTTTTACGCTAAGGTTAGATTTCGGGGATGACACGGCATTATGGGTGTGCCATAATGGAGAACATCAATAGAACATGGCCGTTTGACACGGAGTCAGAGGCATAATCGTAACCGGGGGGTAAGATGGACGAAAATCGCAAAAAGGCACTTAGTGCCGCACTCAGCCAGATTGAAAAACAGTTCGGTAAGGGGTCTGTCATGCGCATGGGAGATGCCAGCTTCGTGCGCAATATCGGCGTGGTATCCACTGGCTCCCTTAGTCTGGATATTGCCCTTGGAATAGGCGGGGTTCCACGGGGGCGAGTGATTGAGATCTATGGCCCGGAGTCATCCGGTAAGACTACTCTAACTCTGCATGTGGTAGCCGAGATCCAGAAGCTGGCTGGCACGGCTGCCTTCGTGGATGCCGAGCATGCACTGGATCCAGAGTATGCCGAGAAGCTTGGGGTGAACATGGATGATCTGCTGGTCTCACAACCGGATACAGGGGAGCAGGCCCTGGAGATCACTGACATGCTGGTGCGTTCTGGTGCCGTGGATGTGGTAGTGGTGGATTCGGTAGCAGCACTCACGCCCAAGGCAGAGATTGAGGGTGAGATGGGTGACACCCATGTTGGACTCCAGGCCAGACTTATGTCCCAGGCCCTGCGTAAACTCACTGCAAACATCAAACGCTCCAATTGCATGGTTATCTTCATCAACCAGATTCGCATGAAGATTGGGGTAATGTTTGGCAGCCCAGAGACCACTACCGGTGGTAATGCCCTTAAGTTCTACGCCTCGGTGCGTTTGGATATCAGGCGAACCGGAGCGATCAAGAGAGGTGATGAGGTCGTCGGTAACGAGACCAGAGTCAAGGTGGTTAAGAATAAGGTAGCGCCGCCATTCAAGCAGGCTAACTTTGAGATCCTCTATGGGGAGGGCATCTCGCGTGAAGGTGAGATCATAGAGCTGGGAGTGAAGCACGATATCGTGGATAAGGCTGGTGCCTGGTATAGCTATAACGGTGATCGTATCGGACAGGGTAAGGAAAATGTCCGCATCTTTTTGAAAGATAACCCGGAGATTGCAAAGGACATCGAGACCAGGGTTAGAGAAATTGTCTTTCCCAAACAAGAGGAGAAGAATAAGCCGGATGAAACTGAAAAGGTTGAGGCGGAGGCCGAGGCCTGAGCGATGATAGCAAAGATGGGATAGAGCAGGCGGCTATGCGCCTGCTGGTCTACCGCGAGCATTCACGTACGGAACTGCGTAGAAAACTCCAGACCAGATTTCCTGATGCTCCTGAAATTGACCAGGTACTCGATGAGCTCGAACAGCGCAATTACCTGAGCGATGAGCGTTTTGTCGAAGAGTACCTAAAGAGTCGCATACGCAAGGGCTATGGTCCCCTGCGGATAAAGTCCGAATTGCAGGAGAGAGGTATCAGTCGGGATATGATCGCCCAATGCCTCACTGAGCACGATGGCCAGTGGTACCGATTGATGCAGTCAGCAGCAGCTAGCAAGCTGGGTAACTCCTCCAAGTCCGACTATAAAGTCCAACAGAAGACGGCACGCTTTCTGGAGTATCGTGGGTTTCCTACCTCAATGATCAGGCGCTATCTTTGGGATGATGAGTAGATTATCTCTGAATGCGCTGACGACCTCGTCGGTTTCTCGCAGACGTGTTGGGCAATCCCCACTAGCTTGAATGGGAATGTTGGTTGATCTTATTGCTGTGGATTATTTGTATAGTATCGGAGTTGTCGGTCTGATTGAGGGTTACCAAATATCCAGGGATAAGTAACGTCGTATTGGTTTGGTAACGGTATCCGTAGCGGTAATCTTTTGTGCATCAATCCTCTAGCATGAACTCCATCTCTGTTCCACCTAGCTCAATAATATCATTGGACCAGAGAGGATAGATTTTACGTCTAACCTCATCACCGTTAACCGAGATTTTGACGTTATCAACACTGCCATCACCCAAGGGAACTAGAAAGTAGCCGTCAGGTCTGCGGGTGATTGCAGCTACCCGTTGGCCGGATTTGTCTATGCCAGTGACAGACTTACTCATGGCCATATTATGTCCCTCTCTCTTGCCAGAGATAACCCTGAGGATGCCGATGCGTTCCTTGGGGTTTTCTGCCTTGGTCCTGGAAGCCTTTCCCGCTTCTGAAGCTTGCCCCGATGCGATTTCAGGTTGAGGGTCTGGTGTAGATGTTGTTGTTTGTTCGGTATTCGTAACAGGTTTTGGGATCGTCGCATCGGCTGGCCTTGCTACTACGGTGGTATCGAGAATATCTTCCTGATACGTTTCGGATAATGGTATATCTGTGTCGGCTCCAGTCACTGCTGAACCCGTGTCGGCTTCTTCTGGAGTGGCTTCATGCTCATTAAGCTGTTCTATCAGCCTAGCGCGGGCCTTATCGAACTCTTCCTCGGAGGTACCTTGCTGTATGGCAGCGTTGTAGACTATTTTATGTTTCCCGATGGAGATGGTATCTCCATCCTCAAGAGGACATTTTTTTGTCAGTCGGCTATTAACCAATGTTCCATTGGCGCTGTTCAGGTCTTCAAGGAAACAGTCACCAAGAATACAGATTATGCGTAAATGACTGCGGCTGACAGATTCGTCTGGAACTGTAACGTCGCACTCTTGGGCGCGACCAATGATGGTATTTTCATCCTCGATGAGGAAATCACCGACTGACTGCCCTTCCTTTGTTATCACCAGCTTTGGCATCTCTCTCCCCTTTAGGAAAACCAGTTTAGCACTCTTTGTCTAAAACTGCGTTTTGCCGGGTATGATTTTAGCACCCTGATCAGTATCAGTGAGATATTATCATTACCACCATATTTTTTCGCCAGATCTACCAGTTTTTCGGCTGTATTGTAAAGTCTATGCCCCGCATCCAACAGCTCTTGTATCTCAGAGTCTGAAACCAAATCCGTGAGGCCGTCCGAACAGAGCATAAAAATATCATTAGGAAGAGTGGATTCCTCCAGTATATCTATTCTTGGATCTCTTGTTACTCCTACTGCGCGTGTGATGATGTTCTTGTTTACCATATCCTCTGCCTGTTCCCTGGTATAGAGACCGCATTTTATCAGTTCATATACCACAGTGTGGTCTTCTGTCACCTGTCTTAGCACACCATCGCGCAACAGATAGAGTCTTGAGTCGCCTACGTGGCTGATTGATACCTTGTTACCATGGAATAATACAGCAACAGTGGTGGCGCCCATGCCTTTGCACTCAAGCTGATCTTCTGCAATACCTAGAATTACACTATTGGCCTTATTCAGCGCGTTACGGAGGATTCGGCCTGCTTGGCTGTATAGTTCTCCGTTGGGCATGGTTTTTGGTTTGGAGGAGAGTTGGCCGATATTGTCTCGTACTTCCTTAAGTACGGTTTCAGCCGCAATGCGGCCAGCTACCTCGCCAGCCTTGGCACCTCCCATGCCGTCGGTAAGAATGGCCAGACCTAGTTTTGTATTCCAGGTGATGCAGTCTTCATTATTGGTGCGTAAACAACCGACGTCGGATATGCCTGAGATCTCTAGTGCTTTATGTAGACGTTGGTGCATTGATTAACTTATCTTGCTGCGTTGTTGTGAGTATATGTGCCCAAGGTGTTATGCCACCAATTTCTTGAGTTATTTTGAAGCGTGCCATCCATTCATTATAAATATTATATTTTGTCCAATAGATAGCAACAGAATATTAGGGCAAAACAGTGATCATGGTCAGGATTTAACCTTTGTCTTGGTTCGATTGTAAGGTATTCAAGTGGGTTATTTGCGGCATAAAGGGAAATATAAGCTTAATCTGTGCAATAAAATGGATTTTTTTCAATATCAAGAGTGACATTCGCGCCAGTTCTGCATACCATTCCCAATCCAGTAACACCCTAATTTAACTGTGAATGATGACCAGCGCAGAACTCCGCAAGGCTTTCCTAGATTTTTTCGTCAACCGTGGACATGAACAGGTTTCCAGTAGTTCATTAGTGCCTCATGATGACCCCACCCTATTGTTTACCAATGCGGGTATGGTTCAGTTCAAAGAGGTATTTTTGGGCCGCGAGAATAGGGGCTACAACAAGGCAACCAGCTCGCAGCGCTGTGTGCGTGCAGGCGGTAAGCATAATGACCTTGAGAATGTTGGCTATACGGCCCGCCACCACACATTTTTTGAGATGCTGGGAAATTTCAGCTTCGGCGACTATTTCAAGCGCGAGGCTATTCGGTATGCCTGGGAGTTTCTCACCGTAGAGCTGCAACTGCCACCGGAGAAGCTTTGGATTACAGTGTATGAAGATGATGATGAAGCTGCAGATATCTGGCTGAAGGAGATGGGGGTTAGCCCGGATCGTTTCTCCAAATGCGGTGCCAAAGATAATTTCTGGTCCATGGGAGATACCGGACCCTGCGGTCCCTGCTCCGAGATCTTCTACGATCATGGTTCGGATATATGGGGTGGTCCACCGGGAACCCCGGATGAGGACGGTGATCGCTATATCGAGATCTGGAATCTGGTCTTTATGCAGTACAACCGTGATGGCTCCGGTACCATGACCCCGCTGCCGCATCCATCTGTCGACACGGGCATGGGGCTGGAACGCCTGGCCGCAGTGATGCAGAAGGTACATAGCAACTACGAGATCGATCTGTTTGTCCATCTGATTAAATCTGCGGCTGCAGTTACCGGCTGCAACAGTCTGGAAGACAAGTCCCTGCGGGTTGCCGCTTCCGGCATCCCTGCCTCCCGCGGCATTAGTTCATCCCTGAACGTCATAGCGGATCATATCCGCTCCTGTGCCTTTCTGATTGTGGATGGGGTACTGCCATCCAATGAGGGGCGTGGCTATGTACTGCGCCGCATCATCCGGCGCGCCATACGCCATGGCTATATGCTTGGTAAGAAAGACCCCTTCTTCCACCGTCTGGTTGAACCACTGTGCGAGGAAATGGGGCAGGCCTATCCGGAACTGGCGCAGGCTAAAGAACAGGTTGAACTGGTCTTGAGACTGGAAGAGGAGCGCTTTGCCGAGACCCTGGAGCAGGGTATGAAGATCCTGGATCAGGCTATCGCCGATATGGATGGGAAGCAGATTCCTGGTGAGACCGCCTTCAAGCTATATGACACCTACGGATTTCCCCTTGACCTGACTGCGGATATCGCCAGAGAGCGCGAACTGACCGTGGATATGGATGGCTTTGAGCGGGAGATGGAGGCGCAACGCGAAAGAGCGCGTGCCGCCAGCCAGTTTGGAACTGAGGATTTGTCCTCGGTTGCGCTGGAGGGAACAACAGAGTTCGTTGGTTACGACCGTCAGCAAGAGGATGCGACAGTTATAGCCATGATTCAGGACGGCGCATCGGTGGATACACTTGGGAACAAAGAGGGCGGAATGGTGGTATTGGACCGCACCCCGTTTTATCCCGAGTCCGGTGGGCAGGTGGGAGATACCGGCGTCCTGGAACTGGGTGAGACCCGCTTTATAGTTACCGCTACCCAGAAGCTGGGGGGAGGGGTGATTGTGCATATCGGAAGCTTTTCTGGTGATACGTTACGGGTTGGAGACACGGTTGCTTGCTGCGTAGATGCGGAAAAACAGGGGCGGACTGCCCTTAACCACTCTGCCACCCATCTGTTACACGCCGCCCTGCGCCATGTGCTGGGTGAGCACGTACAGCAGAAGGGTTCGCTAGTTGATCCTGAGCGGCTGCGGTTTGATTTTTCTCACTTTGAACCGGTCAGTGCGGAACAACAGCGCGAGATAGAGCGTCTGGTCAATGCCAAGATTCGTGGCAATGAACCGGTAGAGACCAGGATCATGTCGCTGGAAGATGCCAAGAACAGTGGCGCCATGGCCCTGTTTGGTGAGAAATACGACGAACATGTAAGGGTATTGCGGATGGGGGATTTTTCAACCGAGCTGTGTGGCGGAATCCATGCCAAGGCGGTTGGTGATATCGGTCTGTTCAAGATAGTCTCAGAAAGCGGTATCGCCTCAGGGGTAAGACGTATCGAGGCGGTGGTGGCAGAGCGCGCCATCGACTGGGTAGAGGCAGACGAAGTGCGCCTGCAACGGATCGCTGATCTGGTGAAGTCGGGTCGCGAAGATATTGATACCAAGGTTGCACAACTGGTGGAGCGTAGTCGCAAACTAGAAAAAGAGCTTGAGCAGTTAAAGTCAAAACTGGCCAGTTCGGCTGGAAGTGATCTTGCTGCGAGTGCCGTGGATATCGGAGGAGTGAAACTGTTAGCCGCTAACCTGGATGGGGCAGATCCCAAGTCCCTGCGCGACACCATGGATCATCTCAAGAACAAGCTTGGATCTGCCGTTATCGTGCTGGCGACAGTAAGCGGCGGCAAGGTAAGTCTGGTAGCTGGCGTCACCAAAGATCAGATCGGCAAGGTAAAGGCCGGTGATCTGATTAAGATGGTAGCCGAGCAGGTCGGCGGCAAGGGAGGAGGCCGACCGGATATGGCCCAGGCCGGAGGTAGTCAACCGGACTCATTGCCCCAGGCGCTTGAATCCGTACAGCCATGGGTGGAACAACGACTCGGTAGCTAGTCGTTGTTGACAGTTATTCACCCTGGTTCTAGATATAACCATCAGATTTGTTAGGTTCATGTCTGGATATTTTGCAAAAAGCGAATAAAACTTAGAATTAAACAACACGTTTTCTGAATTAATGCTGTTTATCCAACCAATAAATTAGTGTTTAATCTCTGAGGGTTCAATTCCCCGCAGCTTGCTGCGAATGTTGTCATTCCGGCGAAGGCCGGAGAAGTGGTGCATGGATGCACCGTTTACGGATCTAAGGATGAAATCCAGAGAAGTGACCACCATTGGTGGATATGGATCCCGGCCTTCGCCGGGATGATGTGATGATGTTAATACCCCGTCCGCTTGCGGCGGGGTGGTTTATTTACTGCCCTTTGATCAACCCCAATTATTTGGGCTGAAACAGTTGAGGACTCATTAAGAGCTTAAACAAGATATGTCACTTATTGTCCAAAAATATGGTGGCACCTCCGTCGGTACTATCGAACGCATAGAGGCGGTAGCACAGAAGGTGGCGGATGCCCGCAATCGCGGAGATGACATTGTGGTTGTAGTATCTGCCATGTCAGGAGAGACCAACCGCCTTATCGGCCTGGCTACTGATATAGATGAGAGGCCAGACCCACGTGAAATGGATGTGCTTGTCTCCACCGGAGAACAGGTCACCATAGCGCTACTTTGTATGGCGTTGAAAAAGGCCAGTTGCCCGGCGCGTTCATATACCGGCGGCCAGATTCGCATCCTGACTGATCAGGCCCACGGCAAGGCACGAATCCTGGATATCGATGATACCCCGGTACGGGCTGATCTAGAGGCAGGACGAGTAGTGGTTGTGGCTGGATTCCAGGGAGTTGACGAAGTTGGAAATATAACCACCCTTGGACGGGGCGGGTCAGATACTACCGCAGTAGCAATGGCGGCAGCCCTGAAGGCGGACGAATGCCAGATCTTTACCGATGTAGATGGTGTCTACACCACCGACCCACGGGTAGAACCCAAAGCGCGTCGCCTAGATCGCATTACCTTTGAGGAAATGCTGGAGATGGCCAGTCTTGGGTCAAAAGTGCTACAGATTCGCGCCGTTGAGTTCGCAGGTAAATACAATGTGCCCCTACGCGTCCTCTCGAGTTTTGAGGAAGGCGGCGGCACCCTGATTAGTTTTGAGGACGAGGGTATGGAAGAGGCAAAGATTTCTGGTATTGCATTCAATCGCGATGAGGCCAAGTTGACCATTTTGGGTGTGCCGGACCAACCAGGTGTGGCGCACGAGATACTAGGTCCGGTCGCGGCAGCCAACATCGAAGTGGACATGATCGTCCAGAACATCGCCGAGGATAAAACCACTGATTTCACCTTCACAGTGAATCGCAACGACTATCGGAAGACGCTTGAGATCCTTGAGTCCATTGCAGGTAGACTGAAGGCGAGAGAGGTTAAGGGTGACAGCTCCATCGTAAAGATATCCCTAGTGGGGGTTGGTATGCGTTCACATGCCGGTATTGCCAGCACCATGTTTGAGACCTTGGCAAAGGAGGGGATCAATATTCGAATGATCTCCACCTCAGAGATCAAGATCTCAGTAGTGGTAGATGAAAAATACCTTGAACTGGGCGTAAGAGCCCTACATGATGCATTTGAGCTTTCTGAGGAACCTGTTTCCTGATTGGTAGCAGACTTCCTAAATAAGCTAGATGCTACAGAAAAATTAGGTCGAATAACCCAGTATTAACAGGAAGATGTGTGATTACGCCTTTATTAAATGGGTGTTCTACTGTTAGAATCACGTGGCTTAACCCAATAGATATTATGGGATTAAGAGCTTGGTTGGCTGTGGGGACGGTAAGTGGTAAAGACACATGGATGGTCAAAAAAATACCAAATATCTGATCCACGATTAAAAACAGGAAACAGGGAGACAGGACTATGTTGATTTTAACTCGCCGTGTCGGCGAAACTCTGATGATCGGGGACGAAGTTACAGTAACCGTACTTGGTGTGAAGGGGAATCAAGTTAGAATTGGTGTGAATGCACCGCGTGATGTTTCGGTGCATCGTGAAGAAATCTACGAGCGCATCAAGGCAGAGCAAGCAGAGCAGGCAGAGCAGGCAGAGCAGGCTGGTCTACCAGAGGCATCTGAAGATTAGATTGCCTGCTAAGCAGTGGTTCTCTCAAGACGAGAGGCCGCTGCTTTTTCTTTTGTGAAAGTTAACAATATCCTCTTGTAACTAATACAACTGCTGATAGAATTGCACCGGCAGATTCAGTATAACGAATCGAATGTAAAAAGTAGTTTATTGGAGAGCTGGCCGAGCGGCTGAAGGCGCTCCCCTGCTAAGGGAGTATGGGGTTTATAGCTCCATCGAGGGTTCGAATCCCTCGCTCTCCGCCATATTCTGGTTGGTGCTTAGCTGGCGGCTATCTACATCCCACTATCCGAACCCACGATAACAATCGGTTCGACCGTAGAGCGCTAATCCCTTGCTCTCTGCCAAATACCGCTGTGACTTTCAGCGTGTAAAGATCCTCCTCAAAGTGCGCGCTATGATAAAGATAAGATTCGGCCAACAAGACCGCCTAGTCTGACGTATCTTCGATACCACCACTGCGTAATCCGCTATAATCCCAAAACAATGGGCATTGAAGACGTCACAATTTATATCCGAGTATCTGACCGAATTGCTTCTTCCGGCCAACCTGATGACCATCAATTCAAAGATATTGCAGATGCTAAATACCAGGTGGTTTTGAACCTTGCTATGCGGAACTCGGACAACGCTATTCCTGAAGAGAGGAACATTGTTACGGCACATAAAATGACATATGTGCATATCCCCGTCCCATTTGATGCACCCAACACCGATCATCTAAGGAAATTTACCCGGGTAATGGATGCATTCTCAGATCAACGAATATGGATTCATTGTGTAGTTAATCATCGGCTATCCGCTTTTCTATATCAGTATCTGCGTTTGGTGCAAGGCGCAACAGAAGAAGAGGTCAAAAATGTTATGCTCCCAACCTGTGAGCCAAATGCCGTGTGGCAACGTTTCATCGCACATGAGATTGAAGAATTTCGTTATGACAGGGTAAGGTGAGCAATGATGAATATCTTAGAGATTACTAAACAGCAATGGATCGATTTCGGGGTTTATCACTCATCCCGGAAAAATTTGATTATCCATGTTTTTGCCGCGCCAATTTTTATTATTGGAATTGTTGGATTTACCTACGGGCTTCTGAACCTGCAGCTTATTGAAACAGTTGGATCTGTTCTGATAATGGCCATTTCGTTGGGGATGCAAAGCTATGGTCATAGCAATGAAAGCGTCCGAAGTGATTCTTTTGCTAGCCCACTCGATGCAATTACACGAATATTAATTGAGCAGCTAATCAATTCCCCAAGATTTATAATGTCAGGCAAGTGGTATGCAGCACTAAGAAATTCAACAACGCCATAGCAAGTGACCTGGATCCACTTCGGGTAAACCAAAAGAATTCCGCCTATGAGACACGTAAGATGGTATGCAGAAGTAAGATGAGATCTGTGTAACTATACGTAATCATAGTAGAAAAAAGGTAATTAGAACCATCTGCTCTCTTACCGTCACGAGAAGGGCTGTTCCAAAAGAAACCGCATTGTAGTTGACAAATAAGGGCAAAATCATCAGAATTCGCCCTCCAAAGAAATGAGCGCCCGTAGCTCAGCTGGATAGAGTACCTGGCTACGAACCAGGTGGTCGGAGGTTCGAATCCTTCCGGGCGCGCCATATTAGTAAACAAATCAACTGGTTATAGCGTCCCGCTTTGCCGGTTTTTTTGTGGCTGTCCAATAGCGCGATAAACGATCCATTTATTGGACAGGTGCTGTTATTTTGCGCTTTCGTCTGAACGGCTAATTCCTGCGTAAGTGCCTAATGTTGTTTAGAAAAGTCTGTGGTGCTCTGGTCCTTATGGCGGGCAGCTGAGTTTTGCACGTCTGGGTTGCAGGTCAGCAAGCAGTGCGGTGAAGGCTCGTTTTAGGCACTGATACAGTTGTGGCTTCCCTGTCCCTATTGCTACAGAACGTAACAAACTTAACCCTATCGAATACGCTTTACTTTTCTTATGGCCTGCTCCGGCGTAAGTTTGGCTACCTTGGCAAGCGCATCCAGGTTGCATTGGCGTAGATTGAGTTTGCCTCTGCCGTTTTCCCAATTGGTCACCGTGGGTGGACTCACGCCAGCCAGCTTGGCAAACTGAGATGCATTCATCTTGAATTGCTTACGTAGTTTGGTAACTGCCGCTGCCGTTGGTATAAAGGCTTTTTTCTTTTTCTTCACAGTAATCGTCTTTTTGACGGTCTTCTTCTTAATTGTCTTTTTGCTGGTGATGGCTTTTCTGCTAGCTACTCTTTTTTTACGGCTGGGTTTTACCGGCTCTTCCATTTCCACACCAAACACATCTGAAAGGTCTGCCTCTGCCAGCCGCCGCCGCTTCCCTTTTCCTGCCGTGGCTGTCTGCATATCCAGCTCTGCTGAAATAAGCTCTTCATGATCAACATTACGTAGTAGAAAAAGCAGTTCCGGTTGGTGGTCAAGTCTGGTGCCAATGCCGTACAGGACGGCGGCAATATGTTTGCACATTTCGGCCCAGTCCGGGCAGTCACAGGCGAGCTTTATCTCGCCGGGGTTGGGAAACAGTCCTTTGTTCTGATCGGCCACTATTTCCATGACGTTATCTGAGAGGCGTCCCTGTAGGAGCTCCAGTATGGAGCCGATCTGGCCAGCGCACTGCTTACGCACATTTTTCCATTTGTTTGCGGAGAGTGGGGTGATGTTGATCTTGATCTTGTAGAGTGATGATCCGCTGACGATGGCCTCAACTTTGCCCCTTGAGATGGCCAGATGACAGACTGAACCGTTGCGTACATAGGTTCGCCCCCTGGGTAGGCGATTCTCATAATCACTGAATTTCTCCAGGTGATTACACCAGGCTTCGCCCCAGAATGTGCGGGCGATCTTACGTCCCTGAACCTCAATGGGCTCAATTTTCATTCCTTTCTTCTTTAGTTTATTCATCTCTTTGGCTGCTTTTGCGTGCCGTTTTGCTACCGGCATGTATGGAGCCCATTCGCCATAACTCATTCTATTTCACCTATCAAACTTGTGTCCTTTCAATATCAAGTGATACCAGATTAAGTAGCGCCTTGTCATCCATCTCGGTAAGTAGTGTGTCGGAGCCACCTTCCAATAGATCATTGGCGAGAGCTGTTTTTTCATTAATCAAGGCGTCGATCTTCTCTTCTACCGTGCCCTGGCAGACAAATTTGTGCACCAGCACGTTTTTTTTCTGGCCGATACGAAAGGCACGGTCTGTGGCCTGGTTTTCAACGGCAGGGTTCCACCAGCGATCAAAATGGATGACGTGGGATGCCTGGGTCAGGTTGAGGCCGGTCCCTCCCGCTTTGAGTGATAGAATAAAGAAGGGTGGCCCCTCTTCATCCTGGAACTGCTCAACCAGTTTTTGTCTCTGCTTAATGGCCGTGCCTCCATGCAGTATCAGGCCGGACTGGCCGAACTGCTGCGTCAGAAAGTTTGCCAGCGGTGCGGTCATTTCACGAAATTGGGTAAATACCAGCAGCTTCTCTTGGCGTGAGGCAATCTCTTCACACAGTTCGGCTAGACGCTGAAATTTCCCACTCTTTTTAGGATCGTACTCATCATCTCCCAGTAGCTGTGAGGGGTGATTGCAGATCTGTTTGAAACGTAGCAGGTAAGAGAGCACCAGGCCACGGCGCTTTATGCCATCAAGGTTCTCAATGGCTTTCGCCATCTGGGTAACGGCCTGCTGGTATTGCGCTGCCTGGGCCTTGCTTAGACCACAGTACGCGGAGACTTCTGTCTTCTCAGGCAGATCGCTGATGATGGAGCGATCGGTCTTAAGCCGGCGCAGGATATAGGGGCTCACCAGATTGCGCAAAGGTGCGTATTGATCGCTCTCCCGTGCAGCGAGTGATTTCACAAAGCCCTTGAATCGTGTGGCCGATCCCAGCAGGCCGGGGTTCAGGAAGTCGAACAGGGACCAGAGATCAGACAGCCGATTTTCTACCGGTGTGCCGGTCAGGGCAATACGGGATTGGGCGGTGAGTCTCTTTACTGCTTTGCTCTGTCTGGCGGACGGGTTCTTGATCGCCTGGGCCTCATCCAGCACCAGTAGTTGCCATGCCTGCTGTTGCAGCCACTCTTGGCGCATGAGCGTGCCGTAGGTGGTCAGCACCAGATCAATATTCTGCAAGGCTGCGTGCTCTTCCGCAATGGCATTCATTGCTTTTTTGTTTAGTTGGGAGCTATGTATAAACAGGCAGCGTAGGGAGGGTGCAAAACGTTCAAGCTCCGTTTTCCAGTTGCCAATCAGCGATGCAGGCAGCACCAGCAGGGAGGGGTGGTCACTCCGTTTCTTTTTCAGTCTCAGCAGTAGTGAGATGACCTGCATGGTTTTTCCTAGCCCCATGTCATCAGCCAGACAGGCGCCCAAACCCAGTTGGGAGAGCAACCACAACCAGTTCACACCCTCCTGTTGATAGGGACGAAGGGTAGCTTTGAGCGCCTTGCCCGGACTGACGGCCTTCACTTGATCGGGCGAGCGCAATGCCTCCAGCTGTGAGGCCAGCCATTTACCTGGTTGTACAAAAGACCACTCCCGGCTTTCTTCCAGGGCATCCTCCTTCAGATCGGCAGGCGCACCGGCCAGCAACCGCATCCCTTGCGCAAAGGTGAGTCCGCCGTCGGCTGCCTTTGCCTCCACCATTTTCCAGTGGGCCAGGGCTTCGCTCAGTTTTTCCTGATCTACCTCAACCCACTGTCCCTTCATAAATACAAGGCCGTCACCTGCCGACATCAGTTTTTTCAGATCGGCCTTGCTGAGCGGCTCGTTACCCAGGGCGATATGCAGTTTGAAATCCAGCAGTGAATCGGCATTGAGGCTGTTTTTCTTTCTTTCACCAATGGTAACGCCGGCACGCGGTCTGGTCCGTTTCTTCCACCAGTCAGGCAATCGAACCACTACTCCGCACTGCTCGTACTGTGGCGCATCCTTAAGAAATGAATAGGCCTCCTCTGGTGACCAGGCCAGGGGGTGATAGATATCACCGGTATCAACCAGGTCTTTGATCACGGGGCTGGATTCAGCAGCAAGCTGAACAGGTGAAAGCAGGCGGATCAGCGCCTTTTTGTTTTTTGCTCCCGCATACTCTTGTAAGGCGCGGCTGAGGGGTTGATGATGGATACGGCCCTGCTCCGAGGGTTCGGGGGCATAGGTCGCCATGAAGGCAAAGGGATAGTCGGGGTCATTTTTATTTTCCGCCAGATGAAAACAGACACGGCCCACCTGATGCCACTGCGGCGCTCTCTTGGCAAGGAGTGCATCGAGCCCGCCGGTAGCCTGTATCTGTTCGCAGACCCAGCTATCAAGCAAGGACCGGATTTCCTGTAGTGCCGGAGCAGAGAGATACTCGGCCCCCCGCATGGGTGGCGCACTCAGGAGCAGAGGCATGGTTTCGGTGGCTGTGAACGGCTCGATAGGATCAGGCTGTTGTGGCTCCGCCGGTGCCAGCAGGCATCGTTCACTCAGATAGTTGCAGGCGAAGCTGCGCCAGTATTGCAGTGATGGAGAGAGATCGGCGCCATCTTTTCTGGCTGCCAGGGTAAATAGGCCTTCACCCATGTTATGTGCAAATGCCTTGCCGATGGGGGTGGTATGAATTACATGATCATTTGTGTCGTCTGCACTTGACGGGAAGCAGTGCAGATGCCCCGAGGGGAGCAGGCCCAGATCAAAAGAGATCATCCGTATATCCCTGCTCAGAGTATCTCTTGATCCTGTTTGCAAATCGTTCTATATGTTCCTGACGAAATTTGTTGAAGTCATGATCGTTCCAGTAAGCTTCTTGATCTTCATGCGTATAAGCAATCATATCAAATGAGAGCAGCTCAAAAATATTTCGCCATTCGCCTTCTACTCGCAGGCTCAATCCAGGATTCATAATGTAGTGACCATGCTTAATCCGCAGAAAGAGCTTGCGGTTGTATTGGTCGTCACGTCTGACCTCATTCTTTGAAAGAATGCTGGAGATATAGGAGCGCTTCTTTCGCCTGGCAGGCAGAATATGTTCAGGAAAATGCGCTAGTGTCTCTGCAAAATCACTGCTCTGAAAAGCCCCCCATGTACGGACAATTTTCTCCCCAAGCCGGGTATAGAACATCGCCATCATCAGGTTGAGCATCAGGAATTCCATGGAGTGTTTGTCAAGTTTTATCAGACGTTCATCCACCTGGATATCAAGACAGTCAGGTTCCAGCAGGCGATAAACGGTAGCCAGTTTTTTGCTACTGTATTTTGGGTTGCCCAGCGTCTGTTCCAAGGCAATTTGGAAGGCATTGAATCCGGCATTGTTGATCAACTCAGTATTCGCTCCCCGCTCTCTAAGCTCCCTGATTAGTGGCTCATTGCCTATGCGGCTGGCAACCATCAATGGCGTTTGATTGAAGAGATTGCGAAAATTGGCGCCATACTGGTCTGTTTGCCGCAGCACGGCGCCAGGGTGCTTCAGCTCATAGGGCATATAGTGTTTTTTGTTCAACAGTTGCAGCCCTTTATCCGGATTCTTGGCAGGGGCGAATCCGGATTTGATCAGTGCATTCAAACGGGGTTGGTCCCGGTAGACCAAGGCATATTCAAACAGGGTGATCTTCGCCTTTTTGTTGTTCTCCTCAATGGCCTGGTGTTGGAGCTGCTCCAGAGGCTCACCGTGCAACACCTCCCAGGGTACGGATGTCTGCTTCAGGATCTGATTGCGGATATCATCCGCCTGCTCCTGCTTGCCCTGGAGTTCCAGCCGTTGCGCCTCCATGCGCCACTCATCCAGGCTGGAGTCCTGTTGCTCCAATTGCAGACCCTCTTTGGAGGGGCGCAGGTCGAGTAGGTCAAACAGCCGCTGCTTGGTTGTCCGCTCTATGAGGTAGATATTGCGTACGGCACGGGTGATCGCTACATAGAGGGCATTGATATGAAACTTATAGATCTCAAGGGACTTGTCGCTCTTATCCTTCGTCCTGGCGTATGTCAGCTCCCCCTGAAGATCATCGTGTCCCACTCCACGGGTAATCTCCCGAAACCGCTGCTCCTCCCCTGAGGTAAAGTTATAGAGTACGATATTCTCATACTCCAGCCCCTTGGCCTCCTGTACCGAGAAGACCAGCGGCGTGCCGAAGCAGATGCTGGCTGCTGCTTTATCCTCCGGGTGCATGACAATGACGGCAAAGCGGGTTGAGTGGCGGGTCTTACGGTCAAGCTCGGCCTTTATCTCCTCCTCATCCTGCAGCAGGATCACCTCTCCGGTGTTATGGGCGTTACTCTCCACCAGATAGTTGCTCTCCTTATCAATAGAGCCGAAGCGGGCGCTCTTGATCTTCAAGATCCGGTTGGCCACCTCGGTCACCTGGGGGGAGTTGCGGTAGTTGGTGTTGAGGATGCGGATCAGGTCGGCCTGGCTTGCCTGTCCCTCCTGCCGGTAGAAAAAGCTCTTGATCTTGGACCAGGAGAAGAAGTTGGGGTGTACGATCTGATTCGAATCACCACAGAGAATAAAACCGGTCGGATCACGCAAAGACTTCAGGATAAGCTGCATCTGGATATTGGTCAGATCCTGCACCTCATCCATGACGACGAAGTCGTAACGCGGCTCCACCCTCGCCAGGTACTGATGGCTGAGGATGTTGGCATCGTAAAACCCCTGCTCCTTCATGGTCTCCAGGTATCGGGTGAACAGATCATAGACCCGCCCCCGCTCCTCATGAGAGAAGATGGACTGCTTCACCCCCAGCCCAAGATACTCCTTCCGTCCGAGATAGGATGAATTGGTGGCCGGGCCGGTAATGACCCCCTTGAACTCCTCGAACAGCTGATGGGCATCCTTGAGGCCACTGGTTGCGCGGCGCCGGGCGAACCAGGCGGAGAACTCCTTGAAATGCATCTCTCGCCCCGTGGGTACATGGATGCTCTCCAGATACTCTTGAAAAGAGAGAAAATCGATCTGCTGATCTTTATTGGCATAGTCGGCAGCGTAGTAGAGATCCCTTGAGTTATGTACCAGGTAGGGAGAGCGGGTGACATACAGGATATCCCCCACGGCCTCTTTCATCTTCTCCAGGGTCAGCGCCGTCTTGCCGCTGCCAGCCGAACCGATAATAATTAAAGGCGGCTGGAGGTTGTAGATACCACTTTGAGCCTCGTCAAAAGAGATGATCTTATCCAGCATATTGAATGTGGAACTGTCGGGATTGACGTAAATCAGAGGCTCCGGCTTCACTTCATCCAGCGAATTCAGGGAGGGGATTTTGGCCTCATCCACCGTAGCGCCACGATTGAGAAAGCGGGATTTTTCGTAAGCGTGCTGTTTAATGCACTCCAATACCAAAGCATAAGCATCCCCCTGATAGTGGTGAATCGCAAACAGCAGACGGTTACTCCGGTCCAACCGCGCACGATAGAGGTTGCTTCCCACCTTCTTGACCTCGGCCGAGCGGAAATCATCCGCCTCCAGGTAGGCCTTCATTTTCTTGAATCCTGGGATTTTGGTGGGATTGGTCTCGTTATAAAGTAGAACTTTCATATAGGTGTCAGGTTGACTGGCATTTATCCACAATATTACCGGAAAGGAGATATCATAAGGAAGCTCGAGCACAAACGTGTGAGCCGCGATAGTCTCAGAAGCTATAAAATCACACGTGTTACCTGAGTAGGCGCCGTTCGAGTAACGACATTATGTCGCGTCGCCCATCAAGGACGCAGTGAATGAGAACATCTTGCCTGATGACCTGGTAGATGATGCGGTAGGGTTTGAAATGGACTTCGCGATAGTTCGTGACGCCGATATGATTCAGCTCAGGTGGAGCATGCCCGCGGAGAGGAAGCTCGGCAAGTCGCAGACAAAGCGATTCCAGTTGTTCGAGGACGTAGTCTGCGTTCTCTGAAGAATCATTAAGCGCGATGTAATGGTAGATATCGACCAGGTCGTGCTCGGCGTCCTCGATGATCCGGACGCGGTAGCGCTTCACCCGGCCTGTTCCTTGATGCGCTTGCGGATATCCGAGAAGGCCCTCCTAGCTGGCTTGCTGTGGCCCTCTTGAAGGCTCTTACTGCTCTGTGCCAGCATCTTTAGCAGAGCCAGTGACTCCTGGGTCTGCTCGTAGCTGGAGATATCCTGGAGCACGGCCTTGGCCTCACCATGTTGCGTGATAACCATGGTTCGCTGGCCTTCACTGATGTCTCGCAGGGCTTCGGCGGTATGGCTCTTGAGGTAGCTGATGGGTTTGACTGATTCACTCATTTTCATCGTGTGGGTCGCCTGTTTAATTCTGTATGGATCCAAATATAGTCGATATTTGGTACCGGTGCAAAGACACCAGTGCTGGCAGGCGTTCACTTTTGTCTAAAGACGAATGCTGTATTAGTTGTCCAATAAACGGGTATCAGATAACCACAATTCAATGCATTATCAGATAACCACAATTCAATGCATTAAATGCTATATAAGCGAAAACTATTGGACAGTGATGATCCTAAATAGACAATGAAATTAATAGGTTAGAAAGGTTGAGTCGTAAGACTACGAACCAGGTGGTCGGAGGTTCGAATCCTTCCGGGCGCGCCATATTAGCGTAATAAAATCAAGCGGTTACCGGTTCATCTGGTAGCCGCTTTTTGTTTCAACAACACTAGTGCGGGACTTTTGCGGGAGTTTTCCCCGCACACCTGCGTATTCCGGCGAAGATGAACACCTATTCCGGGCGAACGTGAACACCTGATTTCTCAACGCATCACGTGGTAGTGTTTTTAACCTAGGTGTTCACCATCAGTCAACTGGCCCATGATTTTTCGCATGGACTCTCCCTTGAGTTGAAGACGGTGTGCGTTGTGCATCAGACGATCTAGAATGGCATCGGCCAGGGTGTTGTCACCGATGCTGGCATACCACTGGTCTGTGGGTAGCTGACTGATCATCAGGGTGGATGTGTATCCATGACGATCATCCATAATTTCCATCAAGTCATTACGGTGAGCTGGCTTTAACGGCTCCAGCCCCCAGTCATCGATAATCAGCAGCCGGACCTTAGCCAGTTGCTTGAGCTGTTTATGGTAGCTGCCATCGGCCTTGGCCAGGGTCAGCTCCAGTAACAGCCGTGAGAGACGATAATAGCGGGCGCTGTAGCCATGTAGACAGGCGTTATGCCCCAGTGCGCAGGCGAGATAGGTCTTGCCGCTACCGCAAGGGCCGGTGACCAAGAGGTTCTGGGCTCGGTTAATCCAGTCACCCTGGGCAAGGCGTGCGATCTGAGATTGCGTGATGTTACGCGGGTGTTCATAGTCGATCTCCTGGACCGAGGCCTTGAGCCTGAAGCGGGCCTGG